>OGCI01000120.1_pt1:77500-95132 | contig 95132 bp, 66 predicted proteins | sample 1570021 | NCBI WGS metagenome assembly OGCI01 (sample SAMN06264664, study PRJEB24512) | hot springs metagenome | isolation source: Hot spring water | place: South Africa: Tshipise | collected 2015-06-21
CTGGGGTACGTCGGCCTGCCGCTGGCCGTCGCCTTCGCCGAGGCCGGCTATCGAGTGACCGGCATCGACGTCGACGCGCGCAAGGTGGAGGCGATCCTTCGCGGCGAGTCCTACATCGAAGATGTGCCTTCCGCCCTGCTGGCGACCTTCGTGGCAGAGACAAGCGACGACAAAGCGCCTTCTGTGCAAACGACAGCGCAAAGCGACGCCGTGGGCGCAGCTCCCGCTGCACAGCCGCAGGAGCTCGTCGTCGCGCCGACTCGCCCGCGGGGACGCCTTGCCGCTACGACGGACTTCAGCGTGCTGACCACCTGCGACGCCGTCTCTATCTGCGTGCCCACCCCGCTGAACAAAACGGGCGATCCCGACGTCTCGTACATCGCCAGCGCGGGCGAACAGATCGCCCGGTATCTGCATCCCGGCATGTTGATCGTGCTCGAGTCCACGACCTACCCCGGCACCACCCGAGAGCTGCTGTTGACGCAACTGGAAGCCAACGCCAACGGCTGGCGCGTCGGAGAGGAGTTCTTCCTGGCCTTTTCGCCCGAACGCGTCGATCCCGGCCGCAAGGATTGGACGACGCGCAACACGCCCAAGGTGATCGGCGGGATCACGCCCGCCTGCCTGGAGGTGGCCACTGCCTGCTACGGCGCCGCCATCGAGACGCTGGTGCCCGTCTCCTCGCCCGAAGCCGCCGAAATGACCAAACTCTTTGAAAACACCTTCCGCTCGGTCAACATCGGCCTGGCCAACGAGCTGTTGTTGATGTGCGACAAGCTGGGCCTGGATGCGTGGGAGATCCTCAACGCTGCAGCGACCAAGCCCTTCGGCTTCATGAAATTCACGCCAGGTCCCGGGCTGGGCGGCCACTGCATCCCCATCGACCCGCTCTATCTTTCCTGGAAGATGCGCACGCTGGCGTACACCGCCCGCTTCATCGAGTTGGCGAGCGAAATCAACACCGAGATGCCGCGCTACTGGGTGCAAAAGGTGCAGGATGCGCTCAACGATGCAGGCAAACCGGTTAAAGGCAGCCGCATCCTGGTGCTGGGCGTCGCCTACAAGAAAAACGTGAGCGATCTGCGCGAGTCGCCGGCGTTGGACATCATCCACCTGCTCGAAGAAAAAGGCGCCAGGGTCGACTACCACGATCCCCATGTCCCTTCCTTCCAGTACGACGGCATGGAAATGGTGCGCATCGAAGACCTGGAAACTGCGCTTGCCTCGGCGGACTGCGTGGTGATCGCCACCGATCATGACGCCTACGATTGGCCGATGGTCAAGGCGCGCGCCCAACTGGTGATCGACACGCGGCACGTCCTCGCCGAAAAGGCGTAACGGCCGTCGCCTTCCAGGATGCTTGATAGAGGCCAACAATTAAACCTGGCGATCCGGAGGCGCTGCTCTTCGCTGCGCATTCTCAAATTCTCCATCCTCTCGCAGCCCGTCGAGAATGTGCAGCCAAGAGGCGTTTAGCGTAGCGCCAGGCGATTGCTGCGCAATCGCCGCCGGTTTCAGACCGGCGGCTAACAGCAGAAAGCGGTTTTTCACCATTGCGTTTCACCTCCTGGCGGGTTTCCGCTCCAGCATCCTGAGCCCTATTCGCTCATTTCCCCATCTTCAGGTACAATAGCGCCATCCCACAGACGACTCGACCTGAGCTTCACATTTTGTCAGAAAGGAGACGAACGATGGGCGGATTCGCCACCGTCGCCGACATTGAGGCGTTCGAGGCCGTTCCGTTGGCCGAACGCAACCTGCCGGAGAGCACCTACGCCGCCATCCGACGCACAGCGGAGAGCTATCCAGACGACATCGCCCTGATCTTTTTCCTGCAAGGGACGGCCTATCAACAGTCGGTGCAGTTCACCTATCGGGAATGGCTGGGCAAGCTTCATCAGACCGCCAACATGTTGCACGACCTGGGCCTGCGCCCCGGCGAAACGGTCAGCTATATTCTGCCCAATCTGCCGCAGACCTACTGGACGCTCTACGGCGGCGAAGCGGCGGGGATCGCCAACCCGATCAACCCGTTGCTGGAGCCGGCCGGCCTGGCCGAGATCATGAACGCTGCGCAGACGAAAATCCTGGTCACGCTGGCGCCCTTCCCCAGAACCGACATCTGGGAAAAGGTGGCGTCCATCGCCGACAGCGTGCCGACGTTGCAGACGATCCTTCAGGTAGACATTGCCAACTACCTGCACGGCGTCAAGCGGCTGGCGGTCGGGCTGATGCGCTGGGGCAAGGGCAAGGAGAAGGTGCGCGCACGCGTGCTCGATTTCGACAAGACGCTGGCGCGCTACCCCGCCGACCGCCTTATCAGCGGACGCGTGATCCGTCCGGACGACATCGCCTCCTACTTCCACACCGGCGGCACCACCGGCGCCCCCAAGCTCGCCATGCACACGCACTTCAACGAGGTCTACGACGCCTGGATGGGCACGGTCGCCGTCGACGTGCAGCGCGGGGAGCGCATGTATCTGGGTCTGCCGCTCTTCCATAACTACGGCGCGATCGCCGTCGGCCTGGGGGCGTGGATCGCCTGCGCCACGCTGGTGATGGGGACGCCGCAGGGTTTTCGCGGGGAAGGCGTGATCCCGAACCTGTGGAAAATTATCGATCATTACAAAGTCACCTCGCTGGGCGCGGTGCCGACGCTCTTCAAGGCGCTGCTCAACGTGCCGATCGGCGACGCCGACATTCGCTCGCTTCAGGTGGCGATCTGCGGCTCGGCGCCGTTGCCGGTGGAGCTGGCGCGACAATTCACGGCGCAGACCGGCGTCAACATCCTCGAGGGCTATGGCCTGACCGAGGGCACCTCGGTCTCCTCGGTCAACCCGCGGCGTGGCGAGCCGCGCATCGGTTCGATCGGGCTGCGCTACGCCTACCAGGAGATGCGCACGGCGGAGTTGGACGGCGAACGCCTTGTGCGCTTCTGCGAGCCGAACGAAATCGGCACAGTGATCATCCGCGGCCCCAATGTTTTCCCCGGCTACAAGGACGAATTTCACAACCGAGGAATCTTTATCGACGCCGGCGACGGCAAGGGGCGCTGGCTCAACACCGGCGACCTGGGCTATCAGGATGAGGACGGCTTCTTCTGGTTGACCGGCCGCCAGAAGGAGCTGATCATTCGCGGAGGCCACAACATCGACCCGCGCCAGATCGAGGAGCCGATGCATCGCCATCCCGCAGTGGCGCTGGCGGCGGCGGTCGGTCGCCCTGACCCGCGCGTGGGCGAGCTGCCGGTGGTCTATGTGGAGCTGAAACCCGGCGCCACCGCCACGCCAGAGGAGCTGCTCGCCTTCGCGCGCGAGAACATCGCCGAACAGGCGGCGGTGCCCAAGCAGATCCGCATCATCGAGCACATGCCGCTCACTGCAGTGGGCAAGATCGCCAAATTGCCGCTCACCTTCGAGCAGGTCGCCGATGTCGTCAACGGGGAGCTGGAGCAGATTCAGGAGATTGCGCAGAAGTCGGTGGAGGTGATCAGCGACCGCCGCTTAGGGCTGCTGGCGATCGTGAAGGTCACTGCGATGCCCGGCGCAGACAAGAAAGCCCTGGAGCAGCGCATCCGTCAGGCGCTCGGCCAGTATCACTTCCGCGTCGACTTGCAGATGGCGGGTTGACGCGTCGCGCCGGAGGCAAGAACTTACGTGGACGACGTAGTTCGGCCTCCGGCCGGACGTTTGCATGTCGATACTGCGTTCTGCACTCTAGCAAGCAGAGTTCAAAAACCGTTCAAGAGCAAAACCGAAGGCGCCGGTCAAATGGCGTCTGTCAAATTCTCTGAGCAAAAGAGCCAGCGTCGTAAAAGCAATCTGGCCTACGAGGGGAGTGGAGGGTGCATTTCCTGCGTCTCTGAGTCATTCGCTTCCCGCCGAGGCGGCGCAGGCGCGAGGAAAGCGATCAACAGGATCAGCGCGCCGACGCCGATAAACGAGACGATGCGCGCCGCCGCCCCCACGTTGGCGAGATCGACCACAAACAGCTTCACCACCGTCAGGCCCAGGACTGCGGCGCCGGCGAACCACGCCGAGCGAGAACGGCGACGGCTGCCCCACACCATCAGCCCCAACGCCGTAACGCTCCAAAGCACGGCCAGCAACGTCTGATAGAGGGCGGACGCATACAGCCCATCCCACGTGAGCGGCGTCCCCAACAGGTGATGCACGCTGCGCGCCAGTTCGGCGCTCATGCAGAAGATCGCCAGCGTCCACCAGGCCCAGCGCGCACTCCACATCCATCGCCTCCACAACGCATTCGCATCGTCGCGCGCCACAAAGAGCCAAAAGAGCACGGCCGCCAGCAACGCTGCGCTGGTCAGCGCAAGCAAGTTAAGCAGCGGGATGAACGGCAGCCAGCGCACTCCTCCGTCGAGCGTCAGGTTCGCCCACAGCAGCAGCAAGCTTCCGACAGCCGCCACCGGCCCCAGCCCCCACAGGCGGTAAATTCTCTCGTGCAAACGAATTGGGACAGGCAGGCGCGCAACGAACGCCGTTGCGCCGGCGATCAAAAGGGCGAGCGCTCCCAACACAGCCGAGAGGGCGACGGTCTCCCCGGCGCCGACCTGATACAGCAGCCCGTTGACCCCGGCGGCGACAAGATAGGCGATCAGCCAGACGCCTGTAGCATGGTGGAAGGTCAGCCCGGGCCGACCCTGGTTGAGGCGCAACAGCCCAAAGTGAGCGACCAGCGCCAGCGGCCACGCCAGCCACGCAGCGCCCTGCAGCGGCGAATCGATCTCATACGGATGCAGGAAGGCGAGCAGCAAAAGGGCAGGCGACAGCGCCCATCCCGGCCTCTCCAGCCAGGAGAAAGTCAGCCGCCGCCCCACCAGCGCCATTGCGAGTGTAGAAAGGGCCAGGAACAGCGCCGCTGTGCTGATGACAAAGCCATCCGGCGCCATCGTGACCTCAACCAGGCCGCCGCCATACCACCAGCCAAGCCCCCAGACAAATGCGAGCGCCGCCAACGTCTTCCACAGAGTGAAATTGTCTGAGCGAAACGGCTCCTGCGTCAGGAAGCGGCTCGACGCCAGCCCGGCCAGCCCCACCATCGCCCAGCCAAGCGTGAAGTCGTTGAGGAAAAGCGCCTGTCCGTTCAGAGGCGTGAACAGGCGCTCCAGCATTTCGGCTGTTTTGGGCAAAAATGCAACGCCGGCGGCGAGCTGCGTCAACAAGCCCCACGACGCCAGCCAACGCACGGAGCGTCGCTGCGCCAGCCAGACCCACATTGCGCCCGCCACCGCCCAGAGAGGGGCTGTAATCTGCGCCTCGAAGAAGCCGGGAACTGCGACCGTCAGCATGAAGAGCGCCCAAAAGAGGCTCAGCTGCCGGTGCAGCGCCAGCTTCTCTTCGTTGCGACGCAGCAGCGCCGCAAACAACGCCAGATGAACTGCGCCGCCCGCCGCCAGGCTATAGCCGGCCCCCCGGTCAAACGCCTGCACCAGGCTGAGCTGCCAGATCAGCGCCAGGAGCGGATTGAGCACGGCGATGGCGAGGTCGCCGATTCGCCGCTGCGCTGCATTGCGCTGCGCAAAAAGCAGGCCGGCTGCAGCGAACAGCCCAAAGAAGAGGATCACAAAACCTTGCAACCCCAGGTAATCTCCGTCGGTCGGGGTGAAGCGCAGCGTCTCGGGATTGCCCGCAGTATAGATCGCGCCGACGCCGTGCGTGAAAAGCAGGGCCAGGATCACCAACCCCTGCCAGCCCTTGCGCGCGGCCAGCCCAAGCGCCGTCAGCGCCAGCACGAGGTAGTAACCGAACAGCCCGATGTAGCTTCCGCCTTCTCCGGCCACGAGCAGCGGCGCTGCGAATGCGCCGATCAGCGCGGCGTAGGCCAGGATGCGCGCGTTCTGCCACAGCGAAAGCGCTACGCCGATCGCACTGAACATCACGAACAAGCCAAACGCCAATGCGGCCGGCAACAATCCATAGAACTGATATGCCGAAAAGGCCGTGAGATAGAGGACGGCCAGACCGCCCCCTTGCAGCGCCAGCCCATAGGCCGGCCTGCGGCTGCGCACGGCAAATCCAATGCCACTCAACAGCGCGCCCCCTGCGGCTGCAGCAAAGTGGCGCATCTCCACCGACAGCCAGCCCTGATCGATCGCATAGCGCAGCAAGAGCGCTACGCCGATAAAGAGCACCACCAGCCCGATCTGCACCAGCAGATGCATGCGCAAGAACCAGTCGATCAGCGGCGGCTTTCGCAAGGCAGAGCCGGGGCGAGAGCGTTCTGCGGCCTCTTCGTCGGCATCCACAACAGCAGGAGCGATTGGGACTGCCGGCGGCAGCGTCGCCGGCGGCTCGATGAACGGCGCAGCGAAAGGCGTCGATGGCTGGGGCGGAGCCGGTTCCGCCGTTGACCGCTCACCCAAGGGCGTCAGACCGGATTCAACGGCCTCGGAGCGCGCTCGCACTCCCTGCGGCGCAATCCCCATGGCCCCGCTCGACGGCGCCCAAGAAGAGCGCTCCAGCTGATTCAGCCGATCTTCGAGCTGAATTAGTCGCTCCTGCAGCCGCGCCGTGCGCCGATGAAGCAGCCACAGCCCCAGGGGCGCTGCAATGAGCAACAGGCTCGCCAGACACAGCGCAGCAAGCAACGCCTGGATAAAAAGATCCATGCCTCTCTCCTCTTGCGATATGGGATTGCTCTCGATACGGGATTCCAACGGCGTCCGTGCAAGCTGCAACCCCTGGCCTGAGCCGTCAGAACTTTCTCAAACGCCGAATTCCACAGGCATCATAGAGGAGAACATGGTGCAGATCAACTGTCAGTTTGGTGACAATCGATGTTGCATCGAATGTTGCAGGGGATGGAGGGGCTCACTCCATACGCACGGCGATGGCCGGCGGCGTGTTCCCAATTTTCCAGGCCGGATAGAGGCCCGCCAGCAGTGCGGCGACGAACGCCACCAGAAACGCCTGCACGAACTCCATCGGGTCGAGCAGCATTTCAAGCGTCCAGCCGAACGAGCGCAGGTTGATGATGTAGATCAACACTACGGCGAGCAAATAGCCGGTCGGCATCGCCAACAGGCCGGCCACGGCGCCGACCAGCCCGGTCTCCAGCAGCGAGAGTCGCCACAGTTGCCAGCGCGTCATGCCGGTTGCGCGCAGCACGCCGATCTCGCGCACGCGCTCGAATTGCAGGCTCATCAACGTGCTGAGAATGCCGATAAAGGCCACGATCGTCGCCAGCAACTGCAACGCCACGGTGATGGTGAAGGTGCGGTCGAAGACTTCCAGCGCGTTATCGCGCGTGCCGCGATTGGAGCGCACCAGCAGTTCCTGCTCGCCTGCGAGAGCGGAGCGAATTTCCTGCACCTTGGCATCGACGTCCACGCCCGGCGCCACAAAAAGCGCAATCGCCGAAAGGCGATCGTCGTCGTACCAGCGGCGATAGACGCCGTCGTCCATAAAAACGACCGGCCGCACATCGAAGTCAACGGTCACGCCGACGATCGGAAACGCCTCTTCCCCGCGGTCGGTCTGAAGACGCACCCGGTCGCCCACGCGCAGGTCGAAGCGATTGGCCATCGGCTCGTTGATGACGACGCCGCCCTGTCGCACGGCGTCCCAGGTCTGGCGCCAGTCGCCGATGGCGCTGCGGTAGCGCCGCTGGGGGCCGGAAAGGTCTCTGCTGAGCGCCACCAGTCGGATCGGGACGATCTGCTCTCCCACGACGCCCACGACATCCACCCCGCGCGTGGTGGCCGCATCGACGACGCCTGGAAAGGCGGCCATGCGTTCGAGCAGCGCCGGGTCGAGCGCCATATCCGCGCGACTGGAGTTGAGCGTCGGCGGCGAAATGAAGATGTCCGCCTGCAGCACGTCGTCGAGCCAGAGCACGACCGTCTGACGGAAGCTGCCGATCATCACGCCCACGCCGATGATGACGCTGACGGCGATCATCAGCGCAGCCACGGCTACGGCGATGCGGCTGAGCGAACGCATCACCGTGCGCGGGGCCATGCGCAAAAGCACCCCGCGGCCCCGGACCATGCGCGCTGCGCCTTGCATCAGCAGAAGCGTGAGCGCAGGCGTCAGCAGCGCCATCCCGATCACGCTCAGGAAAAGACCGGCGAAGGTGACGACCAGGCTCCACTCCGGAAGCATCAGCCCTGCGCCCGCAAGCATGGCGACGACGCCCGCCAGCGACAGCCAGGGAATCGCCCGCCGCGTGCGCTCCTCGACGTTGCTGCGCATGAACGCGCCGGCCGGCGGCACGCTCGTCGCTTCCCAGGCGGGGAAGGCCGCACCGATGAGCGCAGCCGCCAGCCCCAACAGCGCACCTTTGACGAGCGTGGAGGCGGGAATTTCCACCTCGCGCACGGCGACGACAAAAAAGAGGTCGTTGACCGTCTGCGTGACGAGTTGCACTGCGCCGCGGCCGAGCAACACGCCCAGCCCTAACCCCAACAGCACGCCCAAGGCGCCCAGCAGAAGCGCCTCCAGCAGAATCATCAGAAAGATTTCGTGGCGCGTCATGCCCAGCGCGCGCACGCTGCCGAGCACCGGCCGGCGCTGCACGACGCTGAAGGAGACGGTGTTGTAAATCAGAAAACCGCCGACGACCAGCGCCAGCAAGCTGAGCGCCGCCAGGTTGAGCTGAAACGCAGCGGTCATTTCACTCACCGCGCCGGTGCGCGCCGCCGTCGGGTCGATGCGCGCGCCTGGCGGCAAAACTGCGGCGATGCGCTGCAAAAGCGCCTCCCCTTCCTCGCCAGGGGGAAGGATCAGGTCGATGCGGTCGATGCGGCCAACCTTGTCGAGGACCTCCTGCGCAGTGGCGATGTCGGTCGCCAGCAGGCCATCGAGCGCGCGTCGGCTGAGGTCATCCGATGGCGCCAGCAGCCCCACGATCGTCAGATCGAAGCGGTGGGCGCCGTGACGCACTGTGATGGCGTCGCCGACGGAAAGCCCGTAGCGTCCGGCGACTTCGGCGCTGAGCAACACTGTGTTCGGCTGCACCATCAGCTCGCTCAGGTAGTCTGCGGCCGGCCCTTGCGCCTGGTCGCCAGGGCCGAGATAGCTGCGGAAGGGCGCTTCGGCGAAAGGATCGACGCCGAGCAGACGCATCGGCTGACCGTCTAACTCCTCGGCGACGACGTAACTTTCCACCACCGGCGCGCTCAGCCGGTAGCGCGCATCGATGCGCACGCGGGCGTAGACCGACTCATCCAGCCCACGAGGGCCGCCGGTGATCTGGTGCGTCGCTTTGCCCGTCACCGTCTCGGCGCCGAGCTGAAAGGCGCGATCGGCGGAGCCGTTGGCCAGATCGATGGCGACGATCATCGCCACGCCGATGGCGACGCCCGCGATCAGGAAAAAACTTTGCAGCGGCCGGCGCCATGCATGACGCCACGCCTGCCGAAAGATTGGCCGAAAGCGATGGATTGTTTGCAAACTTACGCCTCCCCCTCATGCAGCCGTCGCCAGACCTGGTCGCTCACCAACTTGCCGTGATCGAGATGCAGGACGCGGTCGGCGCGGCGGGCGACTTCCGGCGCATGCGTGGCCATAAAGAGCGTCTTGCCGGCGTCGCGCGTCAGCTCCAGCAGCAAGGAAAGCACCGTCTCGCCGGTGTCTTCATCGAGGTTGCCCGTCGGCTCATCCGCCAGAATCAGCAGAGGGTCATGCGCCAGCGCGCGGGCGATGGCGACGCGCTGTTGCTCGCCGCCGCTCAGCTTGTCCGGGAAGGTCTCCAGCCGGTCGCCGAGCCCGACGCGTTCGAGCAGCGCACGGGCGCGCGCCTGCGCCTGGCGCTGCGCCCAGCCGTTCAGCTCCAGCGGCAACGTCACATTTTCGAGCACGGTCAACGTCGGAATCAGATTGAAAAATTGAAAGACAATGCCAATGTGACGGCGGCGAAACAGGGTGCGCTCCTGTTCGCTGAGCGCCGTCAGCCGCACCGGCCTGGCGTCTGTGTAGACAACGACATCCCCGCGCGTCGGCGCGTCGATGCCGGAGATCAGGTTGAGCAGCGTGCTCTTTCCGCTGCCCGACTTCCCCAGCAGACAGACGAACTCGCCTTCGTAGAATTCGCGGTTCAACTCGTCGAGGACGGTGCGGCGCACCTCCCCTTCTGTGTAAATTTTGGTCAGCCCTTCAAGCCGGATGATCGGTGGCCGCACACCCGCACCGTTGGCTTCGTTGTTGAGCGAATTTGCCCCCTTTTCCAGGGGGCCCTCCGCCTGCAGCTTTGTTGTTTGAACGATCGCCGTCACGTCTCTCCGCTCCTTGTGCAAAGAATTTGCTCTATTTTGCACAAAAGCTGTGCGAAAATATGTCGGATTTCCGACAAAGCCTCCTGGTTTGGGTGATAAGGGCCATTTATGGAATAATGAAGATGTTTTGCCCGGAACCATCCGGCGTAGACGCTTCGCTCGAGGCCGGGCGGTTCTCGCAGAACATTCCCAAACAGACGCACCGGCGCTTTCTGTCGCTTGCGCGTCGACGTCGCCGAAAGCGCCGGTGAAAAAGGGCGACGTCAATCCAATTGTTTTTTGTAGGAGAAGGTTGTTATGGTAAATCGAAAATTCACATGGATTGCAGTTTTGATGGCGGTTTCCATTATGATGGCAGGCTGCCAGCCGATGACGGCGGAGCAGATGGCGAGCGCGCTGGCCGGTCAGCTGGCGACGCTGCAAACGCCTGTGGCCGAAAACGCAGCGACGCCGACCGTCGAGCCTGTGCAGGAAACAGGCGCCGTCGCCACTGTGACAGCCAGGTCGCTGCGCGTGCGCGCCCTGCCGAGCCTGCAGGCTGAAGTGATCGCCGGCGTTCGTCAGGGGGAGCAATATCCGGTGATCGGACGCAGCAGCGATGGCCTGTGGTTGGAGCTGGCGATCCCGCGCGCACCGCAAGGGCGCGGCTGGGTCTCCGCCAACTTTGTCACGGTCTCGGGTTCAATCGTCGATGTCCGGGTCGTGACTCCGCCGGTGATTCCGACGCCGACGCCCGCCCCGGTCGTCGCCACAGAGGAGGCCGTCGAGGAGCCTGCAACACCGGAAGCGACGCCCACCCCTGCTGAGGAGCCGACCGCAGAGGCGACGCCTGCTCCCACAGAAGAGCCTGTGGAGGAAGCGACGCCCACTGCGCTGCCCGAAGAAGAGACGAGCGCCGTCGTTGCGCCCGAACCGGGCTTCGCCCTGGTGATCGCCGAGGGGGCGCGCTTGCGCGTGCGCGCCGAGCCGAGCACCGAGGCCGCAATCGTCGGTTGGCTGCAACCCGGCGAGATCATCGCGGTGGAAGAGATCTCCGAAGATGGTCTCTGGGTGCGCGTGCCCGGCGTGCCCGGCACGCAGAACCTGACCGGCGGCTGGGTGCTCGCCGAGTTTTTGCTGCTGGGCCAGTAGTCCGGCCAGAGGGAGGTCACGCCTCCGGCGCGACAGGGCGCCGGCGCGGTGCGGTTGTCCGCCGGGGGCGTCCGGCCAGAGGCCGAACCCATCTTCAAATTGCGTTCGTTTACGCATGAAGCGTCACCCAATCGTTTCAGGTTAAAGTTACTAAACTCGTTGACGACGCGCACTTTTCCGACCCTAATCGACCGCTCGCAGCTCTTGGCGGCGGCGTTGCACGGCGTAGCGCTGGCGCTGTTGGGGCTTCATCTCTATGTCCGCACGCTGCCACCGACGCCCGATCCGATTCCGGCGCCTGACAGCGCCGAAGCCGCATGGTGGGGATTGTGGCCCGTCACCTACCTGCCGACGTGGGCGGTTGCGGTCGGCGCAGCGGCTGTTTTGGGCGCCATCGTCCTTTACTGGCTACGCGCCTTCCCCAAGGGGCTGGCTCGCCTGCGCTTTGGCCACCCGCCTCTTTGGCCGACGCTCTGGCTGATTTCGGCGGCGCTGACCCTTGCGTTTTTTTTGTTCCCGATTGCGCACACACGCTGGGGCGACGCCTTTATCCTGGCCAAAGGCATCGCCTTTCCCGATCCGGCGTTGCGGTTGACGCGCTCCTGGCAGGCGCCGCTCGACGTGGCGCTGCACGCCGAGCTTTGGCGGTGGCTGCATGAACCGTTCGGCTGGAAAGACGCAACGCCGGTCTATCGGCTGCTCAGCCCGCTCGCCGGCGCGCTCTATCTGCTGGTGACGCTGGCGCTGTGTCGGCTCCCCCTGTTGAGGCCGGCGTGGCTGCCCTATGCGTTGCTGACGACGCTCGGCCTCATGCAGCTCTTTTTCGGCTACATTGAAAATTACAGCTTTGCAGCCGTAGGCGTGTTGGCCTATCTCTGGCTGGGACTGGCCGTCATCGAAGGTCGGCGGCCGCTCTGGCTGGCGGCGACCGTGCTTGCGTTCACCCACGCCACGCATCCCAGCACCCTCGTGCTGGCGCCGAGCCTGCTCTATCTCGGCGCGTTGCAGGGGCGCGCAGCTCTGGCCGGGGGAAACCAAAGGCTCGCCTCCGTCGTTGTACAGATTGCGCTGCCAATGCTGTTGGTGGGCGGCGCAACCTTTTTATTCATGGAGGCGAGCGGCCACGGCCTCGCTGCGCTGTTGGGCGACGACCGACCGGGCGGCGGCGATGGACGTTGGTTCGTCCCGTTGTTCGAGACGACGACGCGGTGGGAGCATTACACGCTGTTTAGTTGGCCGCACCTGCGCGACCTGCTCAACAATCAGTTGCTTGTGGCGCCGGTCGTGCCGCCGTCGCTGGCCGTAGTTGGGATTGCATGGATGGCGAAGAAATTCAGACGGAACGCCGCTAAAGACCGAAGCGCACAGCCTCGGTGCGCTTCTCATGAGCCTACTGCTCTCTTCTTCTCGCCATCGCTGCGCTTCCTGCTCATCGCCGCCGCGTTCCAGTTGCTCTTTATCGCGGTGTGGAACCCGGACTACGGCGGCCAGCGCGACTGGGATCTCTTCAGCCTGGCCTGGCTGTCGCCCACGTTGTTGCTGGCGCTGCTGCTGCCGAGAACGTTGCACGGTCGGTCGTTGATAGGCGGCGTAGCGCCGCTGCTGCTGCTGCAGGCGTGGCATACGCTCGCCTGGATTTACCAGAACACACTGCCCTGGCAATGGCCTCGTTGACGAAGGGCGAGTCGCGGGGAACGAAACACTATGTATGAGCTGCAACCGGTTCAACCCAGACGTTCGAGAACCAGCCGCAATGCGGCCGCACAGCCGCAGAATCGCTTCTGGCAGGGTTTCGGCATGGGCGTAGTGTCCTTTGTGCTGCTGGCTGCGCTGACGCTCGGCGGCCTGCTGATCGGCTACGCCCTCATGGCGCGCGATCTGCCTTCGCCCGCAGAGCTGCGCCAGCGCGCCAGCGCCTTCCAGAGCACGCGCATCTACGATCGCGAAGGTAACCTCCTCAATGAAACCTTCGACCCCAACGCCGGTCGCCGCGTCGAAGTGCCGTTGCACGCCATTTCGCCCTACGTCATTCAGGCCACCATCGCCACCGAGGACGCCAACTTCTACAACCATCCCGGCGTCGATCCCGTGGCGCTGCTTCGCGCCGTCTATTACGCCTTCCAGGAAGGCGATGTCGTCGCCGGCGGCTCGACGATCACCCAGCAACTGGTCAAACGCGTGTTGCTCTCGCCGGAGCGCACCGTCACCCGCAAGATCAAGGAGGCGATCCTGGCCGCCGAAATCACGCGGCGCTATGACAAAGACGAAATTCTCGAGCTTTATCTCAACGAGGTCTACTACGGCAACCTCGCCTACGGCATCGACGCCGCGGCGGAAACCTACTTCGGCAAGGACGCCGCCGACCTGACGCTGGCCGAGGCTGCGCTGCTGGCGGGACTGCCGCAGCTTCCGGCCTACTACGATCCCTACACGCACCCGGATCGCGCCAAAAATCGTCAGGGGGTGGTGCTGAGGCTGATGGTGGAGGCGGGCTATATCACGCCGGAGGAGGCGGACGCCGCCTGGATGGAGCCGCTCGTCTATGAGCCGCTGCGGTTTGAACTCAAGGCGCCGCACTTCACGCTGTACGTGCGCCAGCAGCTGGAGCAGATTTTCGGCCCGGAGGCGCTTTACCAGGCCGGCTACAACGTCTACACCACGCTCGACCCGCGCTTGCAGGCCGAAGCCGAGCGCATCGTGCGCGAACAGGTCAGCCTGCTCGCCGACCGCAACGTCTCCAACGGCGCGCTGGTGGCCATGCGCCCACAGACGGGCGAGGTCGTGGCGCTCGTCGGCAGCGCCGATTTCAACGATGTGGAGATCGACGGCCAGGTGAACATGGCGCTTGCCCCGCGCCAGCCCGGCAGCGCCACCAAGCCCTTCGTCTACCTTGCCACCTTCGACATGCCGGACAGGCCGCAGGAGGAGCAATGGACGCCCGGCACGCTGGTCGCCGACATCACCACCGCCTTCCCGGACGGCGCCAACCCACCCTACGTGCCGCGCAACTACGACGGCAAGGAGATGGGGCTGATCACCGTGCGCACTGCCCTGGCGACCAGTCGCAACATCCCCGCCGTGGCCGCACTGCAAGAGGCGACCTTGCCCGTCTATCTCGAGCTGATGCGGCGCTTTGGCGTCACCACGTTGACGCGGCCCGACTACGGCCTGAGCCTCTCGCTGGGCGCCGGCGAGATTCCTCTGCTCGAGCTGACCGACGCCTACGCCGCCCTCGCCAACGGCGGGCAGCGCATTCCGCCGGTGACGATCCTGAAGATCACCGACGCCCAGGGCGCCGTCGTCTGTGAGCAGGGAACCTCGCGCCCCTGTCAGCCCGGCGTAGAGGCTGCACAACAGGTGGTCAGCCCGGTGGATGCCTTCCTGATCACCGACATCCTCAGCGACAACGAGGCGCGCGCGCCGGTCTTCGGCCTCAGCTCGGTGTTGCGGCTCGATCGACCGGCGGCGGTCAAGACCGGCACCACCAACGACTTCCGCGACAACTTGACCGTCGGCTACACGCCGCAGCTCGTGACCGGCGTTTGGGTGGGCAACGCCGACAACTCTCCCATGCTCAACATCTCCGGCGTGGCGGGCGCCGGGCCGATCTGGAACGAGTTCATGCGCGTTGCGCACGCCGGCGAACCTGCGCTGCCTTTTACGCCGCCTCCCGGCGTGCGCCAGTTCGAGGTCTGCGCCGACACCGGAACCGAACCCAGCGACGCCTGTCCGGAGCGACGCGTGCATTGGTTCGCCGAAGATCGTCCGCCGCTGTCGAAAGAACACGACCTCTGGCGGCGCATCCGCATGGTGCGTGGAACCGACCAGCTCGCCAATGAATTCACCCCGCCCGACCAGATCGAGGAGCGCGTCTTCAAGGTCTATCCGCTGGAGCATCGCGAGTGGGCGATCCGCCACGGCATCGAGCAGCCGCCCATCGAAGCGCTCGTTGCGCCGCCGACGCCCGCGCCAGGGGAACTGCAGCTTTTCATCAGCAGCCCCACCGAAGGCGCAACCGTGCGCGGGGTTGTGCCCATTTTCGGCAGCGCGTCGATGCCGGGCTTCGCCAGCTACGAGCTGCAATACGGGATCACGCACGATCCGGGCGCCTTCAGCCTGCCTTTCAGCGGACCGTTCGGCGCGCCGGTGCTGAACGGCCAACTGGGGACGTGGGACACGACCGGCCTGGGCAACGGCCCCCATACGCTGCGTCTGCTCATGCGCGCCAGCAACGGCGTCCAGTACGAGACGCGCGTGCGCGTCTTCGTCGACAATGCGCCGCCGACCGAAACGCCGACGCCCACCTACACTGCGGAACCGCCGACGCCTACCTGGACGCCGGAAGCGCCCACGCCGACGGACACCCCCTGGCCCACCGACACGCCGTGGCCGACCGACACGCCGGTCGTTCCGACCGATACGCCTTGGCCAACGGATACACCGACGCCCGCGCTAGAGGAGCCGCCCTTCGAGCCGACGCCCACCTGGACGCCGGAAACAAACGGGTGAGGCGTCCACGCCATCATCGTTTTTGACGGGCGTTGTACGCTTGAGACGTTGTACACTTGGCCCTTTTACAGGAATTGATGGCCCTTTACAGGGATTGATGGAATGGAACAAATTATCCTGGCAATCGTAGGCGCAGCCGCCCTTCCTTGAATGCCTCCAAGAGCTTGCAATCTGCCACAGACGTGCGGCTGGGAGCCGCACCTACCCTCATTCAGACGGCCGCACCGCCTGGGGAGGGCGCCACAGCTGCTATGGGGAACATCGAGGTTATTGAGAGGAAGCGAGGCCTCGACGACGTTGAATCGTTACACCTCATTTTACAAGTGCTATATAGTCCGAAGATCCTAAAACCTTAAAAAATGCTCAACTGATTCGTCATCGTCGCGTTCCTAACACATAAAATGAGATGCCCAATACACTCGCTGCCGCCAGACCGAACAAAGCGCGAGAGAGATTCAACTCTCCATCTAATAAACTAGCACCTATAAATGTGACTATGAACACTGCAGCTGCTCCGATTATTGCGCTTTTCACCGGATGCGATCGAGCAGTTTTATAACAGTAGTCATACACTACTGCAAACGCAAACACTAGAAGCAGATATGCAATAGCTCGCCCTATCCATGCATCCATAAGCAGTTACCAAGGATGGATAGGATCCAAGATATCCCAAAGCAGCTGGGCGGTCGCCGCTATAGGACCTATAACAGGGGAAGGCACAAGACCAACAACAGACGTTGTCCTGGCAACCCAAAGATCTACGCTGGATGCCTTTCCTCGATGATATTGATGCTCCACCCAAACGACTCCCGCCAGAGCAGTGGTATATTGAGTTGCCTTCCCATACGTAAAGCCGGCGGCGCCGCCGATAGTCGTCACAGGCGTGCTCCAAAAGGCGGCTTCGGAAGTGTAGGCGTAGCCCACCGCCATCAGGTCGATGCCGATCGCCACGCAATCCCACGTGTTGCAGGGAATGTCGTTGAGCATCTGGCTCCCGCTGGCGGCGGTCGCCCAGCGTTCGCCGGAGGCGCCCTGCAAGCGATACATCCCGTACTCGGACGGCCAGCCATGCAACGCAGCATCCGCCCAACGCCCGCCGAAGCGCATAAACTCGGCTTCAGGCACGAGGTGGCTGTATCCCATGTCAATCAGGATGCGTCCTTCGCTCGTGCGCACAAACGAACCGGAGATCGAGGTCTGGTAATCCGGCAACGTGGCGGTGATGCGGTCGCCGTCCTGGGCGGCGCGCAGGATGTCGTACCAGCCGGAGTTGCCAGCGTAGGGGCCGCCTTCGCCGAAGAGCGCCATGATGGATTGGTTATTCCCTTCTTTTAACCATTCGTCGCCATTGATCGGGAACGATAACGGCCTGCGCTTCATCTGCGCCGCGAAGCGCAGCGGAGCGGCGTCAGGTGGAAGCGCTTGTTATGCTGCCGTCCCATTGATTTACGACGCACGCCCCTTCTACTGCCCATTGTAGGTGCTAGCCGATGTCAACTCGGTCGAATCTCCTTTTCCAATAGAATCACGGAACAGGGAGCGGAAAATAGTGCAGAAGTGTGAACGCTATCTCCTGTGCAAAGATTATCACCCAAACAATTATCAATATCCGACGAATCCACGTCACTGCCTTGCCGCCGCTTTCAGAACTATAATATGAGCGATTCATCTCGATTAACTTAGTGGTCTTCTCGCTAAATATTTGATATATTGCATTCATGACTAATGCTGAAACCGCCCATCAAAGGAAGCTGTTCC
>OGCI01000122.1_pt1 | contig 94880 bp, 81 predicted proteins | sample 1570021 | NCBI WGS metagenome assembly OGCI01 (sample SAMN06264664, study PRJEB24512) | hot springs metagenome | isolation source: Hot spring water | place: South Africa: Tshipise | collected 2015-06-21
TTCTGATTCGCCTTCCGCGCAGTGCATCCTGGAGGCAGGGGCCCTCCCCGGGTCCTTGCCTTCTTCGTTTTCAAAGCCGGATCGTGGCTACTTCGCCGCCGGCGCAGGCAGGGTCACCGAGCCGAGGAATCGCGTGCCGCGGTCATACAGAAGGAATCGCACACTCTTGGCCCTGGGATCCATGGCCACTTCCTGGTCGAAGGGCAATCCCTCCTTCGCGGCGTCAACCAGCTGCTGCTTCGGAAGCTTCAGGTTGAAGGTCATCGGCTGGGTGGCGCCCAGCAGGTTCCTGCCGTCGTACTGCGCGTATATCACGGAAACCTGGCCGACGGCATGGCCCAGGTGATGGGCGCGGGCGATGTGACGGTGCTGAGCCGAGATGCGGAGCGCGTTTTTTCGGCCGGCGACCGCTTCTCCCTGGCCGAGTTCGGCCCTTTCACCTGGCCTGCGCCCGAAGCGGGCCTGCCGCCGGGCGCCTGGGCCGAGGCACTGGCCGCGCACGAGGCTGATCACGCGGCGCCCGCGCCGTCTGCCGAGGTGCTGGCGCTGGTCGCCGAACGGGAGGCCGCGCGGCGGCGCCGGGATTGGGCCGCGGCCGACGCCCTGCGCACGCGCATTGCGGCCCTGGGCTGGCAGGTGCAGGATACGCCGGAAGGGCCCCAGTGCGTGCCGGTCACGTAGATTGCGGTTTGACGCTCGGAGCGAGGGACGGCCGATAGTTGCCCTGCGGCACAAGGGCCCGTGAGCCTCGATTCTACATGACAGTTGGATGATTCGCTATGATCTGGGATTTTCAAGACACCCTCTCCCGCCGGTTGCTGCTGTGGTCGGCGCTGAGCATCGTCGCCGGCGCAGTTCTGCTGCTGGCCGGCAGCGATTTCTGGCGCGGGTTCGGCCTGCAAGCGGCCGTCTGGGGCGCCATTGATGCGGCCATCGCGCTGTTCGGGCAGCGCTCTGCGGTCAAGCGCCGGGCCAAGGGGCCCTTCACGGCCGAGGCGCGCGCCGCGGAGGCGGCCAAACTGCGTCGGCTGTTGTGGATCAACACGGGGCTGGATGTCCTGTATGTGGCCGGTGGACTGGTTTTGGTGTATACTCTGGGCGCTCGCGATCCTTTTGCGGCCGGCAACGGCTGGGGCATCGTCCTCCAGGGCGGCTTCTTGTTTGTCTTCGATCTGCTGCACGCGCTGGCGGTCCCCTGCCGGGAACGGGCGCTGCCCGTGGCAGATCTCTTCTCCAGGCCCGAGCATGCCGCGTTCCACCTGGACGGACGGCCCGGCGCGCTGCGTTCCGAGGCAAGCCCCGGCGATACCCCTGCCGCCCTGCTGGTGCACGGTTTTGGCGGCACCCCGGCCGAGATGCGCGGCCTGGCCGAGGCGTTGCACCGGGAGGGGTGGACGGTGCAAGCGATCCTGCTCCCCGGTTTCGGCGCCGACATCGCCACGTTGACCGAGCGACGGCACGAAGAGTGGCAGGATGCCGTGGCCGCGGCGGCGCAAGAGCTGCGGGAAGCGGGGCACCGGCCGCTGTTGTTGGCGGGTTACTCCATGGGCGCCACGCTGACCCTGGCGCTCGCCGGACAAGTCCGGCCCGACGGCGTGATCGCGTTGGCGCCGTTCTACTGGTCGGAGAAACCGTGGACCCGGATCGTCGAGTTCTTTGTGCGGCCGTTTCTGCCCATCGGATTCCGGCCGCTGCGCAAGGCCGATTTCGGTGACCCAAAGCTGCGCGAAGGGATTGCCAGGTTCGTGCCCGGCGTTAACCTGGATGATCCCGCCACGCAGGCCGCCATGCGCGATTTCCGCCTGCCGTTGGGTCTGATTGACCAGGTGCGCATGCTCTCGCGGCGGATGTGGGCCGTGTTGCCCCAGATCAACCTGCCGGTGCTGCTGGTGCAGGGCGTCCACGACAGCGTCGTGCGCGTGCCGCAGACACGGCGCCTGCTGGAACGGTTTCCCAACGCCGTGCAGTACGTTGAAGTCGAGAGCGAACACGACTTGACCCTGTCGGAGAACCCCGCGTGGCCGCAAGTGGAAGCGGCGGTGGTGGCGTTCGCGCGGAGGCTTTCAGAAGGCGAAGCCTGACATCATTTTGAACATCGCATGAAGGAGACGTTGAAGCAAACCGTCGCCGCCGTGCGCGCTGCCTTCGGGAGCGCGACACCGCTGCTTGTCGCCTGGGTGATGGCGCTGCTGGCCATGCCTTTTGCCCAGTGGGCCGCGGGCTATCCGGGGTTGATCGCCGGGGTCATCGTGGGTGTCCTGCTACAGGTGCTGTTGGCCGTCTTCTTCCTGGCGCAAGCGGCCGGTGTCCGCCGCGCCGTCCTCACGGCCCTGGTCGTCATCCCCGTTGCCTGGGCCTCTGAGGCGTTGGGCTCCAAGACCGGCTTCCCGTTCGGCGCGTACGACTACACGGCGGCGCTTCAGCCGCAACTGCTGGGCGTGCCGCTGCTCATCCCGCTGGCATGGCTCATGATGTTGCCGCCTGCGTGGGCCGTGGCGCAGCGGGTTACCGGCCAGGCTTCTGGCCCGGCCTTCGTGATCGTCAGCGCTTTGGCGTTTACGGCGTGGGATCTCTTCCTCGACCCGCAGATGGTCTACTGGGGCTTGTGGGCCTGGGAGGAGGGGGGCGCGTATTTTGGCATCCCGCTGGTCAACTTCGCCGGCTGGTTGCTGGTCTCCGGCCTGATCACGGTGCTGGCCCGTCCACCCGCCCTGCCCGAAAAGCCGCTCATCGTCATCTACGCGCTGACCTGGCTCATCGAGACCGTCGGCCAGATCGTGTTTTGGCGGCTTTACGGCCCGGCAGCCTTCGGCTTCGTCGGCATGGGGCTGTTCGTGTGGCTGGCGTGGCGCAGGCGCTGAGGAGTCGGCATGGGGCTGTTCGTGTGGCTGGCGTGGCCCAGGCGCTGAGGAGTCGGGAGAAGGAGGATTCGCCGATTCGCCCATTCGCCCATTCGCCGATTCGCCCATTCGCCCATTCGCCCATTCGCCGATTCGCTGACTCGCCCATTCGCTCATTCGCTCATTCGCTCATTCGCATGACCGCACTTATCTGGACTCTCATCGGTTTCCTGTCCGGCTCCTTGCCTTTCTCCGTATGGCTAGGGAAGCTCGTGCTGCACACCGACATTCGCCGCTATGGCGACGGCAATCCCGGAGCGACCAACGTGTTTCGCGCCGGGAACTTCGGCGCCGGGATGCTGGCCGTGTTCCTGGACATGCTCAAAGGCGCTGCACCGGTGGCCCTGGCGCGCTACGTCTTCGACGTGACCGGCTGGGGCCTGGTGGCTGTGACGGTGGCGCCGATCCTGGGCCACGCGTTCTCGCCGTTCCTGCGCTTCCGTGGCGGCAAGGCGCTGGCCGCCGCCTTCGGCGCGTGGACCGCGCACACGGTGCCGTTCGGCCCCTTCGTCATGGGCTTCTCGGTGTTCGTCTTCCACAAGCTGCAGACGATCCCGGGCTGGGCCGTCATGGCTGCGCTGACGGTGCTGCTGGGCTTCCTCGTGCTCACCGCGGCGAGCTGGCCCCTGTTGGCTGCCTGGGCCGCGACGAGCGTGCTCCTGGCCTGGACCCATCGCAACGATCTGCGCCAACGGCCGGCGCTGCGGCCGGGCGTGCGAAAGTGGCTGGGGCGCTGAGATCGTGAGGCCTCATGTATTTCATCTGGCTCTATTCCTTGAGTTCGGCCAGCGCCTTCGTCGGCTGCCTGGTGGTCTTGACACTGATCAATTGGCGGCTGATGCGCCGGATAGAGCGCGCGCCCGCGCCGCGTTCGCATCCGCGCGTCTCGGTGCTGGTTCCGGCGCGCAACGAGGAGGCCAACATCGGCGAATGCGTGCGCTCGCTGCTGGCGCAGGACTACCCCGACTTCGAGGTGGTGGTCCTGGATGACCGCTCCACCGACCGCACCGCCGAGATCCTGGCCGGACTGCAACAAGACAACGCCTCCGACAGGCGCCTGCGCGTGATCACCGGCCAGGAGCTGCCACCGGGCTGGCTGGGCAAGCATTGGGCCTGCCATCAACTGGCCGAGGCTGCGGACGGCGAACTGCTGCTCTTCACCGACGCCGACACGCGGCACGGGCTGCAGTCGCTGCGTCACGGGGTGGCTGCCCTGCAGGCCGAACGAGCCGATATGCTGACCGCCTTCCCGCACGAGATCGTGGTCAGCTGGGCCGAGAAGCTGGTGGTGCCGGTGTTCCCCTTCAGCATCTTCACCTTCCTGCCGCTGATCGTGGCCTACAACGTGCGCGCTCCTGCCTTCTCGGCAGCCATCGGCCAGTACATGCTCTTCAGCCGCCGCGCCTACCGCCAGATCGGCGGCTACGCGGCCATCCGGAGCCGGCCGGTGGACGACGTGGCGCTGGCGCAGCAGATCAAGGCGCACGGCCTGCGCTGGCGCCTGGCCGATGCCACTCGCGATGTCCGCTGTCGGATGTATCAGAACGCGGCCCAGGTTTTCGAGGGGTTCAGCAAGAACCTGTTCGCGGGCTTCGGCTACCGGCTGCTGCCGTTCGTCTTCGTCTGGACGTGGCTGGCGATCATCTTCTTCCTGCCGCTCGGCGTCGTGCTCCTGGGGCTGGCCGGCGCAGCGATCCCGCCCCTGGACCTGGCCATCGCCGGGGCAGGGACGGCCTTTGCGCTGGCGCTCTGGGGGCTGTCGCATGTGCGGTTCAGGTTCCCCCTCTACCTGGTGCCGCTCTACCCGGTCAGCATGATCCTGGCGTTGATCATCGCCGGCCGGTCGGTGGCCCTGGCGGTGAGGGGTCAGGCCACGTGGAAGGGCCGGACGCTGATCCGGCCGCAGGTACGCTGGTGGTGAGGGCATGAGCAAAACCGTTGTGGTGATCGGCGCGGGGATCGGCGGGCTGAGCGCGGCGATCCGGCTGGCAGCCGCGGGCCAGCGGGTGATCGTGCTGGAGAAGAACGCGGCCGTCGGCGGCAAGATGGGCGAGGTGCTACGGGCAGGATTCCGCTGGGACACCGGCCCGTCGGTGATCACCATGCACCATGTCTTCGAGGACCTGTTCCGGGCCGCGGGCCGGCGGCTCGAGGATTACATCGAGCTGTTGCCGGTGGAACCGCTGACCCGTTACTTCTATCCCGATGGCACGGTCCTCGACGTCACGCGCGACCTGGCGCGCATGGTCGAGCAGATCCGCCGGCTGGACGAGCACGACGTCGAAGGCTACCTGGCATACCTGAGCTATGTGGCCCGGCTGCACCGGGTGACCGGGCCGGCGTTCATCTACGGCGCGCCGCCCACCTGGCGCACGGTGACGCAGGTCGCGCTGGCCGACGCGCTGCGGCTGGAGCCGTGGCTGACCATGGACGCAGCCATCCGGCGCTATGTCCGGTCGCCGCACCTGCGTCAACTGCTGGGCCGCTTTGCCACCTATGTCGGCGGCAGCCCCTTCCGCGCGCCGGCCACGCTGAACGTCATCGCGCACGTGGAGCTGAACGAAGGCATCTGGTATCCCCGCGGGGGCATCTACGCCATCGCGGCGGTGCTGGAAAGGCTGGCGCGCGAACTGGGCGTGACGATCCGCACGGGGTGCGCGGTGAAGCAGATCCACGTGTCGGCCGCGTCGCGCGCCACCGGCGTCATCCTGGCCGATGGGGAGCAGATCGCGGCCGACGCGGTGCTGTCCAACGTGGACGTGGCCCACACCCTGACCAACTTGCTGCCGCGGCCAGCCGTAGACCTCCGTCAGTTGCGCGCCATCACCCGCGCTGATCCGTCGTGCTCCGGCTTCATCCTGCTCCTGGGTGTGCGGGGCGAGTTCCCCCAGCTGGCCCAGCACAACATCTTCTTCTCGGCCGACTATCGGCGCGAGTTCGACGACATCTTTCGCCGTGGGGTGCCGCCGGACGAGCCCACCGTCTACATCGCGATCACGGCCAAGGCCGACCCCGATCACGCGCCGGCCGGCCACGAGAACTGGTTCGTGTTGGTGAACGCGCCTGCGGCCGGGCCGGGGTTCGACTGGGAGCGGGGGAAGGCCGGGTATCGTGACCGCGTCCTGGCGACCCTGGCGCGTTTCGGCCTGGACGTGCGCGACCGCCTCGTCGCGGAGGAGGTCTTCACCCCGGCCGACCTGGCGCGGCAGACCGGCAGCTGGCGCGGCGCGCTCTACGGCGCGTCGCCCAACAGCGCGTTGGCGGCGTTCCGTCGGCCGCCCGTGCGCGATCCTCGCGTGGCCGGGCTCTACTACGCGGGTGGGACCACCCATCCCGGCGGTGGCGTGCCCATGGTGATCTTGTCGGGCCGGCTGGCGGCGCAGACCATTGTGGATGATTGCGCGCCAGAATCGACGTTTCGGCAAGGAGATGCTTCACTGACGGCTCGTCGCAACGCATCTTGAGCCGTTAACTCGTTCAGCATCACCAAAGAGGTATCATGATGAAATCAGTCATCATTATCGGCGCGGGCATGGGCGGCCTTGCTGCTGCGTTGCGCCTGCGGCACATGGGTTTCGACGTCACCGTCATCGAGAAACAGAAGCGGCCCGGCGGCCGCTCCAACGTCCTCCAGGAGCAAGGCTTCCGGGTGGACATCGGCCCGACCATCCTGGTCATGAAGGACACTTTTGAGGAAACCTATCGCGCCATCGGCCAGGACATCAACCGGCGCATCAAGTTCGCGCCGCTCGACCCCAACTATCGCATCTACTACCACGATGGCACGTACATTGACCTGTACAATAGCATGGCGAAACTGGCAGCCGAGTGCGAGCGGGTGGAGCCGGGGGTCACCACGCGGCTGTTCCGCTTCATCGGCGACAGCGCGAGGAAATACGAGCTGGGCATGGACTTCGTGGCGCGCAACTACGACCGCATCACCGACCTGGCCAACCCGTCGGCGGCGTTGCGCCTGATCCAAACCGGCGCGTACCAGAACCTCTTCGCCCAGGTGGGCAGCTACTTCAAGACCGACAAGCTGCGCAAAGCATTCAGCTTCCACTCCATGTTCCTGGGCCTGTCGCCGTTCGACGCGCTGGCCATGTACAGCCTGATCACCTACGCCGACCTGGTGGAGGGGATGCAGTTTCCCATGGGCGGGATCTACAGCATCGTGGAGGATATGGTGAAGCTGGCCGGCGAGATGGGGGTCACCCTGCGCACCGGGACACCGGTGGAGGAGATCATCGTGGAGGGCGGCCGCGCGCGCGGGGTGCGGTTGGCCGGCGGCGAAGTCGTGCGCGCCGATATCGTGGTCTCCAACGCCGACCTGGTGTACACGTACAAGAAGCTGGTGCCGGCCCAATACCGAAGGATCTACACCGACGCCCGGCTCGACCGCATGGAGTACGCCTGCTCCGGCTACCTGCTCTACCTGGGGGTGGACAAGACCTATCCGCACATGCGGCACCAGGCGCTCTACTTCTCGGAGGACTACCGGGCCAACCTGGACGCCATCTTCCGCACCAAGACGCTGCCCGAAGACCCGTCTTTCCACCTGAACAACCCGACGATCACCGATCCCAGCCTGGCACCGCCGGGCCACAGCGCGCTCTACCTGTTGGCGCCCATGCCCAACTTGCAGGGCAACGTGAACTGGGACGAGGCCGCGCCGGTGGTGCGGGAGAAGCTGCTGCGGCAGCTGGAACGGCTGGTGGACCCGGATATCCGGAAGCATATCGTCTGGGAGCGCCAGTACCGGCCCACCGACTGGCTGCACGACATCAACGCGCCCTACGGCGTGGCATTCGGCTCGCTGTCGCACGGCTTCTTCCAGTCTTCCTACTTCCGGCCGCACAACGTGGCGCGCGACATCCCCGGCCTCTACTTCGTCGGCCAGGGCACCTATCCGGGGATCGGCATGCCCATGGTGATGCTGTCCGCCCGGCTGTTGGCGGAGCGGCTGCAACGCGAGGCATCATAAAAACGCCCCCTTCTCCCCGACCGGGCGGAGCAGAAGGGGGCCGCGGAGAATGCCAGAGGTCGCCGTCTCTGACGACGCCCTGGGTCACGGCGTGAAGTCGGTGTCGTCCTTCACGCGCAGAATGAACGCGGCGAGCAGCCGGGAGACGTTCTCCAGATCATCCAGGGAGATGATCTCGGCCGCCGTGTGCATGTAGCGCAGCGGGATGCTCACCAGACCGGTGGCGACGCCGGCGCGCGTCAGCTGGATGGCATTGGCGTCGGTGCCGGTGCCGCCCGGCGCGGCCTCGATCTGATACGGGATCCCCTCAGCCTCGGCCGTCTCGATCAACATGCGCTCGACGACCGGATTGATGTTCGGCCCGCGCGCAATGGCCGGCCCGCCGCCCAGCTTGATCTCGCCCACCCGCTTGCGATCCATGTCCGGATGATCGGTCGCATGGCACACGTCCACTGCGATGCCGACCTTCGGGTCAATGCCGTAGGTGCTGGTGCGCGCGCCGCGCAGCCCCACCTCCTCCTGAACGGTCGAGACAGCATAGACGGACGCATCGAAGGTTTTGCCCTGCAACAGCCGCAGCACCTCGCCCACGGCAAAGCTGCCGGCCTTGTCGTCGAACGCGCGCGAGGCGGCCACCGAGCCGCGCACGATCTCGAAACTCTCCGCGTAGGTGATCGGGTCGCCCACGCGCACCAGCGACTCGGCCTCCTTCTTGTCCTTGACGCCGATATCAATCCAGAGGTCCTGGATCTCCAGCTTCTTCTTGCGATCCTCCTCGGTCATCACGTGAATCGCCTTTTTGCCGGTGACGCCGGGCACAGGGCCGTTCTTCGTGTGGATGCGCACGCGGCGGCCGGGGATGATGTTGAGATCGAAGCCGCCGATGGTCTTGAAGAAAATATAGCCGTCCTCGTTGATGTAGTTGACCATGAAACCCAGTTCGTCCACGTGGCCGGCCAGCAGGATACGCGTGGGGCGCCCCTCGTGCAACGCGGCGATGCAATTGCCGTGCATGTCGGTCGTGATCCGATCGGCATAGGGTGCCATATATTGCCGCCACACTTTCTGAGCAGGCTGCTCAAACCCCGACGGGCTCGGGGCGGCCAGGAGATCCTTCAGAAATGCCAGAGAACGTTCGTCCACGAGTCGTTGCTCCTGAAATGGTATCTCGCGCCATTATCCCCGATTTGGCGTCGGATGAGAAATTCACGACCAACGCGCATCAACGACGATGGGAACTGGGCCGATGTCATGACGACTACGGCCGTCCGGCAATCGGGAAGCGGTAGTGGCGGCCTGCCTGCACGTCGAGCGTGCCATTGATGTCGGCCCATGGCGGCGGCGCATCTATTGTGTAGGTGTAACGGCCCGGCGCCAGGCAATAGAGACGCTCGCTGTTCGGCGGGATCTTGAAGTTATCGGCCCAGCCCCGTCCGTCGCTGATCGTGACGTTCAGTTCGGCGCCCATATGATTCTGGAACAGATAGCAGCCTTTATCGGTCGGCAGACCGCCCGCTGTGGGCGGCGATGTCGGCTGAGGCCGCGGCGTGGGCCGTGGGGTAGGCGATGGCACGCGGATGACGGGGACCTGGGCGCACGGCATGTTGAGCTGGACCAGGTCGGCGCCGCCTGAACGCCGCGCCACCCATCCCTCCAGCTTGCCCGGGGTGCGCACTTTGAGCCAGGTGCATTGATCGGCCTGGCCGATGACGGTCAATGCGTCGCCGCGCGCCACGCGACCGATGGCCTCGTACCGCGTGTCCGGTCCGGTGCGCACGTTGAGGGTGTCGGTGGCGACGACGGCATCCAGCGCCGGGGTCGGTGTGACGGTCGGTTTCTCCGTGGGCGGGGCCGTCGGTGTGGCCGAGTGCGTGGCGGTTGCGGTGGGAGGCAGCGGCGTTGCGGTGGGGGGCACGGGCGTCGCGGTCGGCGACGGCGAGGAAATCGGCGACGGCGTCTGAGTCGGTGGCGGGGGCGAGGGCGTCGCAGAAGGGGCCGGCAACGGCGTGGCGCTCGGCGGCTCTGCTCGTATGGCGATTGACGACGTTGCGGTGGCAGCCGGCGAACTGCCTTTGCATGCCACAAGCGTCGTTAACGCAACAAGGATCACGGCCACGGAAATGATGCTTCGGACGCACGAGCGCTTCATAAGCCGCCTCCCGGACGTGTCGGGCACTCTACAGGGTGCCCGGCACATCCAAACTGACGCATCCGGGATGAAAATACGTCACAGCGGGGGAAAACAAATCCGGGGGCCTCATGCCGAAGCCCCCGGAAATGGCCTAGATGATCTCCAGATCCTTCAGCTTGCTCTCCGGCACGACGCCATCCACCCAGCCGCGCGCCTCATAGTACTCGGCCAGCATCTTGTCCAGCTCGCAGACATGGCCTGTGGAGCCCTGCATCGTGGACGGCTCTTCCAGGAAGCGCTTGGGCAGGGTGTCATCCTTGCCGGTGAAGCCGGCGAGATTGTTGTAGTGGCGCTCCAGATTGTAGACCCGCTCGCCGACTTTCATCAGGTAATCGGCCGTGCAGGGCGCGCCGGTGATGGCGGCGAACTGCATGGCGTAGCCCTCCATGGACTCGGCGAAGGTGGAGAACTTGCACACATCCAGGCAGTCGGTGAGGGCGTGCACGTTCTGGAACACGACCAGCAGCTTGCCCTTGCCCTCCCAGGCCAGCGGGTCAACCGTAGAGGCCGGGCCGAGCACGTTGCCCGCGATCTCGGCGGCCGGGGTGTAGCCGCGCAGATGGCACGCGCCACGATTCGAGGTGGCATAACCGATGCCCATGCCTTTGAGGCCACGCGGGTCATAGGCCGGGATGCCCTGATCTTTGACCGCCATGGCCAGCTCGGGATGGCCGAGCTTCTTGGCCGCTTTGCCGGTGCCCTCGGCTAGGATGTCGCCAATACCCTCGCGGTATGCGATCTTGCGCATCATCTCGACCATGCCGTGCGTATCGCCCCAGGCCAGGCCATCGCCATTGGCATAGCCGCGCTGGGTGTATTCCATGTACATGGCCAGGACGACGCCAATCTCGATGGCATCATAGCCGTAGTCATTGGCGCGATCGATCATGTAGGCGATGGCGCCGACATCGTCATTGTCGCACATGGCGCCCAGCGACCAGGCCGACTCGTACTCGACACTCTCCATGTGCACCTTGAACGGCCCCTCTTTGATCTCCACCTCTTTCTTGCAGGCCACCGGGCAGGCGTGACAGGTGGGGTCGTTCACCAACACGTTGGCTTTGACGTACTCGCCGCTGATCCGCTCGGCCTTTTCGCCGAACGAGGTTACCTGGCCGTTGCGCGTGGGCAGCGCGCCCATGTTGCTGGTGATGTTCATGAGCACGTTCGTGCCGTAGACCGAAAGCCCGCCCTTGCGCGGTGCGGTGAGCACCCGCTCGTCCATCAGCTCGGCCAGGGCGCGCTTCTGCGCCTCTTTCCAGCCCTCTTTGTCCACAGGCCGCGGCCGGTTCGCATGCTCGCCCTTGATCACGATCGCCTTCAGGTGCTTGCTGCCGCCGACGCAGCCCGTGCCGCCGCGGCCCGAGGCGCGATCGTCCTCGTTCATCCAGTTGGCGAATTTCACCAGGTGCTCGCCGGCCGGACCGATGGTGATGACGCTGAGGTCCTTCGGCCCACCATGCCGCTCCTGCAGGATTTTGACCGTCTCGTGCACGGTCTTGCCCCACAGGTCGCTGGCATCGTGCAGCGTCACCTGGCCGTTCTCCACATAGGCGTAGACCGGCTTCTCGGCCTTGCCTTTGAAGACCAGGCCGTCGAAGCCCGCCCATTTAAGCCGGGCCGCCGACCAGCCGCCATGATGGGAATCGGTCACGGTGCCGGTCAGGGGCGATTTGGTAACGACGGCCATGCGGCCGCTCAGGTTGACGTCGGTGCCGGTGAGCGGCCCGTTCATGAAGCAGAGAATGTTGTCCGGCGACAGAGGATCCACTTGCGGCCCGTTGTCGAAGACGTACTTGACGCCCAGGCCACGCGCGCCGATGTACTTGCGCGCGTCTTCTTCGGCAATCGGCTTGTACTCGATCTGCCCGGTGGTCAGATCAATCCAGGCCACTCGATTCGCATACCCGCCCAGTTGCATATGCACCTCCTCGTGTGATGTGGATGGAATGTGGCAGACGAATAGAAATGAAAAACGGCGGATCGTTATATCCTATAGATATAACGATCCGCCGCCACGATTCTGATCCGAAGCTACGTCAATCCGACTTCGGCGCCTTGTAGCCGCTATTCCGGCTGAGAACGGCCACGGTCTCACGGTATTCCTCCGGCGCGAAGCATCTGACCGAAAAAGAGCAGGCGAGAATGATTCTACATGATTTCCCCGTGGCGCGCAAATCGCGCCGAGCAGCGGCTACGGCGCCAAGCCGGCGGTTGTGGCGCTATCGCCCGCACGCCGAGCGATGGCCGCAAGAAAAATCCCCTCCCCCCGAACAATCGCCGTTATTCCGGGCCGCCAAAGGCATCGGCGAAAAGGCGGGCAATGGCCGCGTCGGCCGCGGCCGCAAAACGCCGAAAACGCGCCAGATAGTCTTGCCCGGCTGCGGTCAGCTGCGCCGAGCCGCCCTTCACGCCCCCGCGCTGTCGTTCCACCAGCCGCACCCCCAGCGCCTGTTCCATCTCATCCAGCCGATGCCAGGCGAGCGTGTAGGTGATTTGCATCTGCGCGGCCGCGGCGCGAATCGAACCGGTCTCGGCGATTGCCGCCAGCAGCTCGGCGCGCCACCGGCTCAACGCAACCCGGCCGTTGACCTCCAGCCACAGATTGGCGTGGACGGCGAGAGATCGGGGTGGATGGTTATCGGACGACGTCATGCCCGCTGGTTTCCTCCGGCCGTTACGGGCACCGGATCACTCCCTGCGCCCACAGACAGCCCCCGCAGGTCGGAAACGAGTTGCCGAAGCAGTCTTCCTGGTTGGACAGGCTGTAGTCACAGCCGCCGCAGAAGGTGCAGGGCGAGAAGGTGAAAGCCCGCACGCGGCGACGAAAGGCGATGTGGTCGGCCGCGTACCACAGATCGGCCAGGGAACGGTCGGCCAGATTGCCGACGACGTAGGGCCGACTGCGGCGCTCGCGATCGTTCAGGTAACTGGTGTGCTCGTGCAGCAGCGGCAAGCAGGGGCTGAAACCGCCATCCCAGCGAATGGCGGCCGCACCGGCGTCAATGAACGGGCAGCGGTTGTTGGCATCCCCCAGGTTGTGTCCGCCCAGGCTGATGTTGTGATGGCTGCGCAGCACCTGGTACAGCATCGGCGCCGTTTCCTCGTCCACGTCCATCCTGGGCAGGTCCACATGGGGCGTCCACAGCGAAGGCAGGTAGGCGATGTCGGTCAGCGCGCGGCCGTACAGGATCTCACCCCGCATCTCCTCCGTGTAGGGCAGGAGATTGGTCACCAGAAAACGGTTGGCGCCCAGATGGCTGCCCAGGCTGAGCAGCTGCGGCAGGTCGCCGATATTGCGTCGCATGGCCACGAACGCGATCCCGATCTCCGGCCGACGCAGGTGCGCCGGCGGCCGCAGCGCGCTGAAACGGCTGAGATTGGACAGCACCGTGGGCAGGGCAGCGCCCAGACGAACGTCAGCATAGCTCTCCGGCCGCGCGCCGTCCAGCGATACCCACAGCCGATCCAGACCGGCCGCGATCAGGCGCCTGGCCATCATCTCGTCCAGCAGGACGCCGTTGGTGATCAGCTCGGCCCCACAGCCAAGCGCCTTCACCGCGGCCACCATCTCGACGATACGCCGATGCGAGAGCGGTTCGCCAAAGCCCCCGAAGCAGACGGTTGGCCGGGGCGTGAATGCGGCCAGTCCGACCAGCACGGCCGCAAACGTGGCATCGCTCATGTGGCCGAGCGATTCATTCCAGACGTTGCGGACACAGATGCGACATGCCAGGTTGCAACAGGAGGTCGGCTCGACGTAGAGCCGTGCCAGGTGTGTCACCGGCCGGCGCAGGCGCAGCGTGCCGGCCTCCTCCTCCACCTCGACCGTCGTGCCCGCAGCCAGCCCGAAACGCGCGGCGACCTCGGCCGCCAGCACCAACCGGCCATTTTCGTCAATGGATGGGGTCAAGAGAAACCTCCAGGAGATCCGTTCGCGTACCAGTCGGCACGCGTCAACGGCAAGCCGCTACGGCCGTGCGCGTCTGGCTTGCTCAGCAGTGCCTGATAGACGCTCAGCCGGCCGGTCGTGAAGCCGTGCGCAGAACCGGACATGAACAGCCGCCAGACCCGATAGGTTGGCTCATCCACGAATTGGAGGGCCTCGGCATGATGTGCTTCGAGGCGACGCACCCAATGGCGCAGCGTCAGCACGTAGTGCTCGCGCAGGCTCTCCACGTCGCGCACCTCGAAACCGGCCCCTTCGGCCGCTGTCAACGTGGCGCTGATCGGCGTCAGCTCGCCGTCCGGAAAGACATAGGTGTCGTTGAAGCTGGGGCCGTGGGCCGCGGTAGCGGTGGCACGGCAGGCAATGCCATGGTTGAGAAAGACACCGGCCGGTTTGAGCAGCTGCCAGGCCTGGGCGAAGTAGGTCGGCAGCAGGGCCGCGCCCACATGCTCGAACATCCCCACGCTGACCAGCGCGTCGTACCCCTCCGGCTCGTCCACCTCGCGGTAGTCGCGCGCCTCGACGCGGCAGCGGTCGGCCAGGCCCGCAGCGCGAATCCGCTCGTTCGCCAGCTCCACCTGAGGCCGGCTCAGCGTGATACCGACAGCCGTCACGTCGTAATGCTGGGCCGCGTAGATCACCAGCCCGCCCCAACCGCAGCCGATGTCGAGCAGTCGCTGGCCGGGCCGCAGCCGGAGCTTGCGACAGATGTAGTCCAGCTTGCGCTCCTGTGCGGCGTCCAGCTCGTCCTGCGGCGACTGAAAGTAGGCGCACGAGTAGACCATGCGCCGGTCAAGCCACAGCGCGTAGAAATCGTTCGACACATCGTAGTGATAGGCGATGGCCTGACGGTCGCGCTCGACCGAGTGACGCCGGCCGCGCAGCCGCGCCGGGCCACGCCGCGTCGTCGGTCGCGGCGGGACCTCGGGCAGCCGCAGCAGCTCGCGCGCCGTAACCAGCCTCTTGCGCCAGCCCCCTGTGGCCGCGGCCAGCGCGTCGGCCAGGCCGAACACGGCCTCGATGTCGCCCTCGATGTCGAAATCGTCGTACAGATACGCCTCGGCGAGGCCCAGCTCGTGGCCGGGCAGAAACATCGCGCGCAGCGCGGCCGGATGTTTGAGCACGAGCGTCACCGACCGGGGCGCGTCATCGGGCCAGCGAGCGCCGTTCCACAGACGCACGCCGACCTGCGCTTTCGCGCCGGAATCGAACAGGCTCTCCAGGATGCGCACCGAGCGGCCAATGGCCTCAGCGGTCGGGTCATGAGTCGAAACCGGTTGATCCGCCATGGCGACCTCCTGCTTCAATGTCTCCATAACGATACAAAAGCTCTGCCGCCGTCATCCAGATCTCGCTGCGATGCAGGCGCAACAGGCCCCGACCGGCCAGAGTCGGTTCATTGAAGGCCCACATCACTCCCCAGGTGTAGAGGTTCTCCCAAAATTCGCCGAACCGGCCTAACGGATTGTGATATGGCAGAATGGTGAAGCCGAGCTGCTGAAACAACTTCACCCCGCCCGCATGCGCGCCGGCCAGCGGCAACACGGTGACCCCGCCCACCAGGATCGCATCAGCCAGCCGTGGATCGCGGGGCATCTGCCGCGCCAGGGCCCGAAAGGATTTGACCAGTCTGCGCTGGGTCCGGACGGCCCAGGCCAGATCGGGCCCGGCAGCCGGCAGCCGCGGCAGATGCTCGTTCCACAGGTGCAGCTCGATCATAGCCGTGCCGACCGCGTAGGTCTGGCCGGCGAGGGTCAGCGACCGGCTCAGCGCGGTGCGTCGCACGCGCAGCAGGCAATCGTCCTCGCCGCAAAACTCGAACACGCCGAGAGCCCAGCGCAGAAACCGGTCGAAGCCGCGGATGATCTGCTTCATCCCTGCCTCAATGCGGGCGCCGCCGCCAGCCGCCCCATATCGAGACCAGGCGCGGCGGCGCCGGCGTCATGCGGCCATGCTTCGTCAGGATAAAGCGCTCTCCACGCCAGACGATCTCACGGCCCAGCCCGCCCACGATCCAGGTGAGCGCGCTCAGCACATCGCGCACCGGCAGCCAGAGCAGCCATTGGCGAGAGTCATGGTCGCCGACGCGGCCGCTGACCAGCCAGGCCACCACCCAGCGCAGCAACACCGACCCGATGAGGAGCTGCTGGCTTTCCGGCGTCGGCCCCATGAGGGACAACAGCACCAGGGCCAGCGGCGTGGCATAGCTCAGGAGCAGCCCCGGATACTCCAGTGGTCGGCTGACGCTGGCGCAGCGCATCCAGCGCACCTCGCGTTCCCACTGCTCGATGAAACGCGGGGCGCCGAGCACACAGCGGACCACATAGTCCGACAGGCGCACCTGCAGGCCCAGGCCGGCAATGCGCGCGCCCAGCTGATAATCGTCGGCCAGATAGTCGGCCAGCGCGGCGAACCCGCCGATGCGCGCCAGGTCGCTCCGGCGCAGGGTGACGCTGGCGCCCATAGCGAAACGCATGCCGATCACCTTGCGCGCCACCGTGATCGAAGGCAGGAAAGTGACGCCCATGTGCAGCGCCTCCAGGCCGGCCGTCAGGTTTTGCGCGTCCATGCCGAGATAGGGACAGGTGACCAGGCCCACGGTCGGATCGGCCAACGGCGCGGTCACCCGACGCAGATAGTCGGGCGTCACCCGCATGTCGCTGTCGCTGACCACCAGGATCTCGTGGCAGGCCTGCCCGGCCAGGTGGTGCAGCAGGCTCGCTTTCCGATTGGCGCCCGTCGGTTGCACGATGAAAAGCCGGATGCTGATCTGGGGAAACTCCCGCCTCAGGCGCTCGATGAGCGGGATGACCGGATCGTCCGGGTCGGCCACGCCGAACAACAACTCGTAGTCGGGGTAATCCTGGCGGCAAAAGCTGGCGAAATTCTGATATGCCTGCGCATCCACCCCTTTGACCGGCTTGAGGATCGAGACGGGTGGGCAGGCTGACGTATCGGCCGGGCAACCGTCGGCCCGAAGCCGCTCCTCGCGATTGCGGTAATGTCCTTCTGTTTTGAAGAAATCAAACACCAGCCACAGCGCCACCAGCCAATAAAGCCAACTGAACAAAATAAATGCGGCCAACAAGGCGGTGATCATAAGTGCACCTCCGATCTCGTGACTGGACTACCGATGCCCTCCTTTCTATCTCACTATTTTACCACTTTTTGGGAGCAAACGTATCACCGAATTGATCCCGCCGCGGCCGACTCATGCACGGCCAGGGTGGCGTAGGTGGCGGGCCGTAAGCCCTGCCCGGCGAACGCGCGACGCAACGCCGGGCTGAGGAGCGTCGCCAGGTCGTCGGGATTGGGACCCAGAGCCTCGCCCGATCTGGTCAAAGAAGGATGAAAATAGAACTCTACCGAGGGGACAGAGAGCTGCCGCAGCGCCTGCAGCACGTAATCCTCCGTCATCTGGCCGCTCTGGAACACGCCGTAGACGCGATGGGCCACGCGCAGGCCGCTGGCGCGCGCACGCGCCGCGCACCACCCCGACACCAGCCCCAGGCCCAGCGCCCAGCCGATCTTGGCGACCGCGCCTCGCCGATTGTGACGCAAAGCCAGCCGCAGGTCGTCCCTCGGCACGCGCACGCCCTGCGCGCCGTAGTGCCGGGCCAGGGGCAGCAGCAGGCTGAACACGGTCGGATGCACGTGCAGGTGCTGATGACCGTCCACGTGCGAAAGGGGCAGGCCGGTGGCGGCAAACCGCGCAAACTGCGCCGCGATCTCCGCGGCCAGCTCGCGCTGCGCTGCGCAATCCAGCGCGTAGCGCAGGCCCAGGCGCAATGGATCATCCGGGAAACAGCCGTCGGCGGCGACCAGATGCGGCACATGTGACGGGTCGAGCGCAGGCCGGCCGGCCGAGATGACCAGGTGCAGGCCCACCGCCAGCGTCGGCGTGCTGCGCGCCAGGGCCACCGCCTCGGCACAGGCATCGCCGGTCACCATCAAGCTGGCGCCGGTGAGCATTCCCGCGCGATGCGCCTGGATCACCGCGGCGTTGATCTCCGGCGAGCGACCGAAGTCGTCTGCGGTCAGAATGACCTGCGCGCCGGCGAAGGCCATCCATCACCCCCGGCCTACCAACACGATCCCGGCGATCACCAGCGCCGTGCCGAGCCACTGGCCGCCGGAGATCGCCTCGCCGAAGAGCAGGCGCGCTGCAACGACCTGGACGCCGACGACAGCCAGACCGGCCGTGACCGGATAGGCGACATGGAGCGGCAGATAGCGCAGCAAGCCGGTCAGCGTGAGCACCGTGATGAAGCCGGCCAGATTGCCCGCCACCTGCCAAGCCAGGAATCCCCGCCACTCCGGGCTGGTCGCCGACATCTTGAAACTGGCGTTGGCAATGATGTTACAACACAGATTGCCGGCGAGCAGCGCCAACGGAACGACGGCATTCTCGAGCGACGCCGCCCGGTCAAATAACACGGTAGGCCGCCACATGCGCTCCTCCCTCGCATAAATATTGGGCAGTGCCGGCGCGCAAACGCGACGCGCCATCCCCGCAGCCACCTGCGCGCAGACCTCAGCGGCTGCGATGCCTGCCCGCAAGTTTCGTCGGCTTGCCCGCGAATTCGCTGCCGATGCGGATGCCCAACCGCGGCAGGATCACCCGATGCACGAGGAGGATGAGACATGTCGCGCCGAACGCCAGCGCGAAGACGGCCAGCGCCGAGCCGATGTTGCTCATCAGGCCAGGGTTGACCAGCATCACGACCGCCAGCGTCAACATCAGCGTGCCGCCGATAAGCTTCAGGATGCGGCCGTGCTTCTCCTCCAGCCGGCTGGCGCGCAGGCTGAAGACGGCTGCCAGGAAGATGCCGAGCTCATCTAACTGATAGATCAACATGTAGAGCGCCACCAGCGCCACGAACGTCAGCACGGCGACGCCCTGGCCGGCCAGCAGATTCGTCCACAGCACGGGGAAGCCGGCCGTGCACGAAAACTCCACCAGCGATGCGCCCGCCGACATGACAATCGTGGCGCCGATCAGGCCGGGCAGGGAGTCGCCGGCATTGAGCACCCCGCGCATGCTGCGGTACAGGCCGGGCTTCTTCTCGTCCGCGATCGTGAAAGAAATGCCCTCTTTGTACCAGAAATAATCCTTGATGTTCACCGCGCCGAAGAAAAGCGCCACCAGCGCGACGACGACCTCGATCCAGCCGACGAAACGGATGACCGTGAACATGGTGAACAGCCCGGCGATGAAGAGCACGTACACCAGCGACGTGACCGTCAGAAACACCAGGCCGATGATGAACACCTTCCGCCGCGAGCCGGTGTGAAGTGTGAGGGCCAGCAGCACCGAGAGCACCCACAGCGAGCACGGGTTGAAGCCATCCACGAACGCGATCAGCGCAGTGCTGAGGGCCAACGACCGGGTCGCCAGATCCACGGGGCCGATCAGCGGCACATCCAGCACGCTGTTTCGAGCCAATGGGGCCGCAGCCGGGCTTCCGGCAGCTGCAGGTGCCAGATCCTGCCTGGCCGGCACCTGGGCGACGACCGGCGGGGCGGTCGGCTGCGCGGCGGTCGTCGGGCCAGGCATCAGTGTCGGCGGGGCGAGCGTCGGCGCGGGCGTTCTGGTGGACGTCGGCTGGACAGACGTTGTGGTCAACACACCCGCGCCAGCATCGGGACAGCCGGAGAGCGCGCACGAGGCGACGTAGGCCTCGATCTCCTGGCCGATCGGCCGCTCAGCGAAGCCGATCCAGTAGCGCTGGCCGATGAAGATGGTCGGCACGCCGGTAGGCTCGAATCCGAACTTGGCCGCCATCTGGATGAACGGCTCCCGATTGGCTTCGTTGTACCAGACCTCGAAATCGCGCACCTGGACGCCCGGATAGGTGCGCGCCAGCCGCGCCAGGAAGGGTTTAGCCGCCGCGCAGTGCGGACAGCCTTCACCCCAGAAGAAGTAGATGATCGTTTGTCCGCCGCTCTGTGGAGCAACGGCACGCGCCAGGACGTGTGTGCGCGTGGCGCCGATCGTCTGGTCGGCTTCGGTGCAGCCGACACAGCGATCCGTCTGCGCGACGGCCTGGCCGGTCAGCAGCAGGACGGCGATCACGGCCGCCGCCATCGAAACTAGTCTACGCATCACGCCCTCCATGCATCATCGTGACCCGAAGCAGTCATCGGCCGCGGCGGCCACGATCACCAACGCGTGACCACCGTGGGGATGAACTCCTCTCCATCATACCAGAACACGCACAGCAGGGCATCAGCGCTCAACCAGACCCATGAGCCGGGAGCGACGGGCAGCTGCACTTCTGACAGAGGCAGGCCGCGCTCCACCGCGCCGATGGGTAGCCGGTTGCAGGGCACACACTCCTGCTCTTTCGACGTTTCCACCCGCACGCGCACGGCCTGTACCTCCCCGCCGACTGCGGCGGCGCACTGGCCCGCCGCCTCTGCCAGGGTCGCCACCCGCTGCAAGCGTGCGCGAATCGCCCCCGCATCTATCGCCGGCCCGGACGACGTCGCAGCGGCAACCGGCGCCCGCTCCACCGGTGGCGTCGGCGCAGGCGCAATCGCGGTGACAGATGCCCCACAGCCTGCCGTCAGCGCCAGCAACGCCGCCATCCATCCCAGCAGGATGCACGTCAGCGCCGGCCGTGCGCTCATGGCCCCTCGTACGAACAGGGGATGCAGAGCGGCCGACCTTCCTTGACGCGCACGAACGGAGCCATCACGTATTCGCCGCACCGTGCACAGAGGGTCTTGGCATAGGCAAGCTCCATCTGCTGATAGGGGAAGCCCACCTCATGTTCGATCTTGAAGATGGCCTCGTCTGGTTGCGCATCCACCCAGACCAGTGCCTCCTCCAGGACCTGCGACGGCATGTCGCTCGGATCCACGCCCCGGACCCGCAGGGCATGGAAGCGTAGCCGCTCCAGGCCATCCACGAACGCCGGACGCAGGCTGTAACGGATCGCGCCCCCACGCTGCGGATAGAAGAAGGTCGCCGCCAGCTTGCCGTAGAAGGTCTTGGCGATCATGATCTGGCCGTAGATGGCGCCGGTGGCCGCGCGAATGCCGTCCACGATGCAGGTGTACGGATTGCCTTCGCCGAACTCGGGCAGCACCAATAGCCCACGATTGTGCTGGCGCTCGAAGCGCAGCGCCGCCATCGCCAGGCTGCCCATGCGAAAGCCAATCGCCAGATATGGGCAGCTGTGAGTGTGAAACGCGACTGCCCACTCGGGCAGGCTGTGAGTAGTGCTCATCGGCATCATCCTGAATCGTAAGGAACAAACGCTATCCAGATGATAGCCCCTTGGCCAGCATCCGTCCATGATCTTGGTCAGAGACGATGATCATACCCCGGCTTGACAAACCTTCCCGATGATAGCATATTACATCCATGGACGCCATCCGATACCTTCTACGCTGGCTGTTGCGCTTCATCGTGGTCTGGGCGGTAGATGGCATCGCCCTGTTGGCCGCGACATTCGTCGTGCCCGGCACGCGGCTGTTGGCTGCCACGCCGGGCGAACAACTGGTCGTGGCAGCTGCCGCAGCGTTCGCGCTCGGCATCGTCAATCTGCTGATCCGGCCGCTCATCCTGCTGCTGGCCCTGCCGCTCGGCTTTCTGGCCACCTTCTTCATCGGCCTCGTCGCCAATGCGTTCACCCTGCTCATCACGTCGCGGCTACTGCCGTTTTTCGCGGTGAGTGGTTTCCTGTCCGCGCTCGGCGCCGGCCTGGTGCTGGCCGCGATCAACACGCTCCTCACCGGCATGATCACGCTCGACGACGAAGGCTCGTTCTACGAAGGCGTGATCGAACGGATCGCCCGCCTGCAGACTTTCCGAGGGGCCGCCGAGCCCGGCCGGGGCCTGGTGATGCTGGAGATAGACGGCCTGAGCTACTGGCACATGCGCTACGCCCTCGCCGTCGGCATGTTGCCGACCCTGGCGCAGATGATGCGCGAAGAGGGCTATGTCCTCTCGCGCGTCGAGTGCGGCCTGCCCTCGGAAACGGCCGCCTGTCAGGCCGGCATCCTCTTCGGCGACAATTACGACATCCCCGCGTTTCGCTGGTTCGACAAGGCGCAGAAGAAGCGATTCGTCTCGCGCAATGACGCGGCGCAGCTCAACGCGCGCTATGCTCGCGGCCACGGCCTTCTGCGCGGCGGATCGAGCATCAACAACATGCTCGACGGCGACGCCGAGAAATCCATTTTCACCCTGGCCGATCTGCTCGGCGGCGATCTGGACGAACGGTTCCGCCGCGCGCAAGACGTCTATCTGTTGGCGGCCAACCCGTACTTTTTAATGCACACCGTCGTGCTCATGTTCGGCGACGCGCTGCTCGAGATCTTCCAGTATCTCAAAGCACAATGGCGCGATATACACCCGCGGCTAGATCGGCTGCGCGATCTGTACCCGCTGCGCCGGGCCATCACGACCGTCATGATGCGCGATGTCGCGGCAGCCCTCACCGCCCTGGACATCCTGCGCGGCGCGCCGGCGATCTACGTGACCTGGCCCGGCTATGACGAAGTGGCCCATCATTCGGGGCCCTGGTCGAGCGACGCGTTCGGCGTGCTCAAACGATACGAGCGCGTCTTCCGTCGTATCCGGCGCTTCATGCGCGAGAAGGCCCCACGGCCCTATGAACTGATCGTCCTCTCGGATCACGGCCAATCGTTCGGCGCCACCTTCAAACAGCGCTACGGCATGACACTGCGAGAATTCATCCAACGCCAGCTGCCCAACGGGACCGTCGTCCATCAGCGGTTCGGCGGCGACACCGGCGCCATCGCGCTCTCGGCCGTCTCGGTCGAGCTGGAAAACGTCCAACAGCAGGGCGTGGCCGGCCGGGTCGGCACGGCCGTGGCCAGGCGTGGGCAGCGCACCGCCCAACACGCGCTCCATCAACACGAACGCTCGGCCGAAGCGCGGCCCAGCGGCCCAGCCTCAGCTCAGGTCATCGCGTTCGGCAGCGGCAATCTGGCGCACATCTACTTCGATCTCCACCCGGGCCGGGTCACGTTGGCCGAGCTCGACGCGGCCTATCCCGGCATCGTCGAGGCGCTGGTCGGCCACGAGGGCATCGGCCTGGTGGCGGGCTTCGCCGACGCCGACACGCCGGTCGTCCTGGGCAAACGGGGCCGCCGCGACCTGCGTTCCGGCGCGGTGGACGGCGAAGACCCGCTGATCCCCTACGGCGATGTCGCCCTGCGCGCCTGGCAGATCCGACGGGTGATCGAATTCCCGCACGCCGGCGACCTGATGGTGATCAGCACGGTCTATCCCGATGGCACAGTGGCGGCCTTCGAGGAGCTGATCGGCAGCCACGGCGGCCTGGGCGGCGAACAGACCGATGCGTTCCTGTTCCACCCCGGCGACATGGCCGTCGGTCCCACGCGCAGCGCGGCCGACCTCTACCACATCCTGAACGCCCGCCGCGGCCAGCCCGTGTCGCCGCCGATCCTACCGCCCCAGGCCGCACAGATGCAGGAACGAGTCTGGGAGATACGCCCTCTGGTGCAGAGCGTGATCCGCCAGCCCAGCCGCTGGCTGGGCCGCGGCCTGCGTTGCCTGGTGCTGGATCCGCGCGCCTACGCCGAAGTGGTCGCCGACCCGCAGATGACAGGGCCAGCAGTCCTGCTCATGCTCATCGGCCTGGCCGCGACCGTGCTTTTCGGCGTCACCGGCTGGAACACGGCGACCTGGATCGAACAGATCGGCGTCTGGCTGATGGCGGTGCTCGTCATCTTCGACGTGGGCCGCCGGCTGGGCGGCGATGCCACCTATACCAGCGCGCTGCGGGGCCTCGGCTTCGCGTCCACGGCCCACCTGCTGAACCTGCTGGCGCTGCTGCCGCTGCTGGCGCCATTGGCCCGGCTGATCGCGTTCGTAGTGACCTTCATCGCCACCTGGATGGCCGCCGCAGCCGCGCACCACCTGACCGGCTGGCGCACCCTGATCCTGCCCGTGGCCAGCCTGGCGCTCTTCTTCGTCGGCCTGTCGGCCCTGGGCGTCCTGTTCGCGGGCGCCGAGCTGACGATCACCACCATTGCCCAAAACCTGGGACTGCTCCCGTAGGCAGCCGGCGATGGACCATTGCTAATCCATCAGCAGCCCGCCGTTCACCTCGATCGTCTCGCCGACCAGATAGCTGCTGGACGTGCTGGCCAGGAAGAGGACGACCTGCGCCACCTCCTCGACCGTGCCGAAGCGGCCGATCGGCACATCGCGCAGCAGCCGGGCTGCCTCGGCAGGCTGATAGCCCACCACCATCATGGCGGTGTCAATTCGCCCCGGCGCCACCGCGTTCACCCGAATGCCGTGCGGAATGGCCTCTTTGGCCAGCGAACGAGTGAGCGCCAACAGGCCGCCTTTCGCGGCGGCATAGTGGGCGTGGAACGCGGAGCCGCGACGACCGGAGATGGAAGCCATGTTGACGATGGTGCCCTGCCCCGCCGCCATCATGGCCGGCAGCGCGGCGCGACAACAGTAGAAGGCGGAGAAGAGATTGGCGCGCAGCACTTCTTCCCACTCCGCGTCGCTGATCTCGACAAACGGCCGCCGCGGAAAGATGCCCGCATTGTTGACCAGGACATCGAGGCGGCCATGTTGTGCCAACACGCCTTCGACGAGGGCGGTCGCCTGCGCGCTGATGCCGACATCTGCCTGCACGGCCACAGCCGTCCCGCCGCGAGCGGCGGCCTCCTGCACAACGGCCGCAGCCGCAGCGGCATCCGCCCGATAGCAAAATGTAACGGTCGCGTCGCGCTCGGCGAAGGCCAGCACGATCGCCCGGCCGATCCCGCGCGATCCGCCCGTCACCAGCACGATTTTGCCGGCGAATTCATCGGTGCCGCCCGTCATCGGCCCTCCGTCTGGGATGCATTCACTGCTGCGGCCAGCTCGAAGCTGGCCTTCAGCGCAGGATAAAGGCCGAGATAGATCCGATAGGTCGCGTCGTAGCGATCGCGTTGCGCGGCATCCGGCGCGAACGTGCGCTCGATCTGGCTCAAGCGCTGCACAGCCTCCGCAAACGAACCGTAAACGCCCGTCGCCACGCCGGCCGCCACCGCATCGCCCAGAGGTGCGCCTGTGGCCGCGCGCGGCAACAGTACGGGAACCTGGAGCACGTCGGCCTTGATCTGGTTCCACAACGCGCTGCGGGCGCCGCCGCCGCCGCACTTCAGCGCGGTGATGGGGAAACCGCTCGCCACGGCGGTCTCCGCGTTGTGGCGCAGGCCGAATGCCGCGCCCTCCATGATCGCCCGCACCAGATCGGCTTTGGTCGTGGCGAGGGACAGGCCAAAGAAGACGCCGCGCGCCGCGCTGTCCCAGAGCGGAGAACGCTCGCCGTACATGTACGGCAGGAAGATCACGCCATTGGCACCGGCCGGACTGCGCGCGGCCTCCTGGCTCAGCAGGTCGAAGGGATCCAGTCCCAGCAGCGGCCCGGCCAGCCGTTCGGCCTCGCCCAGCTGATCGCGAAACCAGCGCAGGCTGCCGCCGCTCGCCACCAGCGCACCGGCCACCAGGTAGCGGCCGGGCACGGCGTGCACGAGCGGGATGAGCGGCCGACCCAGGTATGGCTCGTCGCTGCAAATCAGCAGGACGGTGGACTGACCGGTCATCTCCACGGCATCCCCCCGGCAGAGCAGCCCGGCCTCGACTGCGGCTGCCGTGCCATCACACATGCCCGCGATCACCGGCGTGCCGGGCGCCAGGCCGGTGGCCGCGGCCGCCGCGCGCGTCACTTCGCCCACCACCTCGGCGCAGGCCCGCAGCGCCGGCATCTGTGCCAGGTCGAGCCCCATGGCATCGGCCAGATGGCCGGCGTAGTCCAGACGTCGGCTGTCGAAGAAGAGGGTCAGCGGGCCGTGCGAGACATCCATGCTGCGTGCAGCACACAACCTGTTGACCAGGTAGCCGTTCGCCTGCAAAACGGCGGCAGTCTGACGATAGACGTCCGGCTCATGCCGGCGCAGCCAGAGCCATTTGGGGGCCAGGTAGTACGGATCAATCCGACCGCCGTTCGCCGCAGCAATGGCGTCTTCGCCGACCTGCTGGCGCAGCCACGCGCATTCGGCCTCGCTGCGGCGGTCGAGCCAGAGGAGCGCCGGCCGCAGCGGCATGCCGGCCGCATCCACTGGCGCTACGGCCGGCGCCTGGCCGCTGACGCCAATGCCGGCGATGGCGCGCGGATCGGCCCCGGCCCGGGCGATCACCTGCGGCAGCACCGCGCACGCCGCGCGCCACCAGTCCTCCGGATCTTGTTCGGCCCAGTTGGGATGAGGATAGCGGGTCGGATATTCCCGGCTCGCCTGCGCCAGGAGCGTGCCATCCGCGTCGCACAGCACGGCCTTGAGGCCGGTCGTGCCGACATCTATGCCGAGGAGGAGCGGAGCTGACATTGCGGTTCTCCCGTCACAGGGGCCAGCGCAGCGCGGTGGCCAGCGTCGCCGGATTCGCGCAGTTGACCGGCGTGCGGCCCACGATCCACGCGGCGATATCCGTGCACACCATCTCGGCTGCCTGGTACACCGATTGCTGCGAACAGCCGGCGATGTGGGGTGTCAGGGTGACGTTCGGCAGCCTCAACAGAGGCGAATCGGGGGTCGGCGGCTCCTGGGCAAAGGTCTCCAGGCCGGCGCCTGCCAGATGCCCGTCGGTCAACGCGCGGTAGAGCGCGTCGTAGTCCACTAGCGGACCGCGCGCCGTGTTGATGAAATAGGCGCCCCGCTTCATGCGCCGGAACTGCCGCTCGCCGATGAAGCCACGCGTCTCGGGCGTGACGCGCGCGTGCAGGCTGACGATGTCCGACTCGGCCAGCAATATGTCCATGTCGAACACGCGCTCGGCGCCCCTGGCGATGAACACCGCATCGGCGACATACGGGTCATAGGCTAGGACGCGCACCCCGAACGGTCGGAGCAATTCGGGCATGAGCGACCCGATATGGCCGAAGCCGATCAGGCCGACCGTTTGCCCGTGGAGCTCGCGCGGGGCCCGGTCGAAGCGATAGAGGTCGCTGCGCCAGATGCCCTGTGCCAGCGCTGCGTGTCCGCGCGCCAGGTTGCGCGTCTCGGCAACGATCAGCCCGACGCAGAACTCGGCCACGGCGCGCGCGTTGCGGCCCGGCGCGATCATGACCGGGATGCCGCGCGCCGTGGCCGCAGCCACGTTGATGTTGACCGCCTCGGTGCGCGTGCAGCCGATGACGCGCAGCCCCGACAGGCGCGCGAGCACCGCCTCCGTGATCGGCGGCATGTGGCTCAGGATGATCTCGGCATCCGCGGCCAGGGCGATCACATCTTCCGGCCGGCCGACGAACTCGCGGATCTCCGCGTTGTGCTGCGCCGGCTCGTCCGGATAGCCGAGCTCCATCGCGGCGCAGTGAAGCGGCCCGACCAGCGGCTCCAGGTGCCGGCGCAAAGTCTCCTCGAGGATGGCGGCCCGCACGAACAGGTCGCCGAAGATGGCGATGTGAAGCAAACCACGACCTCCAGAACGCGATTTGACCGACTAGCAAATTTGTTCTATAATCTCAGCGTATCCGTTCAGGGCTGTCACCGACGAGGAACGCATCGCCGGGCAGACAGGATCAGTGCGCCATGCACGTGGAGGAGGAATCCTATGCAAACCCGTTTCGGACACATCCAGTTCAACGTCCAACCCGCCAATCTGTCGTTCTACAAGGAATTGATAACCTTCCTAGGCTGGCCCGTCATCATGGAGGGGGACGACTTCTTCGGCGTGGGCGGGCCAACCGGCGACAGCCTCTGGTTCATCGGCTACGTCAAGCCGGTGAGCAATGACTACGATGGGCCGGGGATGAATCACATTGCGCTGGCTGCCGCCTCGCAGGCCGACGTGGATGCGGTCGTCGCCTATCTCGCCGATCGCGGCGTGCCGGCGCTCTTCGAGACCCCACGTCACCGGCCCGAATTTGCCCGTGGCCCCGATCAGACCTACTACCAGGTCATGTTCGAGTCGCCCGACCGCATTCTGTGGGAAGTGGTGTACATCGGGCCGAAATGATGGCCGGATGGTTGGAAGGTTGAACCGGCTGCCTGCAACCTTCCAACCCATCTCCTCACCGCGCGCCGCAGGCCTGCAGGCACGCCTGCATGTGGCCGCGCGCCTCGGCGGCGATGATGGCGCACTGGATCACATCGTAGTTTTTCGCGCCGATCACTTCCAGGTCCAGCGGACCGGTGTAGCCGGCCTCGTGCAGCACCCGCACATAGCCGAGCAGATTGATATCTCCGCGACCGTTGGCCTGCATCTCCGGCTTGCCCGGGCTTTGCTGACGGCCCTTGCAGTCGCGGATGTGTACGTGCTTGACGCGCTGCACTACCGCTTTGATCGCTTCGACCGGATCTTCGCCTCCGCGGTAGATGTGCGAGGGGTCCATGTCCACGCCGAACGCGGGCGAAGTGATCGCTTCCATCAGCCGCAGGGTGGTGGGCGTGTTCCAGATCGCTGCGCCGACGTGCGCCTTCACGCAGAGGGTGACGCCGTAGCGTTCGGCCATCTGACAGAGCCGGCCGATCGAGTCCACCACCTGTTGGAAGCTGGCCTCATCCCCGCTCTTGCCGCCCGGCCCGCAGTTGACGATCGGAATGCCGAGGGCGACCGCGGCCTGAAACGCCTTTTCCATCTTCACCGGATCCTGGGACGGCTGTTCCATGGCCAGCAGCTCCAGGCCATATTCCGCCGACAGCCGTTTGATCTCCGGCACCAGCTCCTGCCAGCGATCCAGCACCAGGTGTTCGCTCATGCCGTCAATCGCCGACAATTCGATACCGTCATAACCGGCCATGGCGATGTATTTGAACGCCGTCTCCAGGCTGTGGCCGCCGAAAAGGACCGAATTGGCTCCGAGTTTCATGGGTGTATCTCCAGGTGAGATCCTCCTCGCCTGCCCTCGCTCCCTTCCAGGGAGCGGGGGGCGGGGGAGTGAGGGTCGCGGCCGGCGTCAATCCAGCAGCTTCTGCGGGTCGCCGTGCAGGTTCGGCAGAGGATGCGGCCGCACCATGGCGCCGCCGCTCTCGTACGATTCGATGACGGCCCAGGTGTACTCCAGCGTCGCCAGCGCATCGCGGCCAGAGGCCCGCAAATCCTCGTGGAAGACACCGTTGGTCACATCTTCGAGAAAAGCGTGAATGCGTCGCGGGAAGGTCTGGTTGAAATCCTTGATGCCGCTGTCGAACACCTCGGTGGGCGGCAGGGTGCCCATCGGGTTGCCGCCCGCCTTCCAGTAATAGAGCTTCTCGATGCAATTTTCGATGCAGAAAGCGCCCTTCGTGCCGGCCACCTCCAGGCTCCACCAGCCGCCCAGGCCCCACGGCGCATCCCCGCGCTGGCTGATCAGGCTGCCGACGCAGCCGTTGGCAAAGCGGAGGTTGATGCTGGCGACCGACAGCATCACGTCATTGGCGCGACGACGATGGCCAGGCCGCTCGACGAACGCCTGTACATGGGTGATGTCGCCGCAGAAATAGCGCATGCAGGCGAACGGATGCGCCAGGAACGCCTTCAGATGCGCGTAAGGCCAGCCGGGCAGCCGGGTGCCCGGGCCGGCGCCGCGGTAGCCCTCTTCACCGCCGTTGAAGCCAACTTTGTGGAGGCAATAAATCTGCTCGCCGATGGCGCCTTGCTTGATGTACTGCATTGCCCGCTCGGCGGTCGGCGTGAAGTAGTGGTTCAGGTTGCAGCCGAGATAAAGCTTCTTCTCGGCCGCTTTCGCCACCATCTGCCGGGCTTCGATGATGTTGTTGGAGATCGGCTTCTCCACCAGCACGTGCTTGCCGGCCTCCAACGCCTCCATCACCGGCTCGAAATGCCAGCTACCGTTCTCGAACCCGCCCGTGGTCACGTCCACGATGTCGAGTTCCTCGTGCTTGAGCATCTCGGTCAAGCTATAATACGCCCGCACGCCATACTTCTCGGCCGCGGCATCCGCTCGCGCCTTCACCACGTCGCACACGGCGACCAACTCGGCGAGGGGATCGTTTTTGTGACAGGTGGCATGCTGGTTCCCGATCCCGCGCAAGCCCACCACACCGACTTTGAGAGCCATTTGTGTCCATCCTTTCCGTTATTTCACGTACACGATCTTCCCCGTTTCCAGCGACTCGATCGCCGCCTGCAAGACTTTTTGCGCAGCCAGGCCATCGGCGCCCGAACCGTCAATCTCTTCCGGTTTGACGCCCTCCGTCACTTGCTGCAGGAATTTGTGGATGCGGTTGCGGAAGGTATCCTCGAAATCGCGGTGGCCGCCGAACACCGGGTTGGAGTAGACGCGCTTCTCCAGGTCGCCGGCCGGGTAGAGGGTGACCTCCCGCCACATGTCCTCCAGGACAAAGCGGCCCTTCGTGCCGGCCACCTCACAGCGCTCCATCGGATGGCCGCGCTCGATGTCGTAGGAGGCGGTCAGGCCGCCCACCACGCCGTTCACGAACTTCATGCTGAAGTGCGCGGTGGACCAGATGCGCCGGCCCGGCGCCTTCTGTGCGAAACACTGCACGGCCTCCACATCGCCGCAGAAGTGGCGCATCACATCCACGCTGTGCGGATTGAGCGCCTTGATCATGTAATAGGGCGAGCTTTCGGCCGGGTTCTTGATCCACATGCTCATGTTGATGAAGAGCAGATGGCCCAGTCGGCCCTCGTTTTGCCAGCGTTTCGCCACATAGGTGGCCTCGGTGAAACGATGGTTCAGGTTAATGCCGTAGCACAGCCCTTTCTCGCGCGCCTTCGCCACCATTTCCTCGGCCTGCGCGATATCGTTGGAGATCGGCTTCTCGCCCAGGACATGGCAGCCGGCCTCGAGTGCCTGCATGGTCGGCAGATAGTGATCGCTGCCGTACTCGTAGCCGCCCGTGGTGATGCTGCACACGTCCGGCTTCAGGGCGTCCAGCATCTGCTGGGCGTCGTAGAATGCGGGCACGCCGTGCTGCGCCGCCGCCGCATCGGCGCGCTCGCGGATGATATCGCACACGCCCACCAGTTCGGCCAATGGGTCTTCTTTATAGATCTTCGCATGGCGGTTGCCGATCGGCCCCATGCCGATGACGCAGACTCGGAGCATTTTCACGCCTCGCGCAAAATAACTCTCAATCCACCAGCGCCTGATACGTCAGCGCCTTGAACTGCTGATGGATCGGGAAGGTCCATGCCTGGTGCTGGGTCATCAGCAGGCCATAGAGCGCCTGCTTGCGATCCACCCAAAAATAGGTGGCGAACGCGCCATCCCAGCCGAACTCGCCGACCGAGCCGGCCCGACCCGACGCAGCCACGTCGGTGAGCACGCGCATTCCCAGGCCATAGCCGTAGCCGGAGTTTTTCAGGATGCCCGGTCGCTGCTCGTAGGGCATCGCCTGCGCCGGTGCCTGGTTCATCTCCATGAGCGCCACCGTGTGCGGGCTGAGCAGCCGGACGCCGTTCAGCTCGCCGCCGTTGACCAGCATCTGGGCGAAGCGACCATAGTCGCCGACCGTGGAGAAGAGCCCGCCGCCGCCCGACAAGAAGGCAGGTGGCTCGGTCGGCACAGGCAGGTCGACGCGCGCTAGCCCGGCGCCCTCTTGCGGTGTGATGTAGATTTTGGCCAGGCGCGGCAGCTTCTCGGCCGGCACGTAAAAAGCGGTGTCGGTCATGCCCAGCGGCTCGAAGAGGCGCTCCTGCAAGAAGACATCGAGCGGCTTCCCGGAGATCAGCTCGACCAGGTAGCCGAGGATGTCAATCGAGAGGCTATAGCGCCACTGCGTGCCCGGCTGGAATGCCAGCGGCAGCTTCGCCAACGCCTCGATCAGATCCTTATTGCCCAGCCGCGCGCCTGGCGCGTAGAAATGCAGCAGGCTGGCGCCTGCCTGATGATACAACGCGTCGATCGGGTCCTGCGGATCGAAGCCGTAGCTGAAGCCGGCGGTGTGCGTGAAGAGATGGCGAAAAGTGATCGGCCATTCGAGCGACGCAACGTCGTAGCCGCTCTCGGTTCGTTTGACGAAGACTTTGAGGTCTTTGAAGGCCGGGATGAACTCGTACACGAAGGTGTTCAGGTCAAACCAACCTTCCTCGTACAACATCATGGCGGCGATGCTGGTGATCGGCTTGGTCATCGAGGCGATGCGGAAGATGGTATCGAACTGCATCTCGACGCCGGCCTCGACGTCGGCCCAGCCGAACTTCTCCAGATAAAAGGTCTGGCCGCGTCGCGCCGCCGTGGCGACGATGCCGGCCAGCTTCTTCTCGGCAACGTAACGCTGCAACACCGCGCTGATGCGCTTCAGTCGCTCGGCCGAGACCCCGACCTGAGCGGGTGGTTCGGATACGATCATGATCTGACCTCCTCATCTGCCCGCTCCTGAGCGGGCGGGCGCGCTGCTTCCTCCGGCAACGGATAGCCATAGGCTCGCATGGCCGGTTCCAGAAAGTCGAAATAATTCACCCCATCGTCCTGCCGCCAACGGTCCACCGTTTCCGGCCGCACCGGTATCTTGGCCAACTTAATGCCCAGGAAATCCTCCAGGCGGGCCAGCGTCTCGTCCTGGCGCAGAACGAAGTCCTCGAAACGCACCTCGATCCAGTGCGCGGGCTTGGGCGTCGCCTGCACCAGGTCGTACTGATATTTCCAGGAGATCGCCCGGCGCAGGCGGATGTCCTCGGTGCAGGGATATGCGATCCCGAAATCGCGCAGGTCATCGGTCAGATGGCGGTTCAGGATGCAATCGCGCGGGTTTCGGATCCAAAAGATGTACCGCGCTTCGGGGAACATGCGGACGATCCAGGGGAAAACCAGGGTAGTCTCCGGGATCTTCCAGCCTTTGTGCTCGGCCGGACTTTCCCGCACTGAGGTGAGATAGGTCTCGATCAGGGAGGTGAATTCGGCGGGGATCTCCATGTCGAAGACCTGATCCCAATTCCACTCCAGCCCGCCGCGCCAGCGCACGTAGCGGGCAAAGACACGGCACGCATCGTACATCGCCTCTGGCGGCAACAGATCGCCCGAGACGTTGAGCGGCGCGCCCATGAAGACGCCAGAGGCCGACAGGGTATGCGACATGATGCGCGTCCCCGAATGGCCCCGGCCGATCACAGTGATGAGTGTCATACGCCGCTCCTAGACCGGAGAAGCAGGGGCCAAAGTGGTCGGATGACAGGTGCTGCCGGAGAGAGCGGCGCTCGGCGAACGCCTGCCTTGTCGCTGCGATGACATACTGCCTCCTGGGAAGGTCAATCGGGATAGCCGCAAGCAAACCGATGAGGCTTGACACGTGCAGGCTTACACGTGTCAAGCCGGATTATAGCGAAGAAGCCGTCGGTTGTCAACCGATGGCCCCGCGCTCGGCCACGGCGCTGCCCGCCGCGCTCAGCGCCGCCTCCAGGTCGGCCAGGGCGCGGCGGGCGAGGGCGGCATGCCGCAACCACTTGTCGCGGATCGACGTGGCCAGCTCGGGCAGCAGGCCGAAATTCGCTTTCATCGGCTGAAAGGCGCCCGCCTCGGCATGCGTGATGTAGTGGATCAGCGCGCCGATCATCGTCGTGACGGGCAGCACGAGGGGCGGCCGACCGCCGGCCACGCGCGCCGCGTTGAGGCCAGCCAGCAGCCCGCTGGCAGTCGAACCGACATATCCCTCCGTGCCGGTGATCTGGCCGGCGAAGAACAGATCGTCCCGGTCACGCCATTGCAGTGTGGGCCGCAGCAGGGCAGGGCTATTGATGAAGGTGTTCCGGTGCATCTGGCCAAAACGCACAAATTCCGCGCGGGCCAGGCCCGGGATCATGCGCAGCACCCGTTCCTGCTCGCTCCATTTCAGATTGGTTTGAAAGCCGACCAAATTGTAGAGCGTGCCGGCGATGTTGTCCTGCCGCAGCTGCACGACCGCGTAGGGCCGGCGACCGGTGCGCGGGTCGCGCAGGCCCACCGGCGTCATCGGGCCGAACGCCAGCGCGCGCGGATCGCGCGCGGCCAGCACCTCGATGGGCAAGCACGCTTCAAAGTAGCGCCGCGCCTCGGCATCCTGTTCGAACTCGCGCAACGGGATCTTCTCAGCCGCGTTCACGGCCGCCACAAACGCCAGATACTCCTCGCGCGTGAGCGGACAATTGACGTAGTCGCCGGAGGCGGACAGATCAGCAGGCAGGGGGGCCATGGAACCTGCCGATCCGCCGCCTTGTCCACCTGCCGGTTTCCGGATCGACCGCCTCCCCTCCTCTCCCCACCGGTTGCCGCGCCAGGCAATCGTCATGTCAATGCTCTCGCCGGTAACGATGGGCGCCATCGCATCATAGAAAGCCAGGTATTCCTGGCCTGCCAGCCGACGGATCGCCTCGGCCAGGGCCGGCGAGGTCAGCGGCCCGGTTGCCACGACCGTGTTGCTGCATGGCTCGGGCCCGAAGAGCTCTGTCACTTCGGCGCGGCGCACCTCGATATTGGGGTGGCCGGCGATGGCCTCGGTGACCGCCCGGCTGAACGCGGTCCGGTCTACCGCCAGCGCATCGCCGGCAGGCACGGCCGTGCGGTCGGCGCAGGCGATGATGAGCGAACCGAGACGACGCAGCTCTTCCTTGAGCAGACCGAGCGCGCGATCGAGCAGAGCCGAGCCGAGGCTGTTGGAACAGACCAATTCCGCCATGTCGCCGGTCTGGTGCGCCGGCGTCATGCGACCGGGGCGCATCTCATACAGGATCACGCGCAGGCCTGCCTGTGCGATCTGCCAGGCGGCCTCGCTGCCCGCCAGGCCGGCGCCGATCACCCGTACCGGAGCCACAGATTCCGCCGCGGCGCGCCGCGATGCCAATACTTGATTCACACCACCCTCCAACACATCGAAACTGCTCCCTACGCGCCAGAATTCACAATTCTTTCACGGTCTTCGCATCTCCCCTTCAAACCGAACGCGTACACTACTGACAGAAACGCGGTTCGCATTTCTGGCGCCAAACGGGCGCACGACTATTTTACCACGAGAGGAAAAAAGACGATGGCGAAGGCAACGGTCTCGAAACAAACACTCAAGAACTGGCTGATAGATGCCTCTGTCTTCGTCGGCGGCCTCATCGCCGGCCTGACGGGAATCTACTTCCTGTTTCTGCCCATCGGGGGCTACCAGGGCGGCCGCAATCCCTATTACGGCGTCACGATTCTGTTCGAGCGCCGAACCTGGGACGACCTGCACACCTGGTTCGGGGTGCTGATGATCGCAGCGGTTGCGATCCATTTCGCCATCCACTGGAGCTGGGTGGCGAGCATGGTGAAACGGATGGCCCGAACGTTGATCGGCCGAGGGGCGCATATGAACCGTCGTGGCTACTTCAACGTGCTGGTGGACGCCCTCGTCGCCGTGAGTTTCCTGCTTGCGGCCATTTCGGGCATCTACTTCCTGTTCGCGCCGGCTGGCGGACGCCAGGCCACTCCGATCTTCATCTTCGACCGGAGGACCTGGGACCTGATCCACACCTGGTCGGGCGTGACGATGATGGCAGCGGCCGTCGTCCACTTTGCGATCCACTGGGGCTGGGTGACCAAAGTGACGGCCAAAGTGCTGGCCGCGGTCCTGCCGACGCGGCAACAGGCCGGTCAGCGCTCGCTGTCCAAGTCTGCCAGCGCATGACATATATCTGATCTGAAACACATCAACTGAGGAGATGACAACCATGTTTAAGAAAATCCTGTTGGGGGGCCTGCTGGTCGGACTGATCGGGGTTCTGATCGCAGGTGCCGTTATTCGCACGAATGCCCGCGCGGCGGACAACGCAACGGGCACAGGAGCGCAACGCGGCCGGGCGGTCGAGGTGGCGCAGGCGGCCGCTCCGGATAACGGGCAGCGCGGCGGTCGCTGGGCGCAGCCAGAGAGCGCGGTGCCGCAAACCGGGACAACCGGCGGTCGCGGCTATGGCCAGGGTCGCAATCAGCAATTCCAGAACGCGCTGCCGGCGCCACAAGCCGACATCACGGACGCCGACTGGATGACGCTGACCGGGAAAGTCATCAGCGCGACGAGTGATCTGATCGAAATCGAGACCGCTGCAGGCGAGGTGATCCCGTTCGAGGGGCAGCCGCTCTACTATGCGCTCGGCCAGGGCTTCAGCGCACAGCCAGACGATGCCGTGATCGTGAGCGGCTTCGAGGAGGATGGCGAGTTCAAGATCGGTCAGGTCACGAATCTGAGCAATGGCGCCAGCGTGACGCTGCGAGACTCAAGCGGCCGGCCCGGCTGGGCAGGTCGCGGCCGCAGAAGGTAGGCCGTCACAGCAGAGGCCGTGCGCAGCAGCGGCCTCGCCGATCTGAAAACATCTCTCACGGGCCGGGCACTCTGGAAGGTGCCCGGCCCGTGAGCGCTTCCAGCAACGCACAGCGCCACACGATGGCCGGGATCGGCCGACCGACCCACGCCGGGCGTATGCTCAAGTCAGCCCGCGGCCTCTTCGCCCTGAAACACGGCCAGGGCCGGACCCACGGCCAGGATCAGGATGAGCGCCATGAGCACGGCCGAAGTCAAACACCAGATACACACAGCCAGGATCACGGCCAGCTCGATGTAGGTCAGATACAGGGAAAAGAGCGCGCCGAAAAGCGCCATTGCCAGCAGCGCGATCGGCGCATAGACAGCAAGCGACCCTGCACCACGGCGGCGCACCAGCCAGGCTGCCAGGATGGCGACATACCCCCCCATTCCGAGCAGCCCCACCGGCACAACGCCGAACAGCTTCGCGTACGGGCTGGCCTGCACCGCGTTGCAGTCGCCTACCGGGCCGCAGACGGCCCGCACATTCTGCGTCTCCACGAAAGTCAGATAGCCGGCCACGCCCAGGCCGATCAGGCTCAGCGCAGGGATCAACCAATCCATAGAATCCGGCAGGGTGGGCAACGAGCGACCGCTGCTGACTGCCGCCAACGCGGCCAGCGCGTAGATGATGGCGACCGCCAGCAGCACGGCGACCGCAGTCGCCAGCCCAAAGCCCTGCGCCACAGGCTGCTCTGCCGCTGCGCTGCGCTCGCCGACGGGCGCGAGCGCAGCCGAGGCGAGCGCGACGCCAGCCTGCACCGCGGCTGGCGTGGGCGTGGCCACGATGAAGGTCGCCAGATCAACGGCCGTGCGCGCCATATGCTCGGACAGGCCGGGCAGAGCCGGATAGTCCACACCGCCCGCGGCCAGATAGCGCTGAATCAGGTCGGGCAGTTCAGCCGGAATCTCCTGGCTTCCCACCAGAATGCGATCCCCGATGAACAACGCAGGCACACCCCGACGCTCGGCGGGCAGCCTGGCCGCCTCCTCGATCTGGCGGAAATAGGCGTAGTTCTCTCCGCTCGAAACCTCGATCATGGCGATCTGGAGTTGACTGCCGTACTGACGTTGCAGCGGCGCCAACGACCTTTCGATCACCGCATGACAATGTCCGCAGCCCTCTGCCCAGAACAGCACGGCCCGCACGATCGGCTGCTGCGCGGCAGCCAATGGGCCGAGCGCAGCCAAAACCAGACTCAACCCCACCAACAACACAATCACCCGCCTTCGCATCATCACCCCTCGTACTCGCGCTTACAATTCGACAATCACCGGTCAGGGCAGGGCAGCAGCGGGCCGACCGGCGGACCGAAGCCGCACCCTCTGCCGGGGCATCAGCCATTGGCCCAGGCCGAGCGCGGCCACCAGGCCGAATCCGCCGGCATACAGCGCCAGAAAAGGAATCGCGCCATAGCTCCCGCGCAGGGCGGCGAGGACAATCCCGGCGACTGCGTACAGCGCCAGCACTGCCTCGCCGATGATCGTCCAATCAGGTCGCAGACGATAAATGCTGTCGGCCCAACACCCCTGTCGGCCCTCCAGGCAAAACTTGGGCGTGCGCGCGAAGACGCCGCCCCGACGGATGATCCCCTGCCACACGGCCCGGCTGGTGCTCCAGGCAATACCGGTGCCGATCAGAACGATCAGCGGCAGATAGAGGATTCGCCGCGGCCAGTCATCGTGCAGCGCGCGCTGCGCCACCGTGTAGAGCACCGGCGGCGCCATACTGACGAAGATCAGCACAGCCAACGGAATCTGCAGCGACCGGCCCGACCAGATCAACGGCAGCGACAGCAAAAGCACGCCGAGCATCAACGGATGGGTGAAATAGGATGCGATGTGCAGAAGGGCCGCTAGCTTCTGAGACAAACGCAAGTCGCTACGCAGGAGCTGCGGCCCCAGCTTGCGCAAACATTGCGTAGAGCCCTGCGCCCAGCGCGCTTGTTGACGTTTGAAGGCATCTATCTGGGGCGGCAGTTCGGCGGGCGCTTCTACATCCGGCAGGTAGAGCGACTTCCAGCCGGCCAGTTGTGCCCGATAGCTCAGGTCCATGTCCTCGGTCATGGTATCGGCCTGCCAGCCGCCCGCCGAGATCACGGCCTGCCTGCGCCACACGCCGCCGGAGCCATTGAAATTGATGAGCAGGCCCGACCGGTTGCGGCCGGTCTGTTCGACGACGAAATGCGCGTCGAGCGCCAGCGACTGGGCACGCGTGAACGCCGAGTATTGCTCGTTCAAATGCGTCCAGCGCGTTTGGAGCATGCCCACATCGGGCCGGTCCACCAGATACGGGATCACCCGGCGCAGGAAGTGAGGCGACGGCACGAAATCGGCATCAAAAATGGCCAGAAACTCGGCATCTGTCTGCGTCAGACCGGCAGCCAGCGCGCCTGCCTTGAAGCCATTGCGCTCGGTGCGATGCAGCACTTGCACGTTCACTCCACGTGCCCGATGATGGGCCGCGCGCGCCTCGGCCAGGGCCGTGGTATCGTCGGTCGAATCGTCCAACACCTGGATCTCCAGCCGCTCGCGCGGATAGTCCAGGGCTGCTGCAGCATCAATCAAACGTTCGACGACGTGGCGCTCGTTAAAAATCGGCAACTGAACCGCCACCGTCGGCCAGTCGCGGCCGGTCATATCGGCCTGGGTCGGCCGGTCGGAACGGTGGCGCAAATACAGATACGTCAAGATGAACGCCTGCACTCCGTAAAGAGCCAGCCAAAACGCCATGGCTGCGTTCATCACCTGCAACAGCGTCAAAAGACACCCCCGTCCGACTCAATGTGACCGCAGCAGGCGACCGAGGGCGCCGAGCAGGGTCACCACATTTTCGGAGCGGGCGGAATAGCCCATCAGCCCGATGCGCCACAGCTTGCCTCGCAGCGCGCCCAACCCGCCGGCGATCTCGATGTTGTATTCCTCCAGCAAACGACGCCGGATCGTCAGGTCATCCACGCCGTCAGGCACGACCACCGTGGTCAGCGTAGCCAGGCGGTTTTCGGCCGGGACGAACAGGCGCAGGCCTAGCTCGGCCAGGCCTTCCCACAGCAGCTGCGCCACGGCCGCGTGACGCGCGAAACGCGCCGGTAGCCCCTCCGCGACCGTCATGCGCAGGGCCTCCAGCATGGCATATTGCAGGCTGATCGGCCCGGTGTGATGGTAAACGCGCTCTGTGCCCCAGTACTTCTGAATCAACGTCAGGTCGAGATACCAGCTTTGAACTTTGGTCTTGCGCGCCTTCAGCACATTCTCGGCCCGCGGGCCAATGGTGATCGGCGCCATGCCGGGCGGCACGCTCAGGCACTTCTGCGAACCGGTATAGCAGATGTCAATGCCGAGTCGGTCCACGGGCAGATCTACGCCGGCCAGCGAAGCCACGGAATCCACCAGCAACAGGCCGCCATAGCGATGGACGATCTCGGCGATCTCGGCCAGAGGCTGGCAGACGCCGGTAGAGGTCTCGCCATGGACGAGGGCGACCACTTTTGCCGGCCGCGTGCGCAGCACCTCTTCGACCTGGGCCGGTCGGATGGGCTCACCCCACGCCGCGTCGACGCGGCGCACATCCGCTGTGACGCGGCTGACGATCTCCACCATGCGTTCGCCGAAGAAGCCGGCCACACAGATCAGAGCCGGGTCGCCGGGCTCCAGAAAATTAGACAGCGCGGCCTCCATGCCGGCGCTGCCGGTGCCGGGCAGCGTGAATGTCAGGCGATTTTCGGTCTGAAAAACCTGGCGCAGGAGGGCCTGCGTCTCATCCATGATGGCGAAAAACTGCGGATCCATATGGCCGACGACCGGCGTGGCCATCGCCCGCAACACGCGCGGATGAACCATGCTCGGCCCAGGCCCCAGCAACAGTCGTGGCGCGCTGATCAAGTCGGCGGAATAGGCGTTGCTCATGTTGGCTCCTTCACAGGTAAAAAGTAGCTCGCAAAACAAACCCATTGTAGTCGTGCCGATGCGAGTTGTCAAAGACCCGACCGTGCCCCTTCTGGGTCGGCCGCCCGGCTGTATCATCAGGTTTGCACAAATCGGCGGCACCCGTTACACTGGCAGCAGCGATCGTGCCCGGCCGCGTTCCGGCCGGCAGGTGGCTCGGCGCGAACAAGACTCCGAAAGATCGTAACTGAAAGGGGATTTGTGCGGTGCGCAATTATCTGAACGGCATCCTGCGCTTGACTCGTTATCGAGAATACATCTGGTTCGTGATGGTGACCACCTCTCTGGGAGTGATCGCGGCATACGGCCCGGTGGATTGGCGACTGGTGGTCGTCGTGCTGGCCAACGAGCTGGCGGTCGGCTTTGCGTTCATGATCAACGACGTGGAGGATGCCGCTGACGATGCGCTCGATCCGGGCAAACGGCAGCGGAATCCTGTCTCGGCCGGCTTGCTGACCCGCCGAACGGCCTACGCGGCCTCTGCCGTCGTCGCCGCCCTCTCGACGGCGCTTTTCGCCCTACTCGGCCGCGGCCCGTTCCTGGTGGGCGCGGCCAGCCTGGTGATCGCGTTCCTCTACTCCTGGCGCCCCATCCGGCTGAAAGCGATCCCCTTCATAGATCTGGTCTCGCACGCGTTGATGCTGGCCGGCCTGCAATTCATCGCAAGTTATGTCACCTTCAGCGAGACGTTCGGGCCGCGCTTCTACTGGCCGTTGGCGATGGTGTTGGCGATCAGCGTTTACGGCGAGCTGTACAACGAATTGCGCGACCTGGAGGGGGATGAACGGGCCGGCGTCACGCACACGGCCAGTCGGCTGGGCGCCGGCACGGCGCGCCGGCTGGCAGCTGTGTGCGCGCTGTGCGGGGTGCTCGCGGCATTCATCGTGCTCTTCTTCGTGCAGCTGGTGCCGCCATGGGTGATAGGGCTGTCGGCGTTCGTGGCGATCGTGCTGCTGGCGCGGCCGATCTGGCTGCTAAAACGGCAAGGCGGCCTCAGCCGCCGACCTGCTTTCGTGGCCGCGCAGGCTCCCCTGCACAAGCCCGTCGAGATCGCGGCCGCGTTGGCGCTGAGCGTACGCCTGGTCGGCCCCTGGCTCAACACCGTGGCCCATGCCATGAGCACCGCGCTGCTCCAGAGTCCGCTCGGCGTGCTCATCACCTCTTCGCCCTGGACCCAACAACTCCAGCGCGTCTGGCAACTGCAAACCGAACAACTGCTCCGGCTTTTCTAGCGCTCTGATGCCGTTGCTGAGCTGGCCATCGCCTCTCAATCGCTCTCGCGCGCCAGCAACCGCACCACCCGACTGAGCGCCAGGATCGCCACGAAGCCGAGGATCAACATCACCGTCAGGTTGAGCTTGAGTTGAATGGCCTGCCCGGCCCAGCTGAGACCCAGGCCAATGCCGGCAACGACTGCCAGGCGGAGCAGATGACGGCGCTCCAGCTCGGCGGTCTCAGCGACACCGGCCTCGGCGTGATTGGCCGCGCCGGATGCCGTCTCGACCACGGCCAGCCGGCCGGCGAACCGATCTAGGTCCCAGGCGGCGAGAGCCGCGACGAGACAGAGGGGCGCCCAAAACGCGGCGGCCGGGAGCGCGACGCCGGCGGCTGCCAGCAGGATGAAACCGAGGAATAACAGCGAGGGCAGTCCTCGCCAGCCGCGGCGCAGGGCCACCAGCCACAAACCGGCCAGCGCAGCGCCGATCACACCGATCTGCCAGGCGCCGACCACGGCGTAGCCTGCCGTCGCTGCGGCACCGGCAACCACGACACAAAAAATGACTGCGCGAACAATCATCGGCGGCCTCCTGCCATCAACGCACAGGGCGGGCCTGCCGGGGCAGCCGGCCCAACGTCGTCAACACGGCCTGATCCAGCGGCCGTTCCACCGGCCAATCCACCACCTGGATACCGGCCTGGCGCAGCCGTCTCAACAGGATCGCGCGCTCGAGGCGGGCGAATCGCGTGGCGATCGCCACATGCTCGGCATGCTTTGCATCGACGCGCAGCCCTTTACTCTCAAAGGCGATCGGATCTGGGCTGATGATCAGCACCTCGTAGCCGTGCGCGCGCAGCCGGATCAAAGTGCCCAGATCCTCCTGGCATAGCGGACTGACCAGCACGATCTGGGAGCGAGGCGGGAAAAGGCGCGTCGGCAGGTAGTCGAGGGTCTCGAAGATGTCGCTTTCACCGGTCTGAGCGCGAGCCAGGGCCTGGAAGATGCGTTCTCGCTGCAACCGGCCATAGCCGGGGACAACCCAGGTGAGTCCGGCGCCGTAGGTCAACAGCGCCACGCGATTGTTGTCGCGCAGGAATGTATCGGCCAGAGAGGCGGTAGCCCGCACCGCGTGCTCAAACAGCGAATCTTCGCCTACCCACAGGTCATGGCGCTGCCGCGCGTCGAGGATCAGGCCGACATCGGCGATGCGTTCCTGTTCGAACTCGTTCGTGAAGATGCGCCTGGGGTGCCGGGCCGTCGCGTGCCAGTTCACCCAGCGCAGCGAATCGCCGTACTGATACTCGCGCACGCCGTAGAAATTCACGCCCGGGCCGGCAATGCGCGCCGGGATCAGGCCGGTGCTGGCGCGCGTGCGCAGCGGCCGGATGGCCACCTGGCGCATGCGGGGGGCTTCGGGCAAGACGACGAAGCTGGCCGGCGCCGAAAGCTGTGCCTGACGCCGAAACAGCCCCAGGTGATCGGCTGCCGTCACCTGCACCTTTTGGAACTGGTAACGGCCCCGTGCTCCCAGCACCGTGTACGCGATCTCCAGCGTCTTACCCGGCGGCAACAAGACGACCCGGCTCGTCTGGCCATCGCGCAACTTCAGCCCGCGCGGGACGCTGTCCTCGATCAGAACTTCCTCGAGTCGGGCCCCTTCGTTGAAGAGGGTGAGCTTCACCTCGACCGGCACGCCCGGCATGACGCGGTCGGCGCTCAAGCTGCGCGTTGCCTGCAGGCGGGGCGGGTCGGGAGCGTAGAGCAAGGCCGCGCCCAGGTAGACAATGAGGGGCAGACTCAACGCCACCAGCCCACCGTTCAGGCCAGCCAGGCCGATCAGCAACAGGCAATAGGCGACGCCGGCCAGCAGGAAAAACCGGCCCACGGTCACACTCCGACGACGACCGGCACTGCGACCGAGCGCATCACATCAGTGATGATATCGTCGGCCGCCTGCCGGGTGAGCCAAAGATCGGGCTCCAGGATCAAACGATGAATGAGCACGGGCTTGACGAACAGCTTGACATCATCGGGCAGCACGTAATCGCGGCCCTGCATGGCGGCCCAGGCGCGCGCCAGCTTGAGCAGCGCCAGCGAGCCGCGCGGGCTGGCGCCCACGGCCACCTGACGACGCTTGCGGGTGGCCGTCACCAGCTCGATCATGTAGCGCTCGACGTCATCGTCCACATGCACCTGCTCCACCGCCTCGCGCAGTGCCAGCAGCTCGGCGGCGTCGGTGATCTGGCGCAGGTCTACCTCATCGCGCTGCCGCGCGCGGCGGCGCCGCAGGATCTCCTGTTCCTCTTCCGGAGCCGGATAGCCGACCGAGAGCTTCATGATGAAGCGGTCGAGCTGCGCTTCGGGCAGGGGGAACGTGCCCTCGTATTCGATGGGGTTTTGCGTCGCCAGCACGATGAACGGTTCGGGCAGGCGCATGGTCTCCCCTTCCAGCGTCACCTGATATTCCTGCATTGCCTCCAGCAGCGCGGACTGGGTTTTCGGCGAGGCACGGTTGATCTCATCGGCCAGGATGATGTTGGCGAAGATCGGCCCTGGCCGCAGGACGAAGCGATTCTGATCGCGATTGAAAACATAGCCGCCGGTGATGTCGCCCGGCAACAGATCGGGGGTGAATTGAATGCGCTTGAACTCCAGGCCCAACGCGGCCGCGAAGCTTTTGGCGATCATCGTCTTCGCCAGGCCGGGATAATCCTCCAACAATACGTGGCCGCCCGAAACCAACGCAGCGGCCATCAGTTTCTCCAGGAGCGGTCGTTTGCCGACGATGGCCCGTTCTACCTCACGGATCACCTGTTCGCTCTTGGCTGCCACTTGCCGAATGCTAATCGTCATGCTCTTTCTCCAGTTGTCCCTCGAGGAATTGGGCGATGAGAACCGGCTCCACGTTCAGAGGGGAATGATCGCGCGCCGGATGTCGCAGGTGCGCCAGCCTGGACCGCAGGTCGTGCGGCTGCCAGGGCGGCGTGGCCAGACCCGATTGCAGATACGCGGTGATGGCAGGCGGCGCGTCGAGCAGTTCGATGTATTGGCTACGATCGCGCGGGGCCACGCCGGCCCGATCACGATAGGCCAGAAATTCCAGGGCCAGAGCGGCCAGGTCGCGCGCCAGGCGCCAGCGGAAATACTCGCCGTGCTCGCTGGCTTCAATCCGGCCCATCCACGATCGAATTGCGCCGGCAGTCAGGTGCAGGTCTGGCCGTTCGATGGGTTCGGGCCGGGGCCGGGTGCGCAGGCTGCGGCCGGCGATCACCAGGGCGATGATCAGGAACCATCCCCACCATAGCCAGCCGGGCACGCTGCGAAACACCAGATCGGCCAGCCAGGCCAGATAGAGGAGCGGCATGACGATCGAGGTGCGCGCCACGCCCTGCAGCGCCATGCCCAAGATGATCACCAGGATCAGCCCCAGGAAAAACAGGCCGACGAGCAGGATCCGACCGGACGGCTGGAGTCTCTGGGGCTCTGCGCCGGGCAGCTCGACAGGGGATCGGTCGGTCATGGCTGGCCCGCTCCAACCGAAATCGGTGCCGGCCGCGGTGCGGCCTCGCCGACCAGGTCACGACAGGCATCGGCGATGGCCGTCAGGCAGGCGATCGCCCGGCGTCCTTCCCACGGGCCCAGCTCTTTGGCGCCGTAGCGCACCTCCTCGAAGAGCTGGGTCAGGTCGTGCACCGGTTCTCCCGGCAGGCCGGCGTGCCGGAGTTGTGCTTCGAATTCATGGGGGGTCATGGCGCGCTCGCGCTGCAGGCCGCGCGCCTCGCGCACGATGCGGCTCATCTCCACATAGCAGCGGATCACCGTGTGGCGCAAGTCGCCGCCGGCCTCGATCTCTTCGCGCGCGGCTTCGGCTTTCTCGGCCAGTTCCACGAGGACGCCCTCCGCTTCAGGCCGGCGCCGGCGATTCAAGAACGCCCAGATCAAGCCGACGGAAAGCGCCGTGACGAAGATCGCCAGCACGAAGCTGACCAGGATGACCAGCCACTGCGGCGCAACGGCGTTGAATTCGGCGACCGGCGGACCGCCAACTTCCCCGGCCAGACCTCGCATGCCCAGGCCAGCCAGGAAATCGTTCTCCTGTTCGCCGAAGCGCATCTGCCGGCGCAGCAGATAGATGAGGCCGAGAAAAACGCCGAAGACGATCAGGTTCTGCAGCACCCGGCGCCGCGCCTCCGGCGAGATGATCAGGTAGAAGATAGAGAAGGGAAGCAGCGCCAGCGTCAACAGGAGCAGGCCGCGCAGCAGCAATCTGACGAACGGCGGCAGGTCGGGCGACATGCCGGCCGGCGGAGGGCGCACGGTCATGCCCGTGCCGAATGCGAACGGCTCGCCCGGCGAGAATTCCACCTGGGCCAAGCTGGCCGCCAGGATCAGGATCGCCGCAATGGCGACTCCGAGCGCAACGAGAATCCACAGTTGACGCCGGCGCATTGTAGACAACTCGCTCTTACTCGTCACTCTGCTGGAACAGATCGCCCAGCTCCCGCTCCCACACGTCATCCAGCGGCATAAAGGGGTTCTCGACGAACTGCTCGGCGACCTTCGCCATGTATTCACGCACGCGGAGCTGCGGCGCGGTGCGCGCCAGGTCATCCAGGCGGGCTTTCATCTGCGCGGTGAGCTCATCGCTGCGATTGTGAAGATCGGACAGGCTGAGCCCCAGATCGAACATGTAGTTGACACGGCGCATCAGCTCCCACCAGGCGCGATGATCGGTGTCGAGCCGAATGCTCTGGTTGAAGGGGGAAGATTCGGAGAAGTCGTAGGCCGGCACGAAGGCATAGAACACTACGACTTCGATCCCACGACGCTCCGCGCGATGCGCCAGATAGGTGCAAATGGTGACGCCGCCCTCATAGTCTGAGAAGGTGACCGCGTACTTTTCCAGCTCGGCCTTCATGCGGGGCAGGCTGTACACACAGGACACCTGCCGGTCTTTGTCGTAGGGCGTGGCGCCGAAGACGCCGCCCACCATGACCACGCGACGCACGCCGAAAGCCTCCACGGCATCGAAGAAGGCATCGGCGTAGCGGTCCACGTCCATGTGCGGCTCCTCGCCCTTGAAGATGACCAGTCCTTTACCGCCGACCTCTGCGTAGAAGAAATCGTTCTGTTTGGTCTCCATGAATTGGCGATAGCCGCCTTCCAGCTTCACCACCGGCCGCAGGTAATGATGCGTGCCGGGGGCCTGGAACAGATAGAACCCCTCCGGCCGGATGTGCCCGATCTTAACCGCGTCGGTCTTCTGGATCAGGTAGTCAGGCAATTCCGACGAAATAGAGCCGGCATCCGCCCACTGGGTCCAACCGGCGAGCATATAGACGACGCTGGCAGCCGGCTTCTGCCAGATTTCGAGCGCTTGTTGCATCGTTTCCATCCTCTCCACCACACGCTACGCAGGTGCGCCAACTTGCAGCAGCCGGCCAGACCGCGCCGGCTATGGCGCTTCGCTTGCCGCGGACGCCGTCATGTTCCAGCGCAGGCGACTGTCCATCGGCACCACGTTGATCTCGGTCAGGTCGTCGGTCTCGATCGGCCAGGCCGAGAGGTCTTGGCCGCATTCCAGGGCGCGCACCGGGCGCATCCAGTAGTGGAGCTCGAGCTTTCAGGCCGGGGACAGACTTCCTGTGTGGCGCATTGAGACGAGTTCACCGACATGATCGGATGTGCGGGTGCAAAGGCTGTCAACCTCTGGCTCATCTTTCGACCGGCGATAATGCTAATCTTACCACAAAGCCGCGGAGATGCAAAGACCACCGACAGAAAGCCTGTATTTCGGCCGGTTCCAGCCATAGCCGACGCCTCAGGTCGGCGGCAGCTCCGATCGCTGAGCCAGCAGGCCGGCTAGCAGGCTGGTTGCGGGCACTGCCAGGATCAGCCCCAGGCTGCCGACCAGCGTGCGCACGATTTCCTCGGCGATGAACTCACGGTTGACGATCTGCGCCGGCGGGATGTTTAAGGTCGCCATCAAGAGAAAAAGAGGCAACGAGGCGCCAACATAGGCCAGCAGGAGAGTATTCGTCATGGACGCGATGTGATCGCGGCCGATGGCCATGCTGTGACGCACGAGCTGCATCCACTGTAGCTGTGGATTAGCCCGACGCAACTCGAAGGTCGCCGACGCCTGGCCCACCGCCACGTCGTCGAGCACGCCCACCGCGCCGAGCACGATGCCGCCCAGCAGCACCCCGCGCGGGTTGACCTGGAACTGACCCAGATGGATCAGGAAACCGGCCTCCTCGGAGCCGAGCCCGCTCAGGCGCGCCAGCTGGCCGAAGAGGAAGGCCAGCGTCGCGGTGGCGAGTAAGCTGATGGTCAGGCCGGCCAACGCGCTATGCGTCTTCCACGTCCAGCCATAGATCAGATAGAGGGATGCGATCATCAGCAGCAGCGCGCCGGCCATGCAGACGAGGAGCGGATCGTGGCCGGCCATGATGCCGGGCAGAATGAAGCCGGCGACCGTCAGCACACTGATGCTCATGCTCAGCAATGCGGTCAGGCCTACCCGACGTCCCACTGCGACCGCGGCGACCACGAAAAGAGCCACCAGCACCAGCAGCGTCGGCCAGCGCACGAAATCGCTGATGTAGAACGTCTCACGGTCGGCGCCGATGCTGCGCTCCAGCAATACCCGGTCTCCTGGCCGGACGCGCGTTGCTCCGGTCAACATCATTGTCTGGCCCCGCAGCGCCTCGACCTGCTGGCCGGCCAGGCGGCCGCGGGTGATCGCCACGATCACGCGCTGTACTCGTTGCGGCTGTCCGGCGACGAGCTGTTCCTCCTCGGCCAACACCGTGACGACGCGCCCCTCAAGCGTTTCACCAGTCGCCGCGCCGGCGATCTCTGGAGCCGGCGGCTTGAAAAAGAGCCAGCTGGTCGCCAGCATGACGGCCAATGCGATGATCGTCACCCAAATATGACGGGGCACGCTTTTGACCAGCAGGTCAATGGGATCCTCATCCGCTACGGGTTCCTTCACGATCCTCTCCTCATGCCTCCTGTCAGCAGGTCAGATAAACAAGCAGCGGCACACTGCCCGCCACGATCTCGCACTCCGTTCGCTGCGGTTTGGTAAAAGATACCAGAAATTCGATTTTCCCGCCAAATTGTGCTAGACTATGGCACAAGATCGGTTTCGCCCTTTTGGGCGCGAGAAGCCGACGCGTCCATCGTGCCCGTATATTGCACTGGACACCACCACAACGACCCTGATCGATTGGACCTGCCCGGAGCTGCCCATGCGTCGCTGGAACGGTTGGGGCGATGACGCGATCACCTATCCTTTGTCGGCCGCAGCCGGCCGCTATCTGGAGACACGGTTAGGGCCGGGTCGGCCTGGGCCCGACGCGACCCTGGCAGAGACGCTGGCCACCGTGCCTCCCTCGCGCCTCCGCGACCATTCGCTGATCTCCACCGATCCGCTGATCCGTCTGCGCCATGCGCGCGGGCAGAGCCTGCCCGACTGGATCGCGCTGCACAGCGGCCGCATCGGCGCCTTCCCGGATGGCGTCGCCTGTCCCGCCTCAGCCGACGAAGTACGCCAGCTCCTGCGCCTGGCTCGCACACTTGGCGCGTGCATCATCCCCTACGGCGGCGGCACCAGCGTGGTCGGCCACATCAACCCGCCGGCCACGGACAGGCCGGTGCTTACCGTGAACATGGAGCGCCTGAACCACTTGCTGGCGCTGGACGAAACCAGCGGCCTGGCCACCTTCGGCGCCGGCATCAGCGGTCCGGCGCTGGAGGCACACCTGGCCGACCACGGCTTCACGCTGGGCCACTTTCCCCAGTCCTTCGAATATTCGACCCTCGGCGGCTGGATCGCCACCCGCTCCAGCGGCCAGCAGTCGCTCGGCTACGGCCGGATCGAGCGCCTGTTCGCTGGCGGCGTGCTGGAGACTCCGACCGGGACGCTCCGATTGGCATCGGTTCCGGCATCGGCGGCCGGCCCCGACCTGCGCGAGCTGGTGCTCGGCTCCGAGGGCCGGCTGGGCCTCCTCATCGAGGCGACGGTACGGGTGACGCCGCTGCCGCGTCGCGAGGAATATCGCGCCGTCTTCTTCCCCGCCTGGGAGCCGGCCCTGGCGGCCGCGCGGGCCATCGCCCAGGCGCGACTGCCCCTTGCCATGCTGCGGCTGAGCACTCCGGCCGAAACGGAAACCACGCTGGCGCTCGCCGGTCGCGAGCCGCTGATCGGCCTGCTGGAACAATTGCTGGCCCTGCGCGGCCTGCGCGGCGCCAAATGCCTGTTATTGATCGGCATCGCCGGTCGCGACCGCGGCGTGCGCTTTGCTCGCCATGAGACGCTGAGCATCGCGGCCAGCTATGGCGGCGTGCACGTGGGCGAGACATTCGGCCGCGAGTGGCACAAAACGCGTTTTCGCACACCCTATCTGCGCAATACCCTGTGGGAAATGGGCTATGCGGTGGACACGCTGGAGACGGCGGCCGACTGGTCACGCGTGCCGGCCCTCGTCGCCGCCATCGAAGCCGCATTGACGCAGGCGCTGGCGGAGACAGGCGAACGCGTCCACATCTTCACCCACCTGTCGCATCTCTACCCTGCCGGTTCCAGCATCTACACGACCTATCTGTTCCGCCTGGCGGCCGATCCAGACGAGACGCTGGCCCGCTGGCAGACCATGAAAGCCGCCGCCAGTCAGGCCATCCTCGCGGGCGGCGGGACGATCAGCCATCAGCACGGCGTGGGCGCCGATCATCTGCCCTACCTGGCCGAAGAGAAAGGCGCGGCGGGCCTGGCCGTGCTAGCGGCCCTGTGCCGCGCCTGTGATCCCGACGGGATCATGAATCCGGGGAAATTGGTGGCCGCATAGACCACTGCGTGCCGGGCATCCCGCAGAGCGCCGGCGCGTCGAAAACAATGCGCCGCGGCGGGAGCGAGACAACATCGCCTCTGCGCCACCGCGGTGATCCTGAGCGGCCATTTTCAGAAGGAGAGCGATCGCATGTGGGGGCCAAACTGGCGCGAAACAGCCTGGGCGCAGCTTGCACAGCCCTGGGACATCATCGTCATCGGCGGCGGGATCACCGGCGCGGGCATCCTGCGCGAGGCGGCGCGTGCAGGCGTGCGCGTCCTGCTGGTCGAACAGCGCGACTTCGCCTGGGGCACCTCCAGCCGCTCGTCCAAACTGGTGCACGGCGGCCTGCGCTACCTCAAAGAAGGTCGCCTGCGCCTGACGCGAGCCGCAGTGCGAGAGCGCGAACGGCTCCTCGACGATGGACCGGGGCTGATTGATCCGCTCGGCTTTCTCCTGGCGACATACAAAGGCGAGAGCCCCGGTCGCCGCCTCTACGGCGCCGGGCTCACCATCTACGACCTGCTGGCCCTGCAATGGACGCACCGCTATTTCAAGGCCAGCGACCTCCGGCTGCTGGCACCGCACATTGCCCAAAAAGGGTTGCAGGGCGGCTTCCAATATGGCGACGCGCAGACAGACGATGCCCGGCTGGTGCTGCGCGTAATCCAGGAGGCGGTGGCCGCAGGAGCCGTCGCGCTCAACTATGCGCGCGTGGACGACCTGCTTCACGATGGCCGCGGCCGGGTGATCGGCGTCCGCCTGCGCGATCTGGTGACGGGCCGCCAGGCCGACCTCTCGGCCCGACTGGTCGTCAATGCCACCGGTGCCTGGGCCGACCGGCTACGCCGGCCGTTAGGCGGCCAGCCACGCATCCGGCCCCTGCGCGGCAGCCATCTGATCTTCCCTGGCCAGCGTCTGCCGGTCGCTCAGGCCATCGGCTTCCTGCATCCGCTCGACCGCCGACCCGTGTTCATCTTTCCGTGGGAAGGCATCACCCTGGTGGGCACGACAGACGTTGACCACAGCGGGTCACTGGACGAAGAGCCGGCCATCAGCCCCGAAGAGGTCGCATATCTGATGGCTGCTGTCGAGGCACAATTCCCGACGCTCGATCTGACTCTGGACGACGTGCTCGCCACCTTTGCAGGCGTCCGGCCGGTGATCGGCACCGGCAAGGCCGACCCGTCAAAAGAGGCGCGCGATCACGTCGTCTGGCAGGAGAGTGGGCTGCTGACCGTGACGGGCGGCAAGCTGACCACCTTCCGACGCATTGCGCTGGATGCGCTCAAACGGGCACGGCGCGTGCTGCCGCCGCTGGGCCGGTTAAGCGCAAAAACGCCCGTGCTCGACCCGGTGGACCTCGCCCTGCCCGACTCGGGCGGTCTGAGTGAAGCATGGCGCCGTCGGCTGTTGGGCCGATATGGCGCGGCCGCTCCGGCACTGGTGGCTGCGGCCCGGCCCGGCGAACTGGCCGAGATCCCCGGCGCCCGCGTCCTCTGGGCCGAGCTACGCTGGGCCGCGCGCGCCGAGGCCGTCGTCCATCTCGATGACCTGCTGCTGCGCCGCGTGCGGCTGGGATTGCTGCTGCCGCACGGGGGCGAGGCGATCCTGCCCCAGGTACGCGCCATCTGCCAGGCCGAACTCGGCTGGGATGATGACCGCTGGAATGCCGAGGAGGCTGCGTATCTGGCCCTGTGGCGACGCTGCTACAGCCTGCCCGACCGCGCAACCATCCCGGACTGGCGACCGCTGCTGGCCGAAGCGCGCCTCAACCGCCTGACCCGGCGCCAGATACGGCGTCGGCGTCTCCGGCGTTCGGCATTTGCCGGCGGCGTGAGCACGGCCCTGGTGATGCTGGGCGCCTGGTTCTGGCGTCGCCGCCGCCGCACCAAAGGCTGAACCTGCTCACCCTGCCCGAACCGCTCCGCCGCGCGAGCCGGCCCCGACCGTCTACAGAGGCCACGCGCAGACGCCCGCTTCAGGCCACAGCCCGATCGCGCGCGGCGACCGCCACCATGGTCGCACGGCTGCGCAGCCACAGCCAGCCGGTCTGTGCCGCCAGGCTGAGGGTGAAAGCCATCAGGCCGACATAGAGGCCCACCGTTCGTCCCCAAGCCACGCCGGCCCACAACAGCGCAACATTCACCGCCAGATAAACCACCACCGCCTCGGTGATGCCGCGCGTGCGGCGGCTATGCACGATCGCCCCCTGGCACCAGCTCTGCACCACGGTCAGGGCCGGGATGGGCAAGGTGAGCAGCAGACCCACCCGCGCCAGGGCCAGCAGATCGGCAGGCAAGGCAGAGAGCCGGCCAAACCAGAAAGTCGCGAGTGGCGTCGCCGCGATCAGCAGCAGGATAGCGGTCGTCGCGATCGCCAGCACCCCGGTGAAACGCCGCAAATACGGCGTCATTCCTCGCTCATCGAGCAGCGCCACCACCACCTCGTTGTAAGCGAAGCCCAGGCTGCGGATCAAAAAGAGCAGGCCGGTGACGACCGGCCAGACGGCCAACGACTCGATCGGCTGCGGCATGCGGCTCAGCCCGGCGCTGCCGATCGGCTGGGCCAGCAGGCTGATCAGCGACGTCAGCGCCAGCGGAATGTAGAAAGCGGCGAACGCGCGCCAGGTAAGCGGCGGCATGATGGCCGCTGCGGGCCTGAGCTGCTGGCGCAGCACCGGTTGCACGGCCCGACCGACGTAGAACGCCTCGACCATCACGCCGGTCGCCACGGCTGTGGCCGCCACCACGATGCCCGGCAACGTCCCGATAAAGTAGCCGAGCGCCAGCACGATGGCGTTCGCGGTCAACCGGGTGGCCGTACCGATGCCGACCGCCTGCGCATGGCCGAAACGGATCAATACCCCCTGATGATAACGACGATACGCGATGGCCCACGTCCACGGCAGCATGATCATCAAGCCGAGGCGGGCCGGGGCCACGATCGCCTCGGGCACGCCCAAAACGCCGCGCACGAGCACGAAATAGAGCGGAGTGAACGCAATCAGCCCGTGCAGGCCGGTGAGCAGCGCGCCGGCCGTCATCATGAAGCGCCACACTTTGCGATAAGACGCCCAGTCGCGGCTCAACGCGGTCGAGGCCGAGAGAAGCATGAGGATCGGCGACTCGACGATCAGGGCGAGCGGGAAGACCACGCCGCCATATGCGGCCAGGTTGATGGCCGGATCGGCCAGCCGCGCCACCACCGCGCTGAGCATCGGCATCTCGGCGGCCATCAGCATCCAGCTTGCGGCCAACGGCCACCAGGTGCGCACGATGCGCCGCAGCGGACCGGAAAGAAGGGAATCGTGCATGGCAGAGTCGTTCCACTCCGGGGAGATCAAATTGAGCGCATTCTACCGCATGGCGGGATGAACGGAAAATGAAGCGCGCCGCGTGTTCGCCAGGGCCACGCTTGTCGTTTCCCTCCGACCGTGCTATCATCTGCCCGCACATGTTGGGAGGGAGATATGGGAGAAGAGAAGCAAAATCGCACCGCACTGATCGCCGTCATCACGGGCATCGTGGCTTTGCTGCTCGGCCTATGCCTGGGCGCCATGATCGGCGGCGCCGGCGGCTATCTGATCGGACGCGCCGGCGTGGCCAAGAGCGCAGTGACGCCGGCGCTGCCGCGCGTCATCCCCACATGGCCGCGTCTGCCGATCGTGCCCACGCCGGCCGTGCCGCAAACCCCTGAGCGCCTGCGACCCGGCGGCCTGATCCCGCGTTCCGGCGCGCTGATCCAGGAGGTCCTTCCGGACACGCCTGCGGACAAAGCCGGCCTGCGGGTGGGCGACGTGATCACCCAAATCCAGAACACGCCGGTGGACGCCAATCATCGGCTGGCCGATGTGCTGGCGCAATACAAACCGGGACAACAGACGACCCTCACCATCTGGCGGATGGGGAGCACGCACACGGTCACGGTAACGCTCGGCGAACACCCGGACAACGCGCAGCGGCCTTATCTGGGAATCCGCTACAGCGAGCTGGCGCCGCAACGCCTGACGCCGCAGCCGGGAGACTGACTTCGAGATGACGCCGGAACGCGGCCCCATGGCACGAGGTCGGCCACCGGCCTGAGCGAAAAATCGGGCAGGGAAGCCCCGTCTCTTACAGACGCCGGAGTTTTGCCGATCCGGATGTGCGGAGAATACCCTGAAGCCCGACAAGCCACGCGCCGATCGGGATGCGCTGCGCCAGCCATAGCCGGCGCAGGGCTGGCCACAGGAGCGCATAGCGCCGGTCAGCAGCGGCCGCCTCGTCGGCGGTGACGGTGTCCTCCGCGTAGAGCATCGCCTCGAAGGCTGCAGTCAGCCGCGGCACCTCGGCCTGCACCAGGGCCACCGCGTGCGCCGTGGCGGGTGATCCATCCGCCACGGCCATCGCGATGCGCTCGGCGGCCGCGATGATGCCATCCGCGTAGGAGCGTGGGGTGTCTGCTGCCTCCACGGGCCGGCCCAGCCGACGGCCCCAACGCACCAGCTGGTCGTAGGCGGCATCCGCGCCCTCCTGCCAGCGACCCCGCGCCATCACTGCCCAGGCAAAGATCTGATGCAATGCCAGCAGCGAGCTCAGGCCGGCAATCAGCCGCCTGGCCCACAGATCGCGCGCCTCGGCATGGGCCTGGGCCGCGCCGATCTCGCGCAGCGCGGCCAGGCTGGCATCCAGATCGGCCAGCCTCAGGTCGGGATCGGCCAGCTCGTAGGGCACCTCGGCCGTCGCGATGCGCACCGGAACCGCACGGGCCGGCGTCGGCTCGAAGGGAATCCAGCCCAGGCCGGGGAAGTAAACCTCTGGCCAGGAGTGCGCATCCATCTCGGTGACGACATAGCGATCGGCCTGGCGGTCGTAGACGCCCGTGGCGTAGCCAATCGCCAGCCGGGCCGGCACGCCGCTGAGCCGCGCCAGCACCACCATCGCCGTCGCGAAGTAGTCGCAATAGCCCCGGCGCAGATCGAACAGGAACCAGGAGGCCAGCTCGCGCTCCCCGGGCGGCGTCGGCACATCGAGGGAATAGGGCAGCCGACGCAGCGCCGTCTCGATGGCCAGCGCTTTGTCGTAGGGCGTGGCCGCGTCGGCGGTTATCTCGGCCGCGTACTCGACCAGACCGGGGGGCAGATCATCCGGCAGTTGCAGATACACGGCGACAATCTCAGGGCTGTAGTCGCTCCCGGCAGCGCGCAAAGCGGTCGGGTTGGGCTCGGCCACGGCGCCCAGTACGGCATAGCGCATCGGTCCGCCGGCAACCGAGAGCGCAATCAACTCATCCGGTGCGCGCAGGATCGCCTGATAGGGACGATCCACCGAGATCGGCTCGCCCGCCGCATAGAGGACGGCGCGCGTGGCCTCCTCCACCTGCACCGAGGCAAGGACTGTACGACGGAGCAACGGCTGGAACGCACTCCACGGCTCGCCAGGACCGAAGTCGCGGCGCAATGGGCCGCGTTCAGGCCCGCCGGGGATCTCGCCCCAGCCGCGCCCCGTGTAGGCGGCGAAGGTTTGCCCCCGCCAGTACAGCTCCTCGCCGGGCCGTGCGCCGCGCACCTGGACGCGCAGCGCGATCGCGCGGCTGAGCTCGGGTCGGCCGCCCAACAGGTGCGCGCGCGGCAGGCCGCCGGCTGCCACGCCCAGCGGCGGCACCAGGGAGCGCCGGCTTTCAACGCCGGGGAAACTCTGCGCCATCTGCTCCTCGACCCGACGGTAGGGCTCCTCGAACACGCGCCAGAACGCCTCGGAGATGGCGCGCGGGGAAAGGCCGGGCAGAAGGGGCGACGCCACCAACACCACGACCGTCAGGCTGACGCCGATCAGCGCGGCGTCCAACCGCAGCTCCTCCGAATAATCCATGCCGCCGGCATCCCACTCCCGCTCCAGGCGGTGCAATCCGACGATGACGAGCAACAGTGTCAGTGCACCCAGGAAGGTGAGCAGCCACATATGGCCGGCATCGGCATTGTAGACCTGCTGCGGCAGCAGGAAGCCGGTGGGAAAAAGAGCGACGAAAACCCGACCGGGTCGAGCCAGCCACCAACCGGCCCAGGCAGCCAGGCCCCAGGCGATCAGGCTGGCGACGCCGACGACAACCAGGTTGTCGGGAATGCCCTGGCCGCTGAGTGCGCCGGCAATCCACCAGCCGACCCGCTGGCCGAACTCGACGAGCCGATCGGCCTGGTCCTGCAGCGCAGGCCAGGACGGCATGGGCTGACGACAGGCCGGCCACGCGGCGCAGGCGATCAGCCAGGCCAGCCGGCGACCGGCCTGCCAGATGATGGCCGGCCATTGCGCCAGGCTGAGCACGTGAACGCCCCAGATGAGGGTGGCGAGGATGCCCATCAACGATGCGACCAGGGCAGCAACCGGGCCGCGCCATGGCCGATGGCCCAGCCACCAGCCGCACAGCAGCCCCAGGGTGCTCAGAAGGAGGGTCACCTCGATGCCCGCAAGGAGGCGTCCCTCGGTGGCTGCTGCCGGCAGCGACATGACGCCGACCCAGGCCAGGACCGGGATGAGCCACCCCTCGCGCGGGCGCCAGCGCTGGATCAGCCGGCCAATGAATGGCACATCGTCGCGTTCCTGCGTGGCTCTGGTGGCAGCCATATCCGTATCAGACCTCTTCTTCCACATCGATCTCGACGACCCGGCCGAAGCCGCCGAGGGTTTTCAGGGTGCGACGGTGGCGGCGGATGCGCTCGATCGGCCGGAAGGGAAAGCCCTGGCTGATCACGTAGGAACCGATCCGTTGCTGAGCCAACAGGCTGCGCAGGCCGAACAGGCCCTCGGAAGAGCCGCGCGGGGGATCGAAGGTGGCGCCATCAATCAGCACCGCGGTCAGCGCGTTGCCGCGCGCCAGCAGGGGCAACAACGGGCCGATCCAGGCCGGATCCTGCGAGGGGGTGATGACCGCGATCGTGCGGCCGCTGCGCAGGCCCGGCCCGGCCTGGGTCAGGAGCTCGGCCAGCGACTGACCGCCGGCCGGCTCGGCCTCGGCCAGAGCGTGCAGGATGCGCCAGAGCTGCTCCTGACCGGCCGCGGGCGGCAGCATGATCGGCGCCCGGCCCGACATCAGCAGGCCCACCCCACGGCGCTCGCCGCCGCGCGTGAACTGGGCTGCGATCGAAGCCGCCAGGATCACCGCGTATTCCTGGGTCGCCTCCGCGCCCTGGCCCGCCTGCACCGCGGCGTCCATGTCCACGATCAGCCACAGGTCGCCGGTCGGCTCGCGCTCGAACTCGCGCACCATGAGCCGGTCATGGTGCGCGGTCGCCAGCCAGTGGATGCGACGCAGGCTGTCGCCGGGCAGGTAGGGGCGCAGCCCGCCGATGGTGATTGTATCTTCGGGCGCGCGCTCAGAGGTGGTGGCCCGACCCGGGGCGCGGCCGGCCGGCAGCTGCAGATCGGGCAGATGGGCGGCACGCGGATAGACCATGAGGATGGTGGTCGCCGGGTAGTGCTGGGTCACCTGGAAAAAGCCACACGGGTCGGCCATGAGCAGGTCGGTGGGGCCGAGCCGGAAGACGCCACGACGCTGACACACGCCGGCGTAGGTCCAACGGCGTTGTTGGCGCGAAGAGGCCGATTCGACCCGGTCGGCCCGATAGCCCGGGACGGCCGAGCCATCCCGGACGCGCGCCCACAAGACCGGCAGCGTGCCCGCGTTCGTCAGCGTGAATTCCTCGCGCAACTGATCGCCTGCCACCACCCAGGAGCCGATGGTGCGGCGCTCCAGCGCGACCCGACTGTACAGCATGTATGCCCAGTAGAAATTGATGGCCAGAAGGAGGGTGAGTCCGACCAGGAGCCAGCTCCAGGCAGTGGCCGGGCTGACCAACTGGACGAACAAAAGCAGGCCCCAGGCGATGAAGGGCAGCGGGCCGCTGGGCCGCAGGCGACGGATGACGATCGGCTGTTGATCCATGGCGAGAATAGTATACCACAAACTGCCGACTGCCGAACGTGAGGGAGGTCACATCCGACGCCGCGGCGGCCTGGCCATGGGCCTCGCAGAAGCCACGGCTATCACGAGTGGCTGGAAGGGGCCGCCGGTTGCGCTGGGCCCCAAACTTTGCAAATCCGTCCAACCGTGCGATAATGGCGTCCACTCTTGCCCGGGATATCTCCTCAAGCCACACATCGGCAAGTCACATTCCGGCCACGTTGGCCACACTGCGGTCGCCGCCGACCTCAAGCGTCACCTCCGTGCATCTTTCGAGCACGTCGGCGTCGTTGGATGCTGCCCAGAGGTGACGGCGCACAGGCAGCATCGGCTCGCCACAAACCAATCCATCATCTCATTCATGAGGAAGCCGTCGTGAAAATCAAACTGTCAAATGGCCAAACCATTCCCGTAGAAATGCACAAGGTCAAGGTGGTGCAGAAGACCAGCCTGCCGCCGGCGCGCCAGCGCCTCGCCGCCATCGAACGGGCCGGCTACAACACCTTTCTGCTGCGCACGCGCGATGTTTTCCTGGACATGCTGACCGACAGCGGCACCAATGCCATGAGCGACAACCAGCTTGCGTCCATGATGGTCGCGGACGATGCTTATGCCGGCTCGGAGAGTTTCTATCGCCTGGCAGATGCGGTGCAGGACGTGTTGGGCTTCGCCTACGTGATGCCGGTGCATCAGGGTCGCGCCGCCGAGCATCTGCTGGCCAAAGCGTTCGTGAAGCCCGGTGACGTCGTGTTGATGAACTATCACTTCACGACCAGCAAGGCGCACGTCGAGCTGGCGGGCGGCACGGTGTTGGAGATTTTTGGCGACGAGGCACTGAACACGCAGAGCCGCGCGCCGTTCAAAGGCAATCTCGACCTGGACAAATTCGAGGCCGCGATTCGCCAGTACGGCGCCGACAAAATCGCTTACGTGCGCATGGAAGCCACCACGAACCTGATCGGCGGCCAACCGTTTGCGCTGGAGAATCTACGTCAGGTCAAAGCACTGGCCGCGGCGCACGGCATTCCACTCGTCTTCGACGGCAGCCTAATCTCGGAGAACGCGTATTTCATCCGCCAGCGAGAACCTGAATATGCGCACCGCACCCTGGCCGAGATCTTCCGCGAGATGATGCGCTACGTGGACATCCTATACCTCTCCGGCCGGAAGAGCACTTCGGTGCGCGGGGGCCTGATCGCCACCAACCACAAGGAATACTACGACCGCATCCTGCCGTGGTTGCCGGTCTACGAGGGTTTCGCCACCTACGGCGGCATGTCCACCAAAGAGGTGGAGGCCATGGCCGTGGGTATTCGGGAGATGGCAGACGATCATGTGGCAGGGGCAACGCCGGAGTTCATCGAGTATTTCGTGGCGAGACTGCTGGAGCGTGGGGTGCCCGTGGTCACGCCGGCCGGCGGGCTGGCTTGCCACGTGGACGCCAGGCGCTTCTTGCCGCACCTGCCCCAGTCGCAATACCCGGCCGGCGCGCTGGCCGCGGCGATCTATATCGCGTCCGGGGTGCGCAGCATGGAGCGCGGCACCATCTCCAGCGATCGCGATGCCCAGGGCAACGACGTTTATGCCGACCTGGAGCTGGCGCGGCTGGCGCTGCCCCGCCGCGTCTACACCATGTCGCACATCGAGTACACGGTGGATCGCCTGGCCTGGCTCTATCAGCATCGGGACCTGGTGGGAGGATTGCGCTTCGTCGAGGAGCCGCCGGTATTGCGCTTCTTCTTCGGACGGCTGGCGCCGCTGGACGATTGGGGCGCGCAGCTGGTGAAAGCCTTCGAGGCGGATTTCGGGCCCGACTTCTGAGGGCAGAGTCCGCGGGCAGAACATGCCTCCGACGACCAAAAAACAGGGCGACCGTATGGGGTCGCCCTATCATTTCGTGGGTCAGACGCTCTGCCTACAGCTGGAAGCGACCGGTAGCCTCGACAACCTTCTGATGAAAGTTGGTGACGTAGGTTTGCAGCCGTTCGCACAGCTGACGCCATTCCTCGCCGGCCAGGATCGCGCGCATGGTCTCCAGGTCCTCCGTCACGGCGCCGGTCAGGATCTGGGGCCCCTTGCCGTAAACGGTGTACCACGCCTCGGTCGGTTGGAGGCCCAGCCGCATCAGCCCAGGCGCGAAATCCTGGACGACGAACTCGAAATAGGGCTGTTCGCGTCCCGCCTTGATATCCCAGCTCATCAGGAGCTTGTACATGGCCACCATCCTTCACAAACCTGATTACTTTGCAGGATAACAGAAGCGCGAAGTTTAAGCAAGTAGGCAGCCGTCCCAAACGGCATTTTCATCCACGTGCCAGGCACCCTCCCAGGTGCCTGGCACGTACGGCGTTTTTCAGGGCAACACAATGGGCCCCTTCAAGAATACCTCCAGCAACGCGACGGCAGCCTCCACGTCCCGACGATCCACGACCTGCGACGGCGTGTGGACGTGGCGGCTGGGGATCGAGAGGCAAGTGGCCGGCACGCCCGCCCGCGAGATCTGAATGCTGCGCGCGTCGGTGGTGCCGGCGTGCAGCACCTCCAGCTGATAGGGAATGCCGGCCGCTTCGGCCGCGGCGATCAACAGCCGGTTGAGGCCGGGATGGCCGATCATGCCGCTGTCCCGCACCTTAATCGCCACCCCTTTGCCCATGACCACCTCCATGGCCGGCGTTGCATACGGCAGGTCGCCGGTCAGAGTCACATCGAGCGCGATGCCGATCTCCGGCTCGATAGCGTAGGCCGAGGTCGTGGCACCCCGCAGGCCGGTCTCCTCCTGCGTGGTGAACACGGCGTAGATGTCGTGGGGCAAATTCACCCCCTTCAGCTGGCGTAGAAGCTGCACCAGGGCGATACAGCCGATGCGGTCATCGTGATTGGAGGCGAACCAGGCGTTGCCCTGCGCCATAAACGGATAGATGAAAGTGGCTACGTCGCCGACTTTTTGTTTGACCTCGGTGCGGTCGGTGGCACCGACGTCAATGTACATATCCTTGAGCTCCGGCGCCTCGTTGCGCCTGGCGCGGCCGTCCAGTCCCACGGTTCCCACCGTGCCATCGGTGAAACGCACCTGCTTGCCCCAGCACGTCAACGGATAGATGCCGCCGATCGGCGCGAAGCGCATATAGCCCTTCTCGTCAATATGCGTCACCATCAGCCCGATCTGATCCATGTGCGCGGCGAGCATCACCCGTTTGCCTTCGCCCGCACCGCGGCGAAAGGCGACCAGATTGCCCAGCACATCCACTCGAACATCGTCCACCGTGCCGGCGATCTCCTCCCGAATCGCCGTGCGGATCTCCTCCTCAAAGCCCGAGACGCCAAACGCCTCGGTGAGCCGCCTGGCCAGTTCTAGCATGGAATGGTCTCCTGTGTCACAATACGTTATGTAAAACGTCAGCCGTCAAACGTGAAGCAGCAGACATCCAACGCGGGCTGAGACACACTGCCGGTTGACGCCTCACGCTTCACGTTCCAAATATCTTCGTTCCACCCGCTTCAGCGCTGCGGCCACCAGCCTGACCGTATTGGTCAGGTCGTTCAGGTTCAAGATGCTGGCCGGGCTATGGATGTAGCGGCATGGCACGGCCACCGTCACCGCGGGCACGCCCTCGCGCGTCAGATGGATGGCGCCCGAATCGGTGCCGCCGAGAGCCGGCTGCTTGTACTGAATGGGAATCCCTTCGGCTGCAGCCGCATCCTGCAGCAGGCGCACCAGGCCCGGATGCGACACCAGGCTGCGATCCATCAGCGTGATGGCCGGGCCGGCGCCCAGCCGCGTGACCGGCGACACATCCTCGTCTGGCTCCTTCGGCGTGTCGTCGCAGATGGTGCCCTCCAGCGCAATGGCAGCATCAGGCGCCACCCGATAGCCGGCCACCCGCGCGCCGCGCAGCCCCACCTCCTCCTGCACAGTGAAGACCGCCACCAGGTCCACCGGATAGCGTTCCTGCAGCAGTCCGATCAATGCGGTACAGCCGACCCGATCATCGAACGCCTTGCCCCGCACGGTCGGCCACGCCGGATCGTCGCTGAGCACGGCGAAACGGGTCGCAAAGGTGCCGTAATCGCCGACCTTAACCTTCGCCTCGACGCCTCTATCGTTCTCCGAACCGATGTCAATCGCCAGGTCCTCGATGTCGGGGATACGATCGTGCTCATTCCCCCGGGTCAGATGCGGCGGCTTGATCCCGATGACGCCGGGGGTCCTGTCGTCGCCAACCACCACGCGTTTGGCCAGCAACATGCGGCTGTCCACGCCGCCCACGCGGGCAAAACGCAACAGGCCGCTTTTCTCGACCTGCAACACCATGAAGCCCACCTCGTCCATGTGCGCGGACACCATCACCTTCAGCCGCGGCTCAGGGCCCAGGCCGGCCTTGTATGCGATCAGATTGCCCATCGCATCCACCTCCAGCCGGTCGGCCAAGCCCTCGATCTCGGCCCGGATGAGCGCCCGCACGGCCTTCTCGTGGCCAGAGGGGCCGAATTCGTTCGACAGCTTCTCCAAAATCGCGCGCAGATCGGCCATGATCATACCTCCTCCGGCAACTGCGCCAGCACGGTCGCATCCAATCGGCCGATGAACGCGGCCAGCAGCCGCGCCGCACGGTCAATGTCGGCCAACACAGCCAGCTCGACCGGCGAATGCATGTAGCGGATCGGAATGCTGACCAGGCCAGTGGGGATCCCCTCGCGTGTGACCTGGATCGCCCAGCCATCGGTGCCAGAGTTGCCGGGGATCGGCTCATTCACGTAGGGGATCTCCAGCGCATCGCCGGCCGCGCGCAGGCGGCTGACGACGCCCGGATGCATGTTCGGCCCCCAGCCGATGGCCGGGCCCTTGTCCATCGCCACCGTCTCGGTCTCCTTCAGGCCGGGCGTGGCGCCGAAAGTCACGTCAATGGCGACGGCGATATCGGGCATCACACCGAACGCGCTGGTGATTGCACCGAAAAGGCCGACCTCCTCCTGGGTCGTCGCCACCGCGAATACGTCCCAATCGTGTTTCATGCCGGCCAGATAGCTCAGCGCGGCGAGCATGGCGGCAACGCCGGCGCGATTGTCCAGCGCCTTGGCCGCCACCCGGCCGCCGAGCAGCTCTGTGTAGGGGCCACGCACCACGGCCCGATCGCCCACGCGCACCATTGCCGCCGCCCACAGGCCGAGGTCAATGCGCAGGTCTTTCAGCGGCGTCATCTTCTTGCGCTCGTCCTCCGTGAGCATATGTGGCGGCCGGCCGCCGATGTAACCGCTCAGCCCCTGTGGGTACTGCTCTGCTCCGGGGCCGGTCGGATAAACGGTCACTTCCTGGCCGGGCAGCGTGCGCGGATCCACGCCGCCGACGGCTTCCATGTGCAGAAAACCGCCCTCCACTTTCGTGACGATCAGGCCGATCTCATCCAGGTGTGCCGCCAGCATGACCCGGCCTGCCGGCCTATCGGCACCGGCCACGCGCAGGATGACGTTGCCCAGGGCATCCATGCGCGCCTCGGCCGCCAGATCGCGCGCCACGTCCATGACGACAGCCGCCACGGCCGCTTCGGCGCCCGATGGGCCGTCCACCTCCGTCAATCGTTTGAGCAATTTGCCGAGCTCGGTTTTGTCCATGCCGCTCCCTTCGCCAACAGGTTTGACAGCAAACATCCAAAGATTGTACGGTAGAGGGGCATCTCTGTCAAAATCAGCGGGAGGGTTGGCCGCCAGGAAGCCCGCCCACTTGACAGGAGACAGCCCCCTGCTACAATGAACACAATGTCAGCGATGATGCGAAGTGAAAGCGGAGGACGATTTGGCGTCACATGTGGCGGTCGTCTCTCATTGGGATGAGGCGATCATCGCCGCCACTCCCCAGCAGCGTTTTCAGCTGGGCGGTGGCTGGTGGACCCTGTTTTTGATCCTGGCGGTGTTGCTGAGCATGGCCGGCGCGCTCTATGCAGCCGGCTGGAGCGAAGGGCTCGATCTAGTGCAGGGGGTCGTGGTGATCAGCGCGCTCGTCAGCTGGCTGCTGGCGCTGACGCGCTGGAGTGGCCTCTTCGCGACCCTGTACAGCCTGCTGACAAGCATTCCGATCATCACCACCCTGCTCCATCGCGGGTTCTTCCCCGATGCCAGCCTGCAAGAAGCCATCGTGTCCATCGCACAGCGTAATAGCGCCTGGTTTGCCGCGCTCGTCAGCCGTGCGCCGGCCGCCGACAACCTGATCTTCGTGATCCAACTGTGCGTATTGGGGTGGTGGATCGGCCATTTTGCCGTCTGGAGCCTCTATCGCCATCGGCAGACTCTGCACGCGATCACGCCGGCGGGCATCGGCCTGCTGGCCGTCGTCTACTACTCTACGCTGAATCTGAACGGCTACCTGATCGTCTATCTGGCCGCCGCGCTCCTGCTGGGCATGAACGTCGAACTAGCGCGCAACCAGGCACGCTGGCGCGCCTTCCAGATTCGCTACGCGCCGGACATCTTCTGGGATTTCCTCAAGGCCGGCCTGATCTTTGCGCTGGCGGTCACCGTGCTGGCCTGGGCCGCGCCGAGCGTGGCCGGCCGGACCACCATGGAACGCATCTTACGCCCCTTCGATACGGAATGGCGCCGTTTCGAACAGACCTGGTCGCGGCTGTACCAATCGCTGCGCTATCAGGGGCCGCCCGTGCGCACCACCAAATTCGGCAAGAGCATGTCGTTGGGTGGCCCGGTCAACCTGACCGACCGACCGATCTTCGAGGCAGAGGTCAGCCGACGCAGTTACTGGCGCGGGGCCACCTTCGACTTCTACACGGGCCGGGGCTGGCAGAGCAGCGACGAAGAGCTGTTCATCATCGAACGCTATCGGCCGGTCAACGAAGCATGGTTCACGCGCTACGTCGAGATCACCGCAACCATCCGGCCACTGGAGACGGGGCAAGATGTCATCTTCGGCGCGCCGCAAGTCCTGCGCGTCTCCGTGCCCACCAACGCTGAGTCCAGCCGTCTGAACCCCCAGGGCGAGCTCTATATCTCTCTCCTGCGCAGCCGCGTGCCGATCGGCGCCGAGGCGCCGTATCAGGTCGTCTCGGGCGTCAGCATGGCCAGTCCGGAACTGCTGCGCCAGGCCAGCACCGAATATCCGCAGTGGGTCCTCAACCGCTTCCTGCAGCTCCCCGAAGCCTTCCCGGAAAGCGTGCGCCAGGTCGCCATCAGCGTGACCCAGCCATTCGACAATCCCTACGACAAGGCCGTGGCGATCGAAGCCTACCTGCGCGGCCTCACCTACAACCTGGAGATCGAGGCGCCGCCGCCCGATGTGGATGCGGTCGAGTACTTTCTCTTCACAGTCAAAGCGGGCTACTGCGACTACTACGCCAGCGCCATGGTGACGATGTTGCGCGCGGTCGGCATCCCGGCGCGCATGGTCGTGGGCTACACCGCAGGCGAATTCATCCCGCCCGAAGACATCATGCCCCAGGTCGGGGGACGCTTCCGGGTGCTGGAGCGCAACGCCCACGCCTGGCCCGAAGTCTATTTCCCCTCCTACGGCTGGATCCAGTTCGAGCCGACCGCATCCGAGCCGCTGATCGAACGACCGACGACGCAGACCAACGCGCCGAGCGGTCGGCCGGTATTGCCGCCCGACCGGCCCGAGCCCGACGAGATGGACGATCTGCGGCCCGACCGCCTGAGCGACGCGCAACGTATGCCGATCACCCTGGACCCGCCGGCCATCCGCTGGTTGCGAGCCAACTGGCCGCAGCTGGCTGCGCTGAGCACCACCCTGTTCGCCCTCGCCGGCGGCGCGCTGTTGATCCGCTGGCGACGACGGGCATTCTACAGCCGCCCCGAGCTGCTCGTCCGCCTGTTCGAGACGCTGGGCCGTTGGGCGGCCCGACTGCACATCCCCTGGTTTCCCAGCCAAACGCCCCACGAGCGGGCCGCCGCCTTCAGCCAGGCCATGCCCGAAGCCGAACCAACCGTCAGCCAGCTGACCGGGCTGTTCGTGGCCGAACGCTACGGCCGCCGGCCGCCGACGCCAGAAACCCTGGCCGGCCTGATCGCAGCGTGGGAGCGCCTGGAGCCGACTTTCTGGAAACGATGGCTGAGCCTCCAGCTCGCCCACCTCAACCGCCAGCTGCGCTTCGCACGGCGGCACCATACCCCATGAGCCACTGCCATGACGACCAGCACGCCCGATGGCCGCTTCCGCTACGACACGAGCGGCCACTGGTACAAAGGAAACATTCATCTCCACACCACCCGCTCTGACGGCGGGATGACCTACGCGCAGGTTGCAGCGCTCTACGCGGCGGCCGGCTTCGATTTCCTGGCCGCGGCCGACCATTGGGTGGCCTCCGACATGGCCCAAGAGCCGGATGCCGCGAACCTGCTCTGGCTGGACGGCATCGAACTCGACGGCCATGATCGGACCGGCGCCCTCTATCACGTGGTATGCCTGGGCCGACTGGAAGGAATCACGCGCGACATGGGCTTCGAGGCGGCGCTGAGCGCGGCCCTGGACCAGGCCGCGCTCACCATCCTGGCCCATCCACAGTGGACAGGCAACTCGTTCGACGACGCTCTGCGCTGGCCCTTCGATGGCGTCGAAATCTACAATCACGTTTGCCACTGGCTGAACGGCAAAGGCGAAGGCGCAGCGTACTGGAACGCTATGCTGAGCCGCCGGCCGCACACGCTGGCGTTCGCAGTGGACGACGCCCACCTGCGCCCCGAACATCCCGGCTGGAACGGCGGCTGGATCGTCGTCAACGCGGCCGGCCGCACGACCACCCAGATCGTGGCAGCGATCCGTCGCGGCAATTTTTATGCATCATGCGGCCCGCAATTTCACACCATCCACTGCGACGGGGCCTTTGTGGAAGTCGAAACCTCTCCTGTACAATTCATCCGGCTGGTCGGCCCGGCATATCGGGGACAGCGCCAGGGCAGCTTCGACGGCCGCCAGCTCACCGGGGCGCGCTTTCCCCTGCCCGCCGACTGGGATTATGTCTATCTGGACATCGAGGACGCAAACGGCCGACGCGCGTGGACGAACACCCTATTCCTCAAGGAGGCAGCGCACAGCCGTGCGGATGGGATCGAATAAAGAAGCGAATGTGACGCAAGAACGCGCCGCCGAACCGGGCGGAATGAACCCGCGATGTTCCTGGAAGCCCTGATCATCCTGACTCTGATCCTGCTCAACGGCGTGTTCGCCATGTCCGAGATCGCCGTGGTGTCGGCGCGCAAGGCACGGCTGCAACAGGCTGCGGAAGAGGGCGATCGCCGCGCCCACACCGCCCTCGACCTGGCCGAGCATCCGTCAGATTTCCTGGCGACCGTGCAAGTGGGGATCACGCTGGCGGGCATCCTGGCCGGCGCTTTCGGCGGGGCCACGCTGGCACAGGGGATCGCGGCGCTTCTGGCGCGCTGGCCGGCCCTGGCTCCCTACAGCACGGCCATCGGTGTGAGCGTGGTGGTCATCGCCATCACCTACCTGTCGCTGGTGCTGGGCGAGCTGGCACCCAAGCGCCTGGCGCTGACAAACCCCGAGCGGGTTGCAGCGCACGTTGCCGGGCCGATGGCCGGCCTGGCCAGGTTCACCCTGCCGCTGGTACGCTTTCTGAGCCGCTCCACCGATCTGGTGCTCCGACTGCTCGGGGTGCGGCCATCGGTGGAGCCGACGATCACGCCGGAAGAGCTGCGCATCCTGGTGGAACAAGGCCGCCAGAGCGGCGTCTTCGAAGAGGCCGAGCAGGACATGATCGAGGGGGTGCTGCGCCTCGACGACCGACGCGTCGGCGGCCTGATGACACCACGCACCCAGATCGTCTGGATTGATGTGGCCGATCCGGCCGATGTCATCCGCGAAAAGGTCGCTGCCAGCCGCCATTCGCGTTATCCTGTCTGTCAGGGCAGCCTGGAGGAGATCCTGGGCATCGTTCGCACGAAGGACCTCCTGGTGCAGACGCTGGCCTGTCAGCCCCTCGATCTGCGCAGCGTCCTGCAGCCGCCCCTGTTCGTGCCGGAAAGCGCCTCGGCGCTGCGCGTGCTGGAGCTGCTCCAGGCGCACCGCCGGCATGTGGCCCTGGTCACCGACGAGTTCGGCAGCATCCAGGGGCTCATCACCCACAATGACATCCTCGAGGCGGTGGTCGGCGCGCTGCCGGCCGCAGGCCGCGGGGCCGAGCCGGCCGCTGTCCGCCGCAGCGACGGCTCCTGGCTGGTGGACGGCCTGATGGACATCGCCACCTTCAAGGCGCTCTTCGACATCGAGAACGAAGAATTGCCCGACGAGACGCTCGGCATCTATCAGACGCTGGGTGGGTTCGCCATGCATCAGATAGATGCGATCCCGACCGTGGGGCAGACCTTCGCGTGGCATGGCTTTCGCTTCGAGATCGTGGACATGGACGGCCACCGAGTGGATAAGGTGCTCGTTCATCCGCCCAGCCCGGATCACCCCGACGCAGAGCCATGAAAAAACGGGGGGCACGGACGAATCCGCGCCCCCGTTCTCGGCCTCTGGCTGTGCGGGCGCTATTTCAGCGTCAGCATGTAGGCCACCAGATCGTTGACCTGCTGCTCGGTCAACGTCGGCTTCGGCATCAGGCCTTTTGCGAAACCCGCCGTCACGTGAGCATCCGGCTCGAGGATGGACTGGCGCAGATACTGCTCAGCCGATTGACCGGCTACCGTCTTGCCGGCCCGGCTGGCGATGCCTGCTATCGAGGGGCCGACCAGCGTCTTGCCCGGCTCAAGCGAGTGACAGGTGATGCAGCCCGGCGTCGAGCCGAGCACCGACTGCGCGAAAAGCGCCTTGCCCGCGGCCGCATCACCGGCGCCGCCCGCCCCTCCGCCGGCCGGCGCCTGACTGCCGCCGCACCCGGCCAGCGCCAACACCGCCATCAGCACCCCGACGACCACGAAGAGAGTCGCCCTCCGCATGTGTGCCTCCTTCGATCCACCATGATGTATGACTGCCATCGGCGCCAATTATAGGCGCATCCCGCTCGTGCCCGAAGTAACGACCCTTCCTCTATGCCCCATTTCCATCCGAATCCCCTCTCCACACCGGCCCAACCACAACCCGATTTGTCCATTTCCCTCAACTTCCCGTGCTCTGATAATGCCGCACGCCGAAACGCCAGAACGCCAGCGCCGCAGCAAACATGGCGACCGCCACGAACGGCGAGAGAAACGGCAGCCAGTGCGGCATCCCGAACGGATCGGGCTTGCCGAGCAGATAGAGCGCTGGATAGTAGTTGACAAAAGCCATCGGGATGACGAAGGTGAACAGATGGCGCATCCAGCGCTCGTAGATGCTCATCGGATAACTGGTCATGAACTGGCCGCCATAGCTGAAAATGTTCGTCAGCTCCGAAGTCTGCGGCGACCAGAAACAGGCCGTCGAGCCGATCACGAAGATGGCCAGAAAGAACAGCACTCCGCCCGCCAGCGTCACGGCCAGAAAAAACCAGCCAAAAAGGCTCCAGGCTGGCCGCAAGACGGACATGGCAAAGGCGAAAGCGATGATCCCCTGGCCCAGATGACCGAAACGACGCAAGGGCCAGGCCTCCGTCAGCACCTGGAAGAAAGCTCCCAGCGGCCGGATCAGCAGGCGATCGAACTCGCCGCGCACGACGAGACGATCGAAGAAATCGAACCCGCCCGCATGTAGCTCGGCCAGACTGAAGGAAATCGTCGAGACGCCGTACAAAAACGCGACCTCGGCCAGCGTCCAGCCGCCGATCTCCTGAAAACGGCCCAACAGGATGACGATGGCGATGAAATCGAGCACGGTGATGATAAACGCGCCGAACGTCTCCGCCAGCAACGAAGCCCGGTACTGCTTCTCCGAGCGGATCTGCGCGCCGATCAGGCGGATGTAGAGACGCAATAAATATCTCATGGCGGACGCTGCTCCGTGTGTGACCCTATCCTCCGTGGACGGTGAGCCGCGCGACCACTCGATCGAGCACCCACCGGCCGACGATCACCAGCAGGACCACCCAGGCGGCCTGAACGGCCAGCGCACGGGCCAGCTCGGCCGCGCTCAACTTGCCCAGGTAGACGTTCACGGGCAGATTGGCCAGCCCAGAGAACGGCAACATCAGCGCTACGGCCTGCAGGCCAGACGGGAAGAAGTTCAGCGGCACGATGAAGCCGGCAAAAAAGAGGATGAGCGTGTTGACCATGTAGTTGATGCCGCGTGCATCTGTAGCCCAAAAAGCCAGACAGTTCGGAATAAACCGGAAGACAAAGCTGACCACCATGCCGCTCAACGCACACAGCACGAAGCCGCCGGCGCCGGTCAGGCCGGCCGGCAGCCGCGGATGAAACAGGATCAGGCCGATGGCGAAGGTCGGGATGCCGCGGAAAATCAGATAGTAGACGGCGCGGCCCAGATCAATCGCCGCCCAGTACAGGTAGAAGTCCACCGGCCGGCTCAGGTCGGCTGCGATCTCGCCTTTGATGATGGCATCCGACAGCTCACGATTGCCGAAGGCCGACATCGCCATCAGCAGCGACTGCGTCAGGATGACGTAGGTCACCGCGTCGCGCACGTCCAGCCCGCCGACACTGACGCGGCCCTGGAAGACGGCGCTGTAGATGGCAACGTAGAGCGCGCCGAAAAACGAATTGGTGATGACGCCGGCCACGTTCGCGGCCCGATAGGTCAGATGTTTCTGGAACGATTTCACGGCTACAGCCAGGTAGACCGTCATCAGAGCCTCGCGTTGGAATGATCAAACATTGATTGTACACGCAAGCCCGCCGCGCGTCCATTTTGGTTGCAGCGCGCGCTGATTGACGTCGCAATTCGTGCGGAACGCGACATCCGTGTTACAATGTCTGCCATCATCAAGCATCCAAAACGTCTTGAACGAGGTATGCTCTATGGCTCTTGTTTCCCCTCAGCACCGTTCGCTGCGGCTGTCGCTCCGCAGCATTCTTGCCTGGCTGTTGGAGATCCACAAGCCCGTGCCGGAACGCAGTGCTGACGAGATCGCGGCCGAAGTCGAACGGAATTACCGCTGGAATTTCACCGTCAATCTCCTGGACGGCGCCTTTTTCTGGTTCGGCGCCAGCTTCATCTCAGGCACCACCATTCTGCCCCTCTTCGTCAGCAAGCTGACGCCCAGTCCACTGGCGATCGGCCTTCTGGCGGTCTTTGCCCAGGCATCGTGGTTTCTGCCGCAGCTGTTCACCGCCAACTTCGTGGAACGGCTGGCGCGCAAAAAGGCGGTCGTGGTCAACCTGGGCCTTTTCACAGAACGCCTGCCGGTATGGGGACTGGTGCTGGCCGCGATCATCGCTGCGCACAATCCGACGCTGGCGCTGATTGTCTTCTTTGTCTGCTTCGCCTGGCACGGCCTGGGCGCCGGCGCGCTCGGCGCAGCGTGGCAAGACCTGATCGCCCGCATGTTTCCCGTGGAGCGCCGCGGCCGCTTCGTCGGCCTGACCAATTTCATCGGCGCCAGCACAGGCGCGCTGGGCGCTGTGGCCAGCACCTGGCTGCTGCAGAACCTCGCCTATCCGCTAAATTTCACCGTCCTGTTTCTGATCGCCGCCGCCGCCATCCTGATCAGCTGGGGCTGGCTGGCGCTGGCGCGCGAGCCGGTGCAGCAGGGCAATGTGACCACCCGCAACATCGTCGAATACCTGGCCGGCCTGCCTGCCCTGCTGCGCCGCGATCACAACTTCCGCCGTTTCCTGATCACCCGCAGCACGATGGCCCTCGCCGGCATGGGCAGCGGCTTCGTGACCGTCTCGGCCGTTCAGCGCTGGAGCATCCCCGACAGCATGGCCGGCCTGTTCACCATCGCTTTCCTGGCCGGGCAGACGCCGGGCTACATCACGTTCGGCTTCCTGGCCGATCGCCGCGGGCACAAGCTGGCGTTGGAACTGGCGATCCTGGCCTCGATCCTCGGTTTTGCCGTGACGTGGCTGGCGCCCGCAGCCGAATGGTACTATCTCGCGTTCGCCTTGTTCGGCATCGGATCGAGCGCAGTGATCGGCTCGGCCATGCTGGTTGTGATGGAATTCTGCGAGCCGGAGCGCCGGCCGACCTACATCGGCATCACCAGCACCGGCGTGGGAGTCGTGGGAATTGTCGCACCGCTGATCGGCGCAGCGCTGGCCAGCATCAGCTACAGTGGGCTCTTCATCGTCTGCGTGGCACTCAACGTCGTGGCGTTCGCCATGATGCGCTGGTGGGTGCGCGAGCCACGTTGGGCGCGGGCGGCCGGGTGAGGCGTGAAGCGGCGGGCGTAAAACGTCGAACGAGAGGCGTGAAACGCGCCGCGGGATGCAGCGCGCCAGATGGAGGCGGGAAAGGGGACGCGGGGAGCGTTGTGAGCAAAAGGGGGCGAAGGTTCGGTTTCCTGAGAGTGGCGCTGGGGGTCGTGTTTGCCGTTGCGGCCGGCGTGTGTGCAGCGCAGACCGATCGGCCGCCGGCCCGGCCCGATCCTCGCTTCGGTATCGTCGAAGCGTTCGTCAACCCGGACGCGGCCACCGAGGCCAACGCCGGCTTCACGCGCATCATCCTGCGCTGGGATGTGATTCAGCCGGCCGGGCCGGCCGACTGGAAACCGGCCAACGTTCCCGACCCACTGATCGCGCGCGAGCTGGCCGACGGCCGCGAGGTGATCGGCCTGCTGATCGGCACGCCGGCCTGGGCCAGCACCACCGGTGTGGCCGATGCGCGCGCCATGCCACGGCTGGATGCCTGGGAGGCCTTCACCCGCCGCATGGCCCAGCACTATCAGGGCCGCATCCGGCACTGGATCATCTGGAACGAGCCAGACGTGTGGGATCACGACCATGCCGGCAGCACGTGGCTGGGCGACGAGACCGACTACGCGCGGCTGCTGAAGACGGCATATCTAGCCATTAAAAGCGTGGACCCGACCATGCAGGTGGCCATGGCCGGCCAGACCTACTTCTGGGACTGGTCGCACGGCCGTCGGCGCTACCTCGACCGCCTGCTCGACATCCTGGCGGCTGACCCCGAGGCCGCCGACCACGGCTTTTTCTTCGACATCATCCCCTATCACCTCTACTTCAACCCAACCCAGCCGGCTCTGGTGATCGGCGAGGCGCGGGCCGCGCTGGCCCGCCACGGCATCGCGGGCAAGGAGATCTGGATCAACGAAACCAACGCGCCGCCATCAGACGATCCGCAGGAGCGGCCCTGGTCGGCCCCGCGCTATCGCATTACGCTGGAGGAACAAGCGGCGTTCGTGATCCAGCAGTTCAGCCAGGCGTTCGCTGCCGGCGCCGCGCGCGTCGAGTTCTACAAACTGCGCAACACACCCGATCACCCGGAGTCTATCGAGCCGTTCGGCCTGTTGCGCGGCGATGATTCTCGCCGACCGGCCTTCGACGCCTTTCGCACGGCCACCACCTATTTGCGCGATTTCCGCAATGTGACCAGGCAGCAGCTGGGCGAGGTGGTGGCCATCACGTTCGACCGCGGGGAACAGACAACGACAGTGCTGTGGACGTGGGGACGCGCGGCCACGCGCGGCCACGTGGCCGCGCTCGCGGCTTCCGCGCTGCTGGTAGACGAACGCGGCCAGGCCCGGCCGATCCAGGCCGTGGATGGGCGCTACGTCATCGAGCTGCCGGCTGCCATATGCAACGCCGGCCCCGATTGCAGCATCGGCGGCGCGCCGCGGCTGTTGGTAGAAGCAGCCCCGTCGCGCGGCCGCGTCGCGCTGCTCTTGCCGCCGACGCCCACTGCGACCGCCTCCACGGCCGCTACGCCGACCGCAACCGCCACCATCACACCGACGGCCACAGAGACGCCCGCGCCCTCGCCGACAGCGACGATCAGCCCACCACCGAGGCCCTCCGTCACGCCATCGGCTACTGCAACGACATCTCCTCCGGCCGTCCCGACAACGCCAACACGCCCGATCGTCGCGGTGGCCACCGTCTCAGCTCAGGCAGTTCCGCCGGCTGCCGCAGCGCGTTGGACATGGCCGGCCGCCATCGCCATTCTCGTCGTCGCCATCTTCGCGCTGTTCGCCGCGCGGCGCTGATGCGACGGCGGGCAGCAGGACACAGAGGCCCGGCTGCCCGCCGGCTGCATCATTTCACGCGCAGCGTAACGATCTGATATGGCCGCAGCTGCAGGACGACCGCGCCATCGCGCACCGGCAGCTCGGCCTGGTTCTCCTCGAGCAGATTCGTCTCCCAGGCCTGGGTGACCGGGAAAGCGAACTGCACTGTGGCCATCCCGCGGCGGCGCTGCGACTCGTACAGCCTGACGATGATCCCGTCGCCATCCTCGGCGCGTTTGACCGTCTCCACCACCACATTCGGCGCCGAGACGGCGAGCAACGAACGGGAACCAGGCATCGAACCTGGGCCCGCGCCTGTCCCCCGATAACTGATGATCGGATCATTCAACGCATACGCTTCGCGCTGCGTCTCGGTCTCCCACGAACCCACATGCGGCAGCAGGCTGTAGGCGAAATGGTGCTCGCCGAGGTCTGCCGTCGGGTCGGGCATGGTGGGCGAGCGCAGCAGCGTCAGGCGGATGACGTTGTCGTGGATGTCGTGGCCGTATTTGCAGTCGTTGAGCAAGCTGACCCCGTAGCCGCCCTCGGAGAGATCGGCCCATTTGTGCGCGCAGGTCTCGAAACGGCCCCAGTCCCAGCTGGTGTTGCGGTGCGTCGGCCGCTGAACGTTGCCCCACTGGATCTCATAGGTAGCGGTCGGAGCGAGGACATCCACCGGGAAAGCGACCTTTAGCATGATGTGGCGCTCGCGCCAGTCCACGGTCGTATCGAAATCCAGCCGTGGCGAATTATGGCGCAGCGAAATGCGCTGCGTGATCTCGCTGTTCAGGATGCGGCGCTTGATCTCCACCGTCCAGCGCAGCGGGCCCGCCTCGATCAACCGCATGGACGAGGCCGGCTCGGCATAATAGACCTTGTCGTCGTAGAAGATATCTATATCCCAGGCGTCGAAGTCTTTCGGCCGGTCTTCGAAAGCCTGGAATTGATTGGCGACCTGCCCCTTGGCGAGGACTTCCCGGCCGGCAGCTTTGTCGAAGATGCGGACGATGTCGCCGGTCGCTGCGAACTCGACGCGCAGCTGCGTGTTTTCGAGGGTGAGGTCCCACGCAGCGGAGGGGGTGACCGCCTGCGGCGTCGCCTCGGCCGCGCGACGGGTGACGGCAGTGACGCTGTAGGGCGGCAGCTCGCCGGGATCCACCAGCACGCCGCCGGCCACCGCCTGCGTCGGCAACAGCCTGTCGCCGATGGCCAGCGCGGCGGTCGGCGCGCCGGGCACAAAGGCCAGATCGGAGCGCGCAAACGAGGTCGGGTTGACGAGCAGCAGGTCGCCGCCGAAGACAGAGGCCAGCGCGGCGAGCGCGGCGTCCCGTTCGCGCGTGATGGTCGCGGTCAGTGCCGCGTACTGGGCCTGCGACTCCTCGTAGACCGGCCCGATGCTCGAGCCGGGGATGATGTCGTGGAACTGGTTCAGGCAGATCGTGCGCCAGGCCGACGCGAAGGCCTCGGCCGGATAGACATAGGCCGGGTTCAGCCGGGCGGCAAAAGCCGCCAGGAACTCGGCATCGTGCAGCAGGAATTCGCTCTTGCGGTTGGCCCGCTTGTTGCGCGCCTGGGTCGTGTAGGTGCCGCGATGATATTCCAGATAGAGCTCACCATTCCAGACCGGCATCTTGCGGTCGGCGGCCAGCGGCGCGATGGCCTCGAAGAACCGGCGCACGCTGGACTGCTTCACCTGGGGCAGGCCGGGCATGGCACCCATCACGGCGATATTCTCGATCATCTCCGGCGTGGGGCCGCCGCCGCCATCGCCATAGCCGTAGGCCATCAGCAGGTCGCGGTGCAACTCCTTCTGCTGGAAGTTCTGCCATGCGCCCAGGCTCTCTTTGGCGTTGGCCATCGAGTTGTAGGTGCTGGCGAAGGGGCTGCCGAACTCCTTCACGGTGCTGAAATGGGTGAGGATCTGCGTGCCGTCCAGTCCCTGCCACAGGAAGGTGTCGTAGGGCAGGCGATTGTACTGGCTCCAGCCGATCTTGATGGTCATGAAGTACTTCAGCCCGGCCTGCTTGATCAATTGCGGCAACGCCCAGGCATAGCCGAAGACATCCGGCAGCCAGAGGACCGGCGTCTCTGCATCTTTGCCGAAATGCTGGCGGAAAAAGGTGCGGCCAAGCAGGAATTGCCGGGCCAGCGACTCCGCGCCGGAGATGTTGCAGTCGGCCTCGACCCACATGCCGCCCATCGGCTCCCACCGGCCCTCAGCGACGGCCTGCTGGATGGCAGCAAACAGCGCGGGCTGGTCCTGGCGGATGAACTCGTACAGCTGCGGCTGGCTCTGGCTGAAATGATAGTCCGGGAACTGCTCCATGTTGCGGATGACGTTGAAGAAGGTACGCTCCGCTTTGCGCCGGGTCTGGCCGAGTGTCCACAGCCAGGCGACGTCAATGTGCGCGTGGCCGGTGGCGTGGATGACGACATCCAACGGTGCGCCGGCCCGCTCCAGCCCGGCCTTCAGCACGGCAGTGGCCGGCGCCACGCTGGCGTAGAAGGCCGCGACGTCTTGCCATGGCCGCGGCCCCCAGAGCGGCTCGCGCGTTTCGAGCACGTTGAAGGCATCGTTGAGCGCATTCAGCAGTCCATGGCGGGCCGGGCTATCGTCGGGCAGGTTTTCGGCCGTATCGCGGGCCACGCGCGCCAGCGCGATGAAATCGCGGGTCGGCTGATGGATCTGCACGATCTGGCACGGCCGCATGTAGAGCCTGGTGAAGATGTCGCGATTGGCAAAACCGCCGAGCCCGGTCCAGCCATGCAGCGCGAGCACATGGGGCCGGCCATCCGCCCATGCGGGACGCAGGCGGATCTCCTGGTGATGGCGGTCGCAGGCGGCGTAGGCCGCGCCATCCACGTAGGCCAGCGCTTCAGGATGGCTGAAATCGCCCGCTTCGCCCAGGGGAAGGAAGAGCGCCAGCGGCGCGGCCGTGTCCCAATCGGCCGGCACGGTGAAGGTCGTGCGCAGGACGAAGTCGCTCATCCAGGCGCCCCAGTACTCGTTGGGGCGGATCACCTCCCAATCGGAATCGTCCAGATCGGGCGCGACGGGAGGCGGGGCCAACGGGCCGGCGAGCCGGCGATAGCGAAAGGCCGGCAGCTCTGCGCTGCGGATGTAGACGAGCGGCGCGATCAGATCGAGCCGCTGGCGGATTTTGGCAAGCGTCCAACGCTGGGCGTGGTACATGGACTTCTTCCTCTTTAAAAAATTGTCATCGGGGAACGCTTTTCAGTTTCGGAAACGGAACAGAAGCCATAATGCCATCTCTCACGATATGTTACAGCATATCACTTCTCGCAGTGAGTTCACCGACTTCCGCGTGGCATTCTATATGAGGCCAGACGACTTGTCAAAAGGGGCACAAAAACCGTCGCCTCGGCGCTCTGGCCCGCGGCTTTGACAGCCGCTATCGCCCCTGCTAGAATGAACCTCGCCAACATGCCGCCTGACATGCTGGCGCAGCAATAGCACTCACGCAACGGAGGAGCACCTGTGTCCAAGATCTACAAAGTGGGCATCATCGGCGTCGGCGGCATTGCCCGGACGCACATGCCCGGCTGGAATGCCTCGGGCATCACCGAAGTCGTGGCCGCGTGCGACATCGCGCCGGCTGCGCTCGAAAAATTCGCCGCCGAGTGGAAGATCCCCTTCACCACCACCGACGCGACCGACCTGTTCCGCAACCGGGATATTGACATCATTGACGTCTGCACGCCGAACAACTACCACGCGCCACTCAGCATTGCGGCCATGGAAGCCGGCAAGCACGTCATCTGCGAGAAACCGCTGGCGCCGACGCCGGCCGCCATTCGCGAGATGATCGCCGCGCGCGATCGCACAGGCAAGTTGCTGATGACCGCGCAGCATTTCCGCTTTCGCGGCTCGGCGCGCGCGATGAAGGCCGAGATAGATGCCGGCGTGCTGGGCGATGTGTATCACGCCCGCAGCTGGATGCTACGCCGGTCTGCCGCGCCCAACCGCCCCGGCTTTATCATGAAACAACATGCCAGCGGCGGCGCGTGCATTGACATCGGCGTGCACATCCTCGACCTCACCCTCTGGTTCATGGGCAACCCGGAACCGCACTCGGTCACCGGGGTAGCGCGCGCCGAGCTGGCCCATCAGCCCGGCACCTTCACCACGATCATGGGCGGCGGCCCGATCCCGTCGGAATTCGATGTCGAGGATTTCGCGGCCGCGTTCGTGCGCTTCAAGAACGGTGCCACCCTCGTGCTGGAGGTGAGCTGGCTGCTCCACCACGATACCCAGGGCGAAGATATGCAGATGTGGCTGTACGGGACGAAGGCAGGCTCGCACTGGCCGAAATGCGAGATCTACGAGTCGAACTACGCCACCCGACAGCAGTACAACCGGACGCTCAAGCTGGTCGCCGATACGATGGAGCCGCACGCATTGGAATGCGTCGAGTTCGCCAGGGCAGTAGCTGCCGGCGCGCCCTCACCCGTGCCCGCCGAGCAGTCGCTCCAGGTGCTGACGATCCTGGACGGCATCTACCGCAGCCAGGCCGCAGGCCGCGAGATCGTGCTGGACTAGCTGCGCCAGCAGGCAAGGAGAACAACGATGACACAGGTTGCGCTGGTCGGCTGCGCGCACATCCATACGCCGGGATTCGTGAAACGGCTCCAGGCGCGCGCCGACGTGACGGTGAAATACGTGTGGGATCACCAGCCGGAGCGTGCGGCCAGACAGGCCGAGGCGCTCGCCGCGCGGCCGGTCGCCGAGGCCGATGTCATCTGGAGCGATCCGCAGATAGCGGGCGTGATCATCTGCTCGGAGACCGATCGGCATGAGCCGTTGGTGCTGGCCGCAGCAAAGGCGAAGAAGCACATGTTCGTCGAGAAACCGCTCGGCATGGCCGCTGCGGACGCTCGCCGCATGGCCGTCGCGGTGAAGGAAGCCGGCGTCCTCTTTCAGACCGGCTATTTTCAGCGCGGCCTGCCCTTCAACCAGTTCTTGCGCGACGAGATCGCGTCGGGCCATCTGGGCCGGGTCACGCGCATCCGCCTGACCAACTGCCACGCGGGCTCGCTGAAGGGCTGGTTCGACACCGAATGGCGCTGGATGGCCGATCTGACGCAGGCGGGCATCGGCGGCTTCGGCGACCTGGGCACGCACGCGCTCGATCTGCTGATGTGGATGATGGGCGAGGTGACAGAGGTGGCGGCCACCCTCCGCGTCGTCACCGGCCGTTACGGCGACTGCGACGAGACGGGCGAGGGGATCCTGAACTTCGCGAACGGCGCCATCGGCACGCTGGCCGCCGGCTGGGTGGACGTGGCACATCCGGTCTCGCATGTGATCAGCGGCACGCAGGGACACGCGCACGTCGTGGCCGGCAAGCTGTTCTATCAGAGCGAGCATGTTCCCGGCGCAGACGGCAAGGAACCGTGGGAGAAGTTGCCCGAGGCCTGGCCGCATGCGTTCGAGCTCTTCCTCGACGCGCTGAACGGCAAACCGGTCCCGCTCGTAAGCGTGGATGAGGCAGCCGCCCGGAGCGCCGTGATGGAGGCGCTCTACACGGCCGCGCGCACGAAGACGTGGGTGAGGCCAAAAGTTACGAGTTAGCAAGCTGCAGTGACGTGCCAGGCACCGGGCAGGGTGCCTGGCACGTCATCCTCGTCCTCGCTACCGCATCTCCTGGCCGCCAGTCACGTTAATCGCCTGGCCCGTCATGTAACTCGCCTGGTCAGAGGCCAGGAAGACCAGCACGTTGCACACATCCTCATAGGTGCAGGCGCGCTTCATCGGCACCTGGCCGATATACTTCTCGCGCACCTGCTCCTCGGTGAGGCCCTGGGTGCGGGCGTACTGCTTGAGCAGCGCAGTTTCCCCCTGCGTCCACAACGTGCCCTCCAGGATGTTGCCGGGACAGATGGCGTTCACCCGCACGCCGTACTCGGCCAGCTCGAGCGCGATGCTCTGCGTCAGGCCGATGCCGCCGAACTTGGACGCGGCGTAGGCCGAGTTCTTGTAGCTGCCTTTCTTGCCCGACTTCGAGTTGATCTGAATGATGACGCCGCTCCGCTGCGCCTTCATGATGCGCGCAGCATACTTCGCGGTGAGAAAATAGCCGAACAGATTCACGTTCATGACCGCGCGCCACTTCTCGGCCGGAAATTCGGTGATCTCCTCGGCGATCAGGATGCCGGCATTGGAGACGCAGATGTCCAGCCGGCCGAACTCTTGCAGCGTCCGCTCGAACGCCGCCTGTACCTGCGCCTCGTCGGTGACATCTGCCCGCAGGCCGAGAGTCCGGCGCCCGCTGGCCGCCGCAATCTGCACGGCCGTGGCGATGGCCGTCTGTTCGTTGATGTCCACCACGACGACATAACACCCCTCGGCGGCCAGCCGCTGGCAGATCGCCTGGCCCAGCCCCTGGCCGCCGCCCGTCACCAGGGCGATTCTGTCCTGTAAAACGCCTGCCATTTCCTCCACCTCACGGAAGCATCAGCCGCAACAATTCCTCTTCTGCCGCGTTCGTCCACTCCCGACCGTCCTTAAGTTTGGCATATACGGTCGGCAATTTCTCTCGCAGTTCCGCCAACGGCGTCAGCGGCAGATCCCGAATCTGCGGATAGATCACGATCTTGCCCGGAAACGTCTGCTCCTTGACGGCCTTGATGCCGTCCCAGGCCGCAGCCAACGAGCCGATGGCCGCCACCGAACGGTTGGGCGAGAGCGCGCCGGTTTCGGCCTGATGGAGCATCAGCTGCATGTCCTCGATCTTGGAGCCGGACTGGCCGATGTAGCGCACGTTGCGCAGATACACGTCGCTCACGTCGAAGGTCGCCATCGTGCCGCGCGCCACGCCGGCGAAGATGTTCAGCACGCCGTCAGCGGCCAACCAGGTGGCGGCGTCGGTGATGAGCGCCGCAACCGGGGCCAGGACGACGATGTCATCGAAGCCGCCGCCTGCCGACGAGGACGGAGCGAAACGAGACATGACGGAACGATAGGTCTCGCGATCCGTTGGATTGAGGCTGATGAACTCGATCCCTTTCGCGACCGCTTCGGCGGCGAAGGAATCCACCAGATCCTGCAAACGCGCGTCGCTCACATCGGTGCCGACGATGACCGCCGGGCCGTGCGCCATCTCGATGGCGCGCTGCACATGCATGCGGCCCATCGGCCCGGCCGCGCCGATGAACCAGGCCCTGCCCCCCGCTTTCAACTCCGAGCGCACCGGCCGAGCGCGGTAGGCCGCGGCAATGTCCGACCCTGTGTCGCCCACGTACACCCAGTTGTTGTAGTGGATGCGGCCGGCATCGAGAGTAACCGGCCTGGGCATCGGCTGATCGGCGATGATGGCAAAGACGCCATCCTTCGCCAGGCGCGGGCTCGCCGCCTCGAGCAGGTCGGGGTCGGCGCCGAGCAGCACGATGTCATCGGCTTCGGCGACCGGAAAATCTGTCACAGCAGGGGCATCCAGCACCTCGATCTCCAGCGCAGCCGCGCGTTGGCGCAGCCACACGTCGAACGCCGCCGACACGTTGGTCAGGACCACGCGCGCCGGATGAGAAGCCGCATCGAGCCCGGCCGAGATCGTGTATCTGTCGTCCGAGATCTGACGCCCGGCTTCTGACCCGATGATCCACGTCGTCCCGCCGGGCTTCAGCGCGGTGCGATACTTCAACCCGTAGGCCGCCGTCACACACGCCCACGGCTCGGTGAGCGCGCTCTCGGCATAGCCGGTCTCGGGCTTGACCGGGATCAGGTAGACCCCGTCATCGCCGTTGAGCACGCGCTCGTCGAGCACGCCGTAGCGCGACAGTCCGCCCTGCAGCATGTAGCCGTAGGCCCAGTTGACCCCTTTGTAGTAGATCTCGGCCTGGACGATGAAACGATCGCCGACGTGGTAGCGGTCGCGCAGGTTCTCGCCCACGCCGACCACCGTCAGCGAGACCTCATGGCCCAACACCACCGGCTCCTTGCTGATATCGCGGAAGATGCGCGGGTGATTCTGTCCCAGGTTGATCACTTTCGTGTCGGAGAAGCACAGGCCGCAGGCATCATGGCGCACCAACAGCTCATCAGGGCCGTATTGCGGCATGGGCGCAGTGATCGGCCTGCGGTTCACGCCCAGATTCTCGAGCCCGGCGCCGTACAACGGCCACAACTCGTTCGGCCCGGTCAGGGGGTCCTCTCCGCGTTTGTATGCGGTCAGTTTATCGGTCACGTTCGATTCTCCTGAAAGCGCGCCTGCGGCGGTTGCCGCAGGGTGATGTGACTAAAAAATCGTCTGCTGAACGCCGAAAGCCTCACAGATCGCGCGAATCTCTTCGACCGCAAGGCCCTCTCCCTGTTCACCGTTCGTCAGGTTCATGAACTCATAGCGGGCGCCCGTTTCGGCATACTCGATGCGGTCGGCCGCACGCTTGACCGACTGATCGGAGCGCGCCATGACGCCATGCTTGCACCAGAGGACCACCCGATGCGCCCGCAGCGCCTCGACGGTCGCCTGCATCAGCTCCGGCGAGCCGGGCAGGAAAAAGGGCACGCAGCCCAGTCCCTCCGGCAGGTTGACGATCATCTCCGGTTGCCAGCGCAGCAGATGGCGGTTCAGGTAGCGCTCATCCCGATAGCGGGCGATGTGGCTGAGGTAGGTCAGGTAGGGCGGCTGCGCGTGGATGATGGCGTGGAAATTCGTCCCGGTCTGCGCCACCTGATCGGCGTGGACCGCCAGGTGCGAGTTGAACTCGCTCGTGAGCCGGGCAAAGAGGCGGCGGGGCGATGTGTACAGCCGCGCTGTGCGGCCGCCTTCGTCCACCATCACAAAACCGAGGTTGGCTGTCGGGTCCTTGATGATCTCGCGCAGCCGCCGGCCCGATCCGGTCACCAAAAACGAAGCGCCGGCCAGATTCGGCACAGCCACAGGCAGGTCAAGCGCCTCCACGTTCGGAAAACGCCGCCGCGGGTCAATGGGCCAGCCCATGTACACCGAGATGTTGCCGGCAGCGCCCTCGCTGGCTTCGATCTCAGACAGCCGCGCGCCGGCCTCGCCGACCAAGATCGTCAGCTCGTCAAGTTCAGGATAGGGGGCCTCGATTGCCATCGCTGCTGCTCCTAGAGGAGAATTGTCTGCTTACGGATAGAAACAATTCGTAAGCAATCGTAAGTATCGCGCCAAGACTCGCAATTGTCAAGCCGTCAGCGCTGGCCGTACACGTAGGTATACCGGTAATGCAGCTTCGCCACCGCCTCGGCGGGGATCTCCTCGGGCTGGCCGAGCTGAAGCGCCAGCCACACCGTGCGCGCCACATCTTCCGCCATCACGGCCGCCTTCACCGCTGCCTCCGCGTTCTTCCCGATAGTGAAGACGCCGTGATTTTTGAGCAGACAGGCGACCGAATTGCCGATAGACTCGACCACCACCTTGCCGATCTCCTCGCCGCCGATCAGCGCGAAGCCGCCGCACGGGATCGGCCCGCCGAACTCATCGGCCATTGCGGTGAGGACGCACGGGATGGGCCGGCCCAACGCGGCAAAGGCGGTGGCATAGGGCGAGTGCGTGTGAACGATCCCACCCACGTCGGGTCGGTGACGATAGATGTAAAGATGGCTGGCCGTATCGGACGACGGACTGAGCTCGCCCTCGACGATCCGGCCGTCCAAATCTACCACGACCATGTGCTCGGGGCGCAACGCCTCGTAGCGCACCCCCGATGGCTTGATCGCCACCAGGCCGGTCTCCGGGTCGCGCGCGCTGACGTTGCCACCGGTCCAGGTGACCAGGTTATTTCGGGGCAGTTCGAGATGAAGATGGTAAAGCTGTTCGCGGATATGTTCCAGCACAGAGCACCTCTGAGTCATCGAGTGGCTTCAAGCACGAATCGAGCCGATGATGGGCGACTCGCGCCCATCCATTGTACCACAGCCGATGCCTGGGGCATAAGATTCTTGGCTTAATGGCCCGGCCTGCGGTATAATCGGCACCAGAACCTTGACGGAGACATGCTGTGGACATTGATTGGTACGGCCATTCCTGTTTTCGACTGCGCGAGGGCGGCGTCACCATCATCACCGATCCCTACGACAAAACCATCGGTTATGTCATGCCGCGCGTGCGCGCCGACATCATCACGGTCAGCCATGACGCGCCCGGCCACGCGGCGGTCGCCGCGATCAAAGGCGATGCCCGCGTGCTGAACAAGCCGGGAGAATACGAGATCAAAGGTATCTTCATCACCGGCATCCAGACCTGGCGAGCTGCCGGCGGACAGAGCGAGGCCAAAGAAGAAAACACGGTATTCGTCTTCGAGTTCGGCGACCTGACCGCGTGTCACCTGGGCGACCTGGCGCGGGTGCTCACGCAGGCACAGGTGGAGGCGATGCCGGACATTGACGTGTTGCTGGTACCGGTGGGAGGCGGCACGGCTCTGGATGCCGACAAAGCGGCAGAGGTGATCAGCCTGATCGAGCCGCGCATCGTTATTCCGATGCATTACAAGACACCTTATGTCAATCTCCAGCTCGATCCGCTCAGCAAATTCCTGAAAGAGATGGGCGTCACCGAACAGGAGCCGCGGGAAAGCCTCAAGATCACTCGGAGCGAGCTGCCGGAGGAGACCCAGGTCGTGATCCTGGAGTGCAAGCAGAGCTGAGGCCAACGCGAGAGCGCTTTCGAATCGAAGTGGCCGATGACGGCAAAGGAGGCGACCATGTTGTACCGGCGAGGATGGACAACAGGGCTGCTGTTGGCGGTGGCGTTGCTGGCCGTCGCCTGCGGAGCCGGCACGCCGACCGGAGATGCCGCGGGAACACGGCCGACCGGGGATGCAGCCGGTCACGCGGCGGCCGGCCTGGCTGCTTTCGAGGCGGGTGACCTGGCCCGGGCCGAACAAGAATATCAGGCCGCCATTGCGCTCAACCCCAAGCTGGCACGCGCCCAATTCGGGCTGGGCAACGTCTACATTCGACAGGGCCGCTTGCCCGAGGCCGAGCAGGCTTTCAAAGCCGCACTGGCCAGTGACCCCAAGCTGGTCGCGGCGCAGGCGAACCTGGGCGTCGTCTACTATCAGATGGGGCAACTGGCACAAGCTGCCACCGCGTTCGAAGCTGCCCTGCGCCTGGAACCGGATGATGCCGTCACCCTCTACCTGCTGGCCGCCGTGCGTCTCCAGGAGCAAAACCTCGCGGAAGCAGAAAAACTGCTGCTGCGAGCGCGCGAGCGCAAACCCGACCTGCCCGAAGTCTATTATGGCCTGGGCGTCCTCTATCGCCTCAAAGGCCAGAAGAGCGAGGCCATCGCCGCCTTCGAGAAGTTCCTCGCCATCGGTCCGGGCCAGGATCCCGCCGCCATGGACTTCGCGCGCCAGGAGCTCAAACAGCTCCAGGGCCCCTGATGCGTAACCTGCGGCAACCGCGCCGCTTTTGGATTGCGGCGCAATCGCGCCGCTTTTCGATCGCCGCAATCCAAAGCGGCGACCAGTCGCCGCAGGCCAAAACTGGCCCGAACTCCACCTCCCCTTATCTGACTCCCGACATTTGACTCCTGACGGCTACTGCGCCACGTCTCACGGCCGCCACTGCAGCTCCTCGTACACCTGGTTGTAGTATAGCGCGTTTTCCACCGGTGTGTTCGGCGGGATATGATTGCCGACCGCCAAAAAATAACCGGGACAATCCCGGCCGAGGCGCAGACAGCGCTCCACTTCGGCCCGGATCGCCTCTTTCGGGCCGCTCAACAGGATGCGCGTATCCGCATTGCCGATGATGACATGCGTCTTGCCGTACTTCTCCACAATCGGCTCCAGCCTGGTCAACGGCTCGAAGACCAGGCCATGAAAACCGGCAGCGACGATATCGTCCACGAAGAGATCGAAGTTGCCGTCTGAGCAGAACATCACCTTCTTGCCGGCCTCGCGCAGCGGCGCGACGAAGCGCCGATAGTTCGGGAAAACGTACTGGCGATACCAGGCCGGCCGCAGGAAAGGCCCAGAGGCCCACACGAAGTCGTCGTGGATCATCACCACGGGCACATTCGAGTCGGCCAGCGCGTCGAAGTACTGTTGAATCCACGATGCATAGCGATTCGCCAGCGCGCCGAACCGCAAGGGATCGGTGCCGGCAGCCAACAGCAGCATGTCCCAGCCAAACAACCCGATGAAGCCGGAGATCAACGTGACGTAAACGCCGGTCATGTTCACGCCGAACGGATGTGCCTCGCAGTTGGCCCGATAGTGTGCCTCGAAACGCCGGATCAGCTCGCTGCGATCCTGCGCGCCGAGCTTTTCCCATGGATCGAAGCTCAGCACCGCTTCGACGCTTTTGAACGGGCTGAGGATCGTGTCGCGGCGATCCACCCCGCCGGCAGCATATTCGGCATGGCCCATGTCAGACTGCCACGCGCCGAACTCGCTGTGGCCGATCAACGTGCTCCAGAAGAAATCGAAGTTCCAGGCGCGCATGAAAGCGATCTGTGCCTGCTGCTTGACCTCGTCCGGGCTGTGGATGCCGACCGCGATGCCGGTCACGGCCTGGATGAGATCCCAGTGCATGGTGGCAGAATACTCCGTGCGCGGAATACGTTTGGGCATCTCCAGATTGAGCGCCGCCCAGCCATCTTCGTAGGACATCGTCGCTTGCTCCGTTCTCGTTTTTTGTCCGTTTGCCCGCCCATCGCCCGGCGATCGTCAAACGGCCGGCGCGGTCTGCGCTCGCACACTGTGGCGTGGCTCGGCGACCCAGGCCGCCAGCAGGCTGCCGCCCAACAGCGCCAGAGCTACGGCGACGCCGAACATCGGCCGATACCCGATCACACCCACCAGCGCACCGCCGATGATCGGCGCCAGGGCCGTCGCCGGCGCCATCAGGGTGTTCGTCAGCCCGATATAGGTGGGACGGTCTTCTGCCGAGCAGAACTCCAGGATGATGTTCAACCCGGAGACCAGGTTGCCGGCCGTGGCCACACCGACCAGCGCGAAAGTCAGCGCGAGCCAGGCGGCCGACGGAATGACCAGCACGCTGGCCGCAGCCAATCCCGTAACCGTCGCCGCGCCGGCCAGGATTGCCCGATGGCCGATGCGATCGGCCAGCGCGCCCAGCGCCAGATTGCCGAGCGCCTGGGCCCCCACAAGCACGCCGGTAAGGAAGCCCACCATCTGCCCCTCGACGCCGAAACGTTCTACCCCGTACACCATGAAAAAGCCGGTGCCCATGCTGCCGAGCAGCGCAATGGAGCGCGCGATCAGATAGCGCAAGTAGTTGGCGTCTCGCTGCAGGATCAAAGGCAATCGGCGCAGATAGGCCGACAGGCTCACGCGCGGCTTGGTCACCACGCTGATCGGCTCGCGGTTCAGCGACAGCGCGCTCCACGAGACGATCAATGAGGCAGACGCCGCCAGAAAACAAAGGCCGAAGCCGAGCGGAAAACCGTAGGCGGCCAGAAAATGTCCGGCCAGCGCCGCGCCGCCGATGCCCAGCAGCGATCCCAGCCCGCGGCTGACGCCCGCCCACAGCCCGCGACGGTTGGCCGGGATCGCTTTGGCGATCAAGTCGTACCAGGGCGGCGTGCCCAGACCGGCCGCAACGTTGGTGATCGCCAGGAGCAAGAAGAAGCCGATCAGCACCACGTCCGGCGCCCGGTCACCCAGCGCCAGCACGAGCACCGCCGTCGCCAGGTAGGGGCCGCGCTCCCCGATCCCGCTGATGATCTGAATGAAACGCTTTTTCCGGCGCAGCCCCTCGGCGTAGTTCGCGATCAACAGCTGCGGCAGCAGATAGCCGACGCTGGCGATGGCCGGAATCAGGCCGATGGCCAGGGTCGAATCGGTCAAATGGCGTACCAGCAGCGGCATGATCGTCGTCTGCGAGACCATGCTCAGGGCCAACAGAAAGAAGGCCACGTCCAGGACGTTGACGGTGAAGTTCCAGCGGAAGTGCACAGCGGCGAACCGCTCGGCTTCCGCTCGTTCCAGTTCAGATGGCTCAAGAACGCTCATAAAGAAAAGACCACCTCGTTAAGATAGGCACAACCTATCACGAAAGACCGGGCTCGTCAAAAAGCGCCGGGATGTGTATGCGATTTTCGGCCGTCGGCCGTTTCGTGCTATAGTTGTGGGGCGCGGTCGTCGCGACTTTTCAGGGGAGACACACCATGCACCACGTACTCGTTGTCGGCAGCATCAACATGGATCAGATCTTCCGGCTCGACCACCTGCCGCGACCCGGCGAGACGATGCTGGCAGGCGATGTGATCACCGTGCCGGGCGGCAAAGGCGCCAACCAGGCAGTGGCCGCCGCGCGCATGGGCGGCCGCGTGCAGATGGTGGGCCGGCTCGGCGCCGATCCGTTTGGCCGCAGCCTGCGCGCCGCGCTGATCGAAGCCGACGTGAACGTCGCCCATGTTCGGGAAGATGAAACCGCCGCGACCGGCGTGGCGCTGATCCTGCTGGCCGAAGGCCGAGACAACAGCATCATCGTTGCTTCGGGTGCCAACATGCGCGTGGCCTCCGCCGACCTGGACGCGGTGGATTGGGCCGCGGTCGGCGTGCTCCTGGTGCAACTGGAGATCCCATTTGCCACGGTGGGCGAGGCGATGCGCCGGGCGCGCGCGGCCGGCGTCACGGTGATCCTCGACCCGGCGCCCTCGCGCGGCTGCCCGGCTGACCTCCTGGCCCTGGCCGACATCCTGACGCCGAACGAGACCGAGGCGAGCGACCTGGCCGGGCTGCCGATCAACGATATCGCGTCGGCGATGGCCGCAGCGCGGCGCCTGCGCTCATCCGATCGGCAGCGCGTGATCGTCAAGCTCGGCGGCCAGGGCCTGGTGCTCTGCGACGCGGACGGCTGTCGCCACCTGCCGGCGATCCCCGTGCCGGTGGTGGACACGACCGCGGCCGGCGACGCGTTCTGCGGCGCGCTGGCGGCCCGGTTGGCCGCAGGCGCTGCTTTCGACGACGCACTGCGCTATGCCATCGCTGCAGGCGCGCTGGCGGTCACCGTGTTGGGCGCCCAGCCCTCTCTGCCCACGCTGGCCGCGGTGGAAGCATTGCTCCGCCGCGCGGCCGCCGGATGATCAGCGCCGCGTCAGGCCCCACAGGAAGGCGACCGCTGCGCCCACCCACAGGGCGAGGCTGAGTCCCTCATCGCCGGAACTCGTGCGGAGGAGCGCGCCGGTCACGAACAGACCAACCGCCAGCGTCATCCAGGTCTGCCGCGTCACCGCGCGCTCGATCCGGCGCAAAGCCTTCGCGTGATCGGGCGCTAGGGACGACTGCACGATCAGGTCGCCGCGTTCGGCTTGCGTGATCAGCCGGTCGAGCCGGCCGGGCAGTCGCGCCAGCAGTTGCAGCCAACCCAGCGCCCGCTCCAGGTTCCGGCGCCAGTCATGGGTCAGCTCGCCCATCGCCAGCTGCTCGGCGAAAGGCAGCGCGGCGGCCCACGGCTCGAAGTCCGGGTCGAGGGTGGTGGCCAGCCCGGCCAGGATGACCACCGCGCGCGCGACGAACAACAGATCGGTGGGGAACTGGAACGGCAACTCGAAGATCAGATCGCGGTATTCCCGCAGCATGTACTCGGCCTGTTCGAAGGCAAGGTCACGCAATTGGCCCATGCGCACCTCGCCGAGCCGCTTGAACAAAACCTCGTGCACCTCCTCCAGCCGCCTCAGGTCGGCGTTGGGCAACAGCACGCCCGCGTTCACGTAGGCCTGCACCACCCCGTGCGCGTCGCGCGTCGCCAGCGCGATCACGTATTGGCGCAAGGCCCCACGCAGCGCCTCGGGGATGGTGGCGACCATGCCGAAGTCCAGGAAGACGACCTGAAACGGTCGCGGCGCGGCCGAGGTGGCCGTCGGAGCTGGCCCGAGGGGCCGCAAGAAGAGATTGCCCGGATGCGGGTCGGCGTGCACGAAATGATGCACGAAGATCTGCTGCAGATAGGCGTCGTAGAGCCGCCGGGCCACCTCGCTGCACCGGATGCCCGCCGCCTCGATCGCATCGAGGTCGGTCACTTTGATGCCGGCCACGTTCTCCAGCGTCAACACGCGCCGCGTCGTGGTCTCCCAATACACTTTGGCGACGTAGATGCCGGCATCATCGGCAAAATTGGCCGCGAAGCGTTCGCAGTTTCGGCCCTCCCGGGCAAAGTCGAGCTCGCGGCGGGTGGTGGTCGCGAACTCATCATAAAGCCGCCGCAGGTCGACGCGGGTCGCGATCGGCCGATACCAGCCGAGCCAGCGCGCGGCCAGCCGGATGGCGGCCAGGTCGGTCTCGACCAGCGTCTCGATGCGCGGCCGCTGCACTTTGACCACGACCTCTGGCCCCGGGGCATCGTCGTGACGCAGGCGGGCCCGATGCACCTGGGCCAGCGAGGCTGCGGCCAGCGGTTCGGGGTCGAACCAGGCGAAAACCTCGTCGGTGGGCCGGCCGAATTCGCCCGCGATCACCTGCTGGATATCGGCGAGGGCCTCGGCCGGCACCTCATCCTGGAGGTCGGTCAACTCCGACGTGATCTCGGACGGCAGCACGTCGACGCGGATGCTGAGGAACTGGCCCAGCTTGATCAGCACGCCGCCGTAGCGAATGGCCAGCTGGCGATAGCGCCGGGCGATCTGACGCCAGCGGTTCGACGCCTCTCTGCGCACGCGCGCGCCCACGAGCGGCAATCGGCTGGCGATCAAATCCCACCAGATGAACGAGAGGAACGCGGTGGCAAAGAAAAACGCCACGCGACCATAGCGCGGCCAGTCACGGCGGACCTGAGACGGTGCGACAGCCGGGTCAGTCATCGCGCGAAGTTGCACTTTCTGCTGAGGCGACGCCCAGAAACTGCTTCTCGTACAGCTCACGGTACAGTCCGCCGCGCGCCAGCAGTTCCTCGTGTCGGCCCTGTTCCACAATGCGGCCGTCCTGCACCACGCAGATCAGGTCGGCGTTGCGGATGGTGCTCAGCCGATGGGCGATGACGATGGCCGTTCTCCCTTCCAGCAGCCGATCAATGGCGTCCTGGATGTAAGCTTCCGTGATGGTGTCCACGCTGGCGGTGGCCTCGTCGAGGATCAGGATGCGCGGATCGGCGAGCGCGGCGCGCGCGATGCAGAGCAGCTGGCGCTGGCCGAGCGACAGATTGACGCCCCCCTCCAGGATCTCCGTCTGATAGCCGCCGGGCAGGCCAGCGATGAAGTCGTGACAGCGGGCCAGCCGGGCCGCCGCCTCGATCTCGGCCGGTGACGCGTCGGGCCGGCCGAACGCGATATTCTCCGCGATCGTGCCGCTGAACAAGAAGGGATCCTGCGGCACCAGACCCATCTGACCGCGCAGCGAGCGCTGGCGTACATCGCGCACATTTATGCCGTCAATCCGCACCGCGCCGGCCGTGACATCGTAAAAACGGGCGATCAGATTGGCGATGGAGGTCTTGCCCGCGCCGGTCGGGCCGACCAGTGCCACCGTCTGGCCCGGCTCGATGCGCAGGCTGACGTCGTGCAGCACCTCCATTTCGCCCCGATAGGCGAAACTCACACGGTCAAGCTCGATCCGGCCGACGATCCGTGGCATTTCGCGCGCAACGGGCCGGTCGGACACCTCGGCCGGCGTGTCCAGTACCTCGATCACGCGCTCGCCGCCGGCCATGGCCGCCTGCACGGTCGTGTAGAGCTGGCTCAGCTCCTGGATCGGGTCGAAGAAGCGGGTGACGTAGGCCAGAAAGGCGACCACCACGCCCAGGCTCAGTTCGGCCCGGATGACGAACGCGCCGCCGAACCAGAGCACCACGGCCGTCGCCAACATACTCAGAAATTCCACGGCGGGCAGAAAAACGAAGGAGAGGGTCATCGCCGAGATGTGGGCGTCTCGGTTCACCCGGTTGAGCGTGTCGAAATGCTCGAACGTGGCCCCCTCCTGCGCGAAGGCCTGGATCACGCGCATGCCGGAGAGGTTTTCGGCGAAATCGCCGACCACTGCGGCGATGCCGGAGCGGGTCTGGCGGAAGGCCCGCTGCGCGCGGCCCGTGAAGAGCAGCGTCGCCGCGATCATCAGCGGCAGCACGCTGAACGAGAGCAACGCCAGCTTCGGGCTCATCGAGATCATGGCGATGACGATGCCGACCAGCACCACGCTGTCACCGATCAGGGTCACGACGCCCTGTGACAGGAGGTCGTTGATGACGCCGACATCGTTGATGACGCGCGAGATCGTGACGCCGACGATGTGGGTGTCGTGATAGCCGAGCGGCAGGTTTTGCAGGTGACGGAACAGGTCGCGGCGCAGGGTGGCCAGAACGCGCAGGCCGACCCAGGAGAGGAGCCAACGTTGCCCGGCCGCAGTCAAGTAGATGCCCCCGAAGGTGGCCGCGATCAGCAGTGCGGTGCGGGTCAGGCCGGGCACGTCTCGCTGCGCGATGTTCTGGTCAATGGCGATCTTGACCAGGTAGGGGGTGGCCAGGGTCAGCAACGAGGCAACCAGCATCAGCAGGAGCGCGGCGACCATGTAGCGCCAGTAGGGACGGACAAAAGCCAGAAGCCGCAGCACCACCTGTATGTCGAATGGGTGCATCTCGTCGCGGCCGCCGAAGCGTTCGAGTGCGCCGCCCGGGCCCATGCGCGGGCCGGCCGCGCCGATGGAGAAGCTCATGGCTGCACCTCCTCGGCCTGGGGCTGCAATTGTCGTTGATAGATCTGCACGTACAGTTCCGATGTGCGCAACAGGTCGGCGTGAGCGCCGGCAGCTGCGATCCGGCCACGCTCGAGCACGAGGATCAGGTCGGCCAGGCGCAGGGTGCTGAGGCGCTGGGCGATGACGAACGACGTCCGGCCGGCCATCAGCCGCTCCAGCGCAGCCTGGATCTGGCGCTCGGTGTCGGCGTCCACGCTGGAGGTAGCATCGTCGAGGATCAGGATGCGGGGATTTTTCAGCAGGGCGCGGGCGATGGCGATGCGCTGCTTTTGGCCGCCCGACAGCGTCACCCCGCGCTCGCCAACGAGAGTGTCGTAGCCGTGCGGCGTCGCCATGATGAAGTCGTGGGCCTGCGCCGCCTGCGCTGCGGCGATGATCTCCTCCTCGCTGGCGTCGGGCCGGCCGAACCCGATGTTCTCCCGAATGGTGGTGGCAAAGAGAGTCGTCTCCTGGAGCACGATGCCGATCTGATCGCGCAGCGAGCTGATCTGGACGCGGCGGATATCGTGACCGTCAATCGTGATGCGGCCGGCTGTCGGATCGTAGAAACGCGGAATCAGGTTGATGATCGAGGATTTGCCGGAGCCGGTCGGGCCGAGCAGGGCGATCACCTGGCCGGGTTGCACATCAAAGGAGACGTTGTCGAGCACATTGTTGTGCTTAAAATAGGCAAAAGAGACGTTTTCGAAGCGCACGTGGCCCCTCACCGGGGGCAGGGGATACGCGTCGGGCGCATCTTTGACCTCCGACTCGACGTCGAGGATCTCGAACACCCGCTCGCCGGCCGCGACTGCGGTCGCCAGGTTGGGCAGGATCATGCCCAGCCGGCGCACCGGCTGGATGAGCAGGCCCATATAGGTGGAAAACGCCACCAGCTCGCCCAGCGTCAAACGGCCGGACATGACCAGCGAGCCGCCGTACCAGATGATGAAGACGGAACCCAGGTTGGCGATCAGGTCGAGCAGCGGCGGGTTGAGCGCTTGCAGCCGTGCGGCCGCGGCCGAGAGCGCGAACCAGCGATCGTTTTGGGCGTCGAAACGGCGGATCTCGGCCGGCTCCTGGGCAAAGGCTTTGACGACACGCGCGCCGCGCAGGTTCTGTTCCAGGCGGGTCGTCAGCACGGCCAGCTGCTGCTGGACGGCCAATGTGAGCGGCCGGAAACGCGCGCTGAAGCGCCAGGCCCAATAGGCCATCACGGGCATGGTCCAGAGCGCCAGCAGGGTCAGCGAGGGGTTCATGAGCGCCAGGAAGATGGCCGCGCCGCTGAGCAACATGGTGCCTTCGGCCAGTCGCAGGAGCGCGCGGCCGGTCATGAAACGGATGCGGTCCACATCCTGGATGGCTCGCGAGAGCAGCTGGCCGACCTGGGCGCGATCATGATAGGAAAAAGAGAGGGCCGAGAGCTTGCGGAAGAGAGCATTGCGCAGGTCGTAGGCCACGCCCTGCGAGGCGATCTCGGTCCAACGGCCGAGCAAGAACGACAACACGCCCTTGATCAGCGTGACGCTCAGGATGCCGAGCACGGCCAGCCGCAGCGCGGCCATGTCGCCCGTGCGTATGCCCAGATCCACGGTCGCGCGCACGAGCTGGGGGATGAGCAGGGTGAGGCCGCTGGTGCACAGCAGCGCCAGATAGCCGCCGGCAGTCAGCCGCCAGTAGGGATGCAGATAGCCGAGGGAACGGATCAGGATGCGCATGAACCCTGGCGACTGGGGGAAAGATCGGTTGGTGCTGGTCATGACGATCTGCCGAAGCGGATCTCCCGCATGGGAATTGGTGTACTATGGATGCTATTTTACCATGTTTGCGGGGGAAATGCACATCTGCTAGATCAATAGGGCAATCGCGTCTTATTAGAACAAAGTTGCCAGGACCTTGAGCAGGTAGTCGGTATTCCAGGCGGCCTTGAGGCGTTTGTTGAGGATGCCCAACTTGCAGGTGGTCTCCTGTTTGAGCAGATTGAGTGCGATAT
>OGCI01000123.1_pt1 | contig 94823 bp, 69 predicted proteins | sample 1570021 | NCBI WGS metagenome assembly OGCI01 (sample SAMN06264664, study PRJEB24512) | hot springs metagenome | isolation source: Hot spring water | place: South Africa: Tshipise | collected 2015-06-21
GTGAAAGGACATTGCTGTGGATAGTTCCCCACAGCGCGTGCGCTATTATAGCCGTGCCCCAGGGAAGCGTCAATGCTCGTTCTGTGGGGGGTGCAAAATGGGGGACACGCCCCGCGGGGCAAGTCGCGAGGAAGAGGGCTGCGGATTACGGCAGACTGTCTGACACATTTTGCACGCCCCCTGTTGGTTCGCTTAAGAATCGCCGTGCTCCGATGCTTCCATGCTATACTCTGAACAACATCGTTGTGCGTGGCGTAGGAGACCTGTCCTCAGACCGTCTTTGGCAGCAGGAAACATACTATGGCGAAAGCAGTTGTTGGTGAAGAACAGCCCCAAGAAGTCAGTCTCGATCTGCGCGACCCCAAGCTATACATCAACCGCGAACTCAGTATGCTGGAGTTCAACTATCGCGTGCTCGAAGAGGCGCTCGATCCAGGAATACCACTGCTGGAACGGGTGAAGTTCCTGGCCATTTTTGCCAACAACCTGGACGAATTCTTCATGATCCGCGTTTCGGGGTTGCGCGAGCAGGTAGCTGCAGGCGTCACCGAAACGCCACCCGATGGTCTGACTCCAGCGCAACAACTGGCGGCGATTCGCAAGCGGTTGTTGCCGATGCTCGAGGCCCAATATCGCTGTTTCCGCGAAGAGATCATCCCGCGCCTGCAGGAACACCATCTGGAGATTGTGCTCTTCCACGATCTACCAGAAGATCGCAAGGAAGCCTTGCGCCTGTTTTTTGAGAGCGAGGTCTTCCCTGTTCTGACGCCTCTCGCTGTTGATCCGGGACGACCGTTCCCGCATATCTCGAATCTCAGTCTCAATCTGGCAGTGCTGCTGGAGGACCGTGCTCAACAACAGCACTTCGCCCGCCTCAAAGTGCCCCAGACGCTGCCTCGCCTAGTGCCAGTGCACGATGTCATACAGCGTTACCTGGGCAAGCGCAGCGGCAAGCACCTGCAATTCGTCTTTCTGGAAGAGCTAATCGCCGCCAATCTCCTGGTGCTGTTCCCAGGTATGCGGATTTTGGAAGCGCATCCCTTCCGTGTCACGCGCAATGCCGACGTGGAGATTGAAGAGGACGAAGCGTCTGACCTGCTGGAGACGATTGAAGCGGGAGTGCGTCAGCGTCGCTTCGGGCGGGTGGTACGCCTGGAAGTGCAAGAGGACATGCCCCCGGCGTTGCTCGATTTGCTGAAAGCTCATCTGGGAGTCGAACGTTCTGAGATTTATCAACTACCCGGCCCTCTGGGTATGAGTCAGCTTTTCGAGCTGGCTGCTCTTGATATCCCCGCGCTCAAAGACCCACCCTTTGTGCCGGCGGTTCCAGAGATACTCGTCCGTCACGAAGACATCTTCGCAGCCATTCGCCAGCAGGACATTCTGCTGCATCATCCGTATGACTCGTTCCTGCCCATTATCCAGTTCTTCCGGCAGGCAGCGTACGATCCACAAGTGCTGGCAATCAAGACGACCTTGTACCGGGTCGGCAGCAACTCACCGATCGTGCACGCGTTGCTCGAAGCCCAGGAAAATGGCAAACAGGTGGCCGTGCTGGTGGAATTGAAAGCGCGCTTCGACGAAGAGAACAACATCGTCTGGGCGCGAAAGCTGGAGGCCCAGGGGGTGCACGTGGTGTATGGCCTGGTGGGTCTCAAGACTCATTGCAAGGTAGCGCTGGTCGTGCGGCGCGAAGAAGACGGCCTGCGCCGCTACGTGCACCTGAGCACCGGCAACTATAACGCAACGACAGCCCGTATCTACACCGACCTGGGGCTGCTGACCTGTCGCCCCGACCTGGGCAGTGATGCCAGTGAGTTGTTTAACCGTCTCACCGGCTATGCGCCGGAGGCGAAATACCGTAAGTTGCTGGTCGCGCCGGAGTACTTGCGCGAACAATTCGACCAGTTGCTGTGCCGGGAGATTGCGCACGCGCAGGCGGGGCGCGAGGCCCGGCTCATCCTCAAGATGAACGCTTTAGTGGATGCCCGCCTGATCCGGCGGTTGTATGAAGCCTCTATGGCCGGGGTGCGCGTGGATTTGCTGGTGCGAGGCATCTGCTGCCTGCGCCCCGGGTTGAAGGGGATCAGTGAGAACATCCGGGTTACCAGCGTAGTGGGGCGTTTCCTGGAGCACACGCGCATCTACTACTTCGCCAACGGCGGACAACCGGAAATCTACATGGGCAGCGCTGACCTGATGCCGCGCAATCTCGATCGTCGCGTTGAGACGGTGTTCCCTGTGGAGGACGAAGCCCTCAAGATACGGCTACTTGACGAGATTCTGCGCATCTCCATGATGGACAATGTAAAAGCGCGCGAACTGCAGCCCGACGGGACCTACAAACGATTGCGTCCAGCCAAAGGCGAACCCGCCATTGACAGCCAGGCCTGGTTCATGGAAAAGGCGCGCGCCGGTTACTCGTCTTCGGGGTAGACACGCAACGTATCTCCCTCAACGACCATCTCTATTGTGCCCTGGCGATCGGTGCGGAAGAGCTGCACGGAGCCAAGTTGTTGCAACCGTTCCAACGTTTCAGTCGCAGGAAAACCGTCGCGTTCGGCCATCACCACTGCTATCTGGGGCGACACGGCGGCTAGGAACGTTGGAGGGTTCGCCTGATCAGCACCGTGTGACGGCAACACAGCGACCGTGCTGCCCAGATAGTGCCCCGACGCCAGCAATGCCTCAACTGCCTGTGCGGACAGCCGTGGCATGACCAGAAACGAAGCGTTCCCATAGCTGATCTTCAGGACCAAACCAATCTCTTCAGCCCTGGCCCCTGGTTGTGAAGGGTAGGGGGAAAAGAGCACTTCGAGATGCACGCCATCGTCTGTTTCGATCTGCTGTCCGGCGACCAATGTGATTCGGGAAACGTGCTTTCTGTCAAGCAGCGCAATCAGGGTTTGATAGGCGGAATCCGCGCTTTCCTGAGCACTGGTGGCGACCAGAGTGACTTCGTAGTCTTCCAGCAACGCTGGCAGAGCGCCGATGGCTGACGACACGGGTTGAGTCGCGATGACCAGATCAAGGGTACGATCCCAGGCAGGGAGCGCATCCCCGATTTCCTGTCGGAGACGACTCGGATTGGGGCCACCGTCCACCAGAATATGTGCGCCGCGTGGGGTCTGAAGCAGCACTGCATGGCCGTGCCCTACGTCCAGAAACCACACATGCAGTCTGTCATCGGGTTGCGTCAGAGCGACGTACCAGACGACAGTCAGTACAAGAAGTGCTGCCAACAGCACGGTGACGGTGCTCAGTTGATGGTGAAGGCGTCTCCACAGTTCAGCGCGATCCTCTGGATGTTGCAGCTTCAGCCAGCCCAGTCCGAATAGCAGCATGTAGAAACCCCATACGACCGAAGAGGATAGATGCGTCTCCACCGCAGCCCAGGGAAAACTCGCCAGCCAGCGCGCGATCTCTAGCGTGTATGTCAGCGGCAACCATACTGCCCAGGATACCAGCCAGCCCAGGGGAAAGGCAAGCAAACCGGCTATGAGCGCGAGCCAGCCCAGCATCATGACCCAGGGCTGCGCGGGGACGATCAGCGCATTGGCCAGCAACGATACCAGCGAGAGCTGCCCGAAATAGAGTATGGCCAGAGGAGTAGTCGTCACCTGGGCGGCCAGACTGACAGCAACCGGTTCGGAAAGCCAGGACGCCACCTTTCGCGCCGAGTGTCGCGACAGTAGTCGTGTCAGCAGATTCTCCAGCCCTTTGGTGAATACCTCACCGAAAAGCACCAGCCCGGCAGTTGCTGCCACGCTCAACTGAAAGCCCGCGTCCCACAGCAACCCTGGATTCCAGGCGGACATGGCCCACACCGCGAACGCCAGTGACGTGAGTCCATGTGCTTTGCGACCGGTCTGCGCGGCGAACATGACCAGACAGCCCATGATTCCCGCGCGCATCACCGTGGGATCGGCACCGACGAAGAGCGCATACCCTGCGACCCCGAACACGGTCAGCAGACGTGCTCGACGTATGCCGAGGGCAGGGGTCAGCAGATTGAGTAGCACCCTGATGACGATGATGATGTTTGCGCCAGAGATGGCGATGATATGAGCGGTGCCAGTGCGGTTGAATGCCTCACGGACTTCTGCCGGCAGTTCAGCATCAAGTCCCAACAAAATGCCGGACAGCAGAGGGGCCTGCGGACTGGGCAGCAGGCGGGCGATTGTCTCATGCGCCCGATCGCGCAGATCGTAAAGTGCCTGATACCAGATGGGCGCATCCTGGCGTTTGAGCAGATCGACGCGAGCATAGCGCACCAGAGCGTAGACCCCGCGTCGGGCCAGGTAGTCGCGGTAGGAGAAGGTGTCGAATTCGGGAGGGGTCAGCAGTTCACCATATACACGTATCCGATCACCGTAGGTGTAGCTCCCATAACGCGGAGCCTGGACCAACACCAGCCCCTTGATGTGGATTGGCCCGCCGGTAGTCTCCAGATATTCAACAGAAACCGTCAGGTTCACGTGAGTGTCACGCACATCTGGTGTGCGCACAATCTTTCCGACAAAGGCTTGGTTCCCCGTGCTCACGTAACGCGCGATGTGCGCACCGGGCAAGGGGCGCTGTGCCCACGCCTGGCGTGTCACCCCGAAAGCAAAGGCGGCGAGCACGACCAGGGCAAGGCGAGTCGGACGGCGTGCCCTGAACAACCAGGCGACCAACAGGCTTACGCCGCCCAGCGCCAGCCAGACTGACCAGGCTGTTTGCCTGTCATAGGCGATGAGAATCCCCGCCACCCAGGCCGTCGTCAGATAAATCAGTGTCACGGGGCAGTGCCCTTGTCGTCAGCCGGATGTTGATGCTGTCGTTCCCAGGCCAGCACGATCTGACATGCCGCTTCTATCGCTTCGTCTAGCGACAGCAATGTAGTGTCCAGGTATACCGCGTCGGGAGCGCGGAGCAGGGGGGCGACTTCGCGCTGACTATCGGTGGTGTCGCGCTGCCGCAGGCCCTCGTAAATGACCCCCAGATCAGCTTCTTCCCCAGCCTGAAGGCGCTGCCTATAGCGCCGCTCGGCGCGTTGTTCCAGCGCCGCATCAATGTAGATTTTGAGATCGGCGTCGGGCAAGACCACCGTTCCGATGTCTCGACCAGCCATGATCACGCCGCCACGTGCTGCCAGCGCACGCTGAGCAGCCAGCATCGCCTGCCGCACACCCGGATTGGCGGCAACGACCGACACGTGTGCGTCAACTTCCGGCGAATGAATTTGCCAGGTAATGTCCTCCCCATTCACCAGCAGCGTATACTGGCGACCGTCGTCGCGCAAGTCGCCCGACAGATCGATTGCCGTAGCGCGGGCCAGGGCAGCGACGCGCTCCGCATCGGCGGGATCGATTCCCTGGCGCAACGCCAGTAAGGTGATAGCCCGATAGAAAGCGCCGGTGTCTACGAAGAGATACCCCAATCTCTGCGCGACAGCGAACGATACGCTACTCTTGCCCGATCCCGCCGGGCCGTCAACAGCGATAGTGCGCGGTAGCCCCAAAGCAACTCTCTCCTGATACAGTGCAGGCTGCCAACGGCCACAACTATAGCGCAACGTTGAGGGATGGCGAACCCCTTTTTGCAGATCGGCCCAGACTGGCGGCGCTCGCACCTCACGATTGCGACAGAGTCGCTCTCTTGGTTACAATGCAAGCATGAAAACGACAGGGCGCAATCAGTTTATTGTGCGTGTTCTGCAGTCCGAAGCCGACCTGCTTGAGTGTCTGGCACTGGATCACTCGTACCAGACTGAGCAGGTCTGGCAAATGGACTTGCGCGAAGACCGAGGCGAAATCGTAGTGCGCTTGCGGCCCGTTTGCCTGCCACGTACTGTGCTGGTGGAGTATCCGCGTGACGTTACTGCTCTGGCACAGCTATGGAAACGGCGAGATTGTTTCCTGGTAGCAGAAGCGCAAGGGATCATCCTCGGCTATGTGAACGTGCGCGTCACACCTGCGGAAAAGTCCGCCTGGATCGAAGACCTGGTAGTCGGTGCGCCGTTTCGCCGTCACCGGATCGGAACCGCGCTGCTGGAACAGGCTGCAGAGCATGTCATGGAACGAGGTGTGCAGAGGTTGACCCTGGCCGTGCAGACCAAGAATTATCCGGCGATCGCTTTCGCCCAGGCCAATGGCTTTGTCTTCTGCGGCTACAACGATCACTATTACGCCAACAGCGATATCGCTCTTTTCTTCGGCAAGAGCCTGCGCTGATACCTGGCAGGTACGGTGGGGGACATGACATCCGACGAATTGATCGCCCTCTTGCAGTTGATCAGTGAGACGCTAGCGGCCACGATCGTGATCGTGGCAGTGTCCATTTTACTGTACAATCTGGCCCGTAATACGCGCGATCGGGTGACGCGGACTTCCAGTCTGGTTCTGCTGTGCGTCATCTTCGTCTATGTGGGCGACGTGTTCATCGCCCTGGAACCGGACAAGACCTACCTGGATACGTGGCTGCGGTTTCAGTGGGTCGGCATCGCTTTTGTGCCGGCGACGCTCTTGCATCTATCCGATGCGTTGCTGGCGACCACGGGACGCCCCTCGCGAGGGCGACGGCGCGCTGTGATACGCCTGGCCTATGTGCTCAGCGCAGTGTTAACCTGGCTGGCCGCGTTCACCGATTCCGTCATCGTCGGCCCTGCCTCGCCAGACCTGCCGCACATGAAGGCCGGGCCTGTGTTCCCGCTCTATGTAGCATACCTGATCGCTGCCGCTGTGCTGTCCATCGTTAACGTGGTACGTGCCCGGCAGCGCTGCCTGACCCGCTATACACGGCGGCGTATGACGTATCTGCTCTCCGTGTTCCTGACGCCAGCCTGGGGCATCTTTCCTTATTCGTTGCTGGGACGGCTCGGCTCCGAACAGGATGTCCCGCTGCTGGTCGTCATCAACCTGGCCAATTTGGTCGTGATGCTCATGCTGATCTTCATGGCGTATCCTCTGTCCTTCTTCGGCTCGGAGCGTCCCGACCGGGTAGTAAAGTCGCAACTGGTGGAATTCATGCTGCGCGGACCATTCACTGGCGCGGCAGTGCTGGCGGTCATTCTGTTCGTGCCACGTGCTTCGAACGTGCTCGGCCTGGATGGCGACGCCATCATGCCATTCTTCGCCGTTGCCACAGTGCTGTTCCTGCAATGGTCTATCACGCTGATTCTGCCTTGGCTGCAACGCTGGCTGATCTATACGGAAGACCAGCAGAAAGCTCAGTGGATTCAACGCCTGAGCGAGCGTCTGCTCACGCAGGCCGACGCCGCACAGTTGCTGGAGTCGATCCTGGCGGCCATCTGCGACAACTTGCGCGTGCCGACCGCTTTTGTGGCTCGCGTCGAGCCAGACGGCGCGCAACTTGTGCAGGTTGTGGGCGACCTGGCACCGTCCAGCGAGGCGCTGGCCTCACCAGAGCTATCAAATATCGTGGCAGAGGGTGAACAGGAAGACAGCGCTGGGTTGCCGCGCTATGGCTCGATCTATCTGTGGCGCTCCTATTGGCTGATCCCTCTGCGTCGCACCTATCAGGCCGAGGATGGGCCGCGCTCCTCTTTGATCGGCGTGCTAGGCATCTGGGCGCGCGCTCCGCAACCCGACCTCGATCCCGAAGAACGGATGGTACTGAGCGCGCTGACCAGACAGGCAGCGCGAGTCCTGGAAGGAGTGCAGCAACAGTCCGAGGTATTCGTTATCCTGGAAGGGCTAGCCTCGCAAATGGAATTCATGCAACAACTACGAGGGCAATCGCGCTACGGCCACGTGAAGGCACTGCCCGAACCGGATAGCAGCCCCATCTCTACGCCGGAATTCCAGAACATGGTGCGCGATGCCCTGCGCGATTACTGGGGTGGCCCCAAGTTGACCGAAAGTGAGCTGCTCAAGCTCAATGTGGTGTGGAAGGAGATGGAACAGAACCAGGAGCGAAATCCTGTTCGTGCGCTGCGCACAGTGCTGGCCCAGGCGATAGAGAATCTCCGCCCCGAAGGTGAGCGTAACCTGACTACCACGGAATGGATTCTCTACAACATTCTGGAAATGCGCTTCCTGCAGGGACGCAAAGTACGTGATGTAGCGCTGCGTCTGGCTATGAGCGAGTCTGATCTGTACCGCAAGCAGCGCATCGCCATCGAAGAGGTAGCGCGGCAGATCGAGGCGATGGAGCGGCAGGCTATTGCCGAACGCCGCCGTATCAACGGACTAAACGGCGGTGCTAGCTCGTTTGACAACGATTCACAGCCTTCACTATAATGAGCACGCTTCGAGTGGTGACTGTGCGATTATTACAGAATTAGCGTAACCGTCGCTGCCGCTAGTAGTCTCTTTGGCTCGTTGAACAAGTGTTGAAAGCAGGTGGAGAAGAAGATGTCTTCAGAGGCTCGCTATCAAGGCTCTGCACCCCCGCTGCCACCGGACGAGGCGTATTGGGAAGCGCTGTTACGAGAAGTAGATCAACCCATTGTGGGCGGCCCGTCCCGTGAGACGCGATTCACCTGGGAAAGTGACCCCACCCTGACACCTTCCTCGTCTCATGCCGATCAGATGCAGATCAGTGGTCCCTCAGCAGATTGGGAACAGGTCCAGCAGGTATTTGACACAGATACAACCGTAGAACTGAAGGTAATTGGCTGTAACCGGGGCGGGCTGCTGGTGGCCTGGAACAGCCTGCGTGGTTTTGTGCCGGCCAGCCAGTTGGTGAATTTCCCCGCGATGGCCGATAGTCCGGCCCGACGCGAAGCGCTGGCGCGGCGAGTGGGCCAGAACATCCGTGTGCGCGTCATCGAACTCAATCGCGCTCAGAACCGACTGATCTTGTCGGAACGGGCCGCACAGGTTCAGCCGGGCACCCGTGCCTCGGTGCTGCAAACCATCAAGCCGGGGGATGTCTGCCGGGGGCAGGTGACCAATCTGTGTGATTTCGGTGTATTTGTTGATCTTGGTGGTCTGGAAGGACTCATCCATATCAGCGAACTGAGCTGGGGGCGTGTCGGGCATCCTGGCGATCTGCTCAGGCGTGGCGACGAAATAGACGTGTACGTGCTCAGCGTTGATGTGGCTCAGGAACGAGTTGCGCTCAGCCTCAAGCGGCTGCGCCCCGACCCCTGGCAAACGGTAGAGAAACGGTACCAGGTGGGACAGGTGGTTGAGGGTGTCATTACTAACGTGGTTGATTTCGGGGCCTTTGTGTGTATCGAAGAAGGTCTGGAAGGGTTGATCCACGTCTCGGAACTGGCTGAAGGTCACTTTCTGCACCCGCGTAACGTGGTGCGCGAAGGGGACACCGTGCGCGCGCGCATTATCAACATAGATGGGCGCGGGCGACGACTGGGGCTCAGTCTCAGGCGGTGAGCATTGTCTGGTTGTCTGTGAGTGGGCGCACGGTGAGTAAGAAAATAATCAGGTTCTTTCTATGTGTGGCAAGGGGATTCGGGGAACCCTGCCGATCAGAACTTCTCAAAGGGCCTCTTGTAGACCGTCCTCCCACGAGGATATCTGAGGAGTGAGCAGAGCGATGAAGTGGCGCGCCCAGGCATTGTTCAGCACTTATAGCATTGTGGCCCGTGACAGCCAGACTGGTCAGCTTGGTGTGGCTGTCCAGACCCATCAGATGTGCGTCGGGGCAGTGGTTCCCTGGCTCGCACCTGGCGTTGGGGCCATTGCCACACAGTCTCTCGCCAATATCTCCTTTGGTCCCATCGGGCTGGCAATGTTGAAAGCTGGTGTGCCCGCTCCTAAAGTGATCGAGGCTCTGGTGGCTTGCGACGATAATGCTCAAGTGCGTCAAGTGGCCGTCGTAGACGCCGCCGGTCGTGTTGGGGCGTGGACAGGCTCCGGATGCATTCCAGAAGCGAGCCATCACACTGGCGAAGGGTACAGCGTACAGGCAAACATGATGACTGCGTCCTCTGTAGTCCCGGCGATGGCCGATGCCTTTGAGCATGCTGAGGGAGACCTGGCCCAACGTATGCTGGCTGCGCTGGAAGCTGCTCAGTCAGAAGGCGGTGACATCCGCGGGATGCAGTCCGCTGCTTTGAAGGTAGTGGATGGCAAACCCGACCCGGCGTGGCCGTACATCTACGACCTGCGCGTGGATGAGCACGACGAGCCGGTGCGAGAACTGGCCCGGCTGGTGCGGCTGCGTCACGCGCAATTGGTCGAGCAGCAAGGTTACGAGGCCTTGGAGCAGGGCGATCGGGAGCGCGCGCTCTCCCTGTGGGCCGCAGCCCGCGCCGAAGCGCCAGAGCTGGAAGAACTGGCCTTTTGGCAGGCAGTCACTCTGGCCGACGATGCCGGAGACGCGCGAGCCGGCGCAGACTTGCTCCGTCCGGTACTGAGCAATGACCCCCGGCGCGAACATTGGCTTGACCTCATCGCACGCCTGCAACACTGCGGGCTGATCAAGCGCAGCGGAGCCGGAGACGAACTCCTGAGCTTGCTGCGCTGAGAAGTGCCCGCAGAAAACGTCTGGAGCAGAGGTGAGGTCGTGTCAGGTCAGCCTTCCTTCTCTCTCAGAAAAGCCCTGGCTGCTGCCTGCACCATGCTCACCATGCCCATCAGCCCCTGACCTTTGCCCATAGAAATATCGTTGCCGAAGAGACGCAGAACGATATCTGGTGACACGGCAGCCACCTGTTCGACTGGCGCGCCGGATAAGGTTGCGTCCAGGATGGCGGCCAGAGCCATCGCCGAAAGCCCCTGGGGGTTCTCCACAGCGAAGTAGAACTGAAGCGTGCCGTCCTGGCGCGGGTGTGCCCAGACAAAGGCTTCGGATTCGCAGAAGGGCACACGCCGATCCTCCGGATAGGGAGGAACAGCAATGTGAGAAGGCACAGGTTTGAAGCGATCTGCCCAGTCAATGAGCAACTCTGCCCGTTCCGCGCGAGAGGTGACAAAGGCGAAATCGGCCAGAACTTCAGCCAGGGCGGGTGGATAGTCAGTCATACTCATCGCTCAACGTTCGATGGGCACATTGACCAGATTACCCCATTCAGTCCAGCTACCATCATAGTTGCGTACGTGCTGATAGCCCAGAAGATAGGTGAGCACAAACCAGGTGTGACTGCTACGCTCGCCAATACGGCAATAGACAATGACATCATCGTCGGGGCGCAGGCCCTGTTCACCTTCGTAGATAGCCCGCAGCTCATTAGCAGACTTGAAGGTGCCATCTTCCGGATTGATGGCCCGGCTCCAAGGCACATTCACCGCGCCAGGGATATGTCCACCGCGTAACGCTCCTTCGTTGGGGTAATCGGGCATGTGCAGACGCTCACCGCTGTATTCTGCAGGGCTGCGTACGTCTACCAGCGGCTCGCGCGCTTGTACGTGAGCCAATACCTGGTCGCGGAAAGCGCGAATAGTCGCGTCGTCGCGCTCCGGCGCGCGGTAGTTGGTCGGGGGATACGAGGGCTTTTCACGGGTAAGCGGACGCTTTTCCAGCTCCCACTTGAGCCGTCCTCCGTCCATGATCCGGGCGTTGCGATGACCAAAGAGCTGGAAGACCCAGAAGGCATAAGTCGCCCACCAGTTGTTCTTATCGCCGTAGAAGACCAGCGTAGTCTCAGGGGTCACGCCCAGACGTGACATAAGGGTTTCGAACCCCTCGCGCGTCAGATAGTCGCGCCGCACTGGATCGTTAAGATCGGTTGTCCAGTCCACTTCGACTGCGCCAGGAATGTGACCAGAAGCGTAGAGCAAAGGGTCTTCGTTCGATTCTATGATCCGCACGGCGGAGTCATGTAGATGAGACGCCACCCAATCGGTTGACACGAGAACTTCAGGGCGCGCATAGCCGCGACGCACGAACTCATCCATGGTCACATCCTCCGTTACACAGGTTGGGTCAATGGGAAGCATGGCTCGGATAATATTATAGATGATTTTAATAAAAATTCCGCAAGATTGCAAGGGAGATATTGGCAGGCAGGTTGCGGCGTCGCAGGTGCTACCGTACAATGACGGCAGACATCCGGTGACAAGCGGAGGCAAGAGATGATGCACAGGGTATTGCGTGCAGTCCTGGCCGTTTGCCTTGCGGGAATGCTGTTAGCAATAGGCGTTGGGCAGCCTGCAAGAAGAGTCCTGGCCGCTCCACCGACACAAGAAACCCCGACGCGGCTGGTTTACGGGCAAACTGTAGACGGCAATCTTAGTCCAGAACAGCCAAGCGCTTTCTTCGTCTTCACCGGGCAGGCAGGCGACACCGTGACGGTGACCCTGATCGTCACCGGCGGCGCCCTCGATCCCTTCCTGGTGCTCAACGATATGGCCCGCACTCCCCTTGCCGTTGACGATAATGGAGCAGGGGGGCTGGATGCCCGCCTGAGTTATGTTATACCTGCCGACGGAGACTACATAATCCAGGCCACGCACGCAGGGGGAATCATCCCGCCAGAGGGCGGTAGCTACACGTTGAACCTGACTGCAGTGACCGAGACTGCGCCACCAGAAGAGTCAGCAGCAGGCCCTGTGATCACCTCCAATACCCCTCTGCTGGCACCCCTGATGATCGGAACAACCATCAGCGATTCCCTCACCCGCCAGACGCCGTTGCGCCTATACTGGTTTGAGGGTCACGCTGGAGACCTGTTGGTCGTCATGCCTCAGCAACTGGCCGAATTCCAGCCCTTGCTGGCGCTGTACAACAACGTCTTCGGAGAAGTCGGGCGGGCCGCGCCAGGGGCGGCGTTACGGCTGCTGCTGCCCGACGATGGCGTGTACTTCCTGGCTGTTGCCTTGCCGCTCACCAACAGCCTGGGGGGAACTTTCACGCTGACAGCAGAACTTGGCGCTGCGCTATCTGTCTCCGCGGAAGGAGCGATTGACATCGAATATGGGGCCAGTCAACAGGGCAGTATCAACGACAGTGTCCCTCAGGTCACCTATCGCTTCTTCGGCTCAACGGGCGATACAGTGACGGTGAGTATGAGTCGCGCGGGTGGAGATTTGAACTGCTATCTCTACCTTTTCGCTGCCAACGGGCAGATGCTGGCCGAGAGCAGCCATATAACGGGCGACGGCACAGCGGAGATCAGATATTCCTTGCCCGCAGACGGGGCGTATCTGATAGCGGCCACCAGAGTCGGGGCGGCGGAGGGGACATCCAGCGGCACATTCCTGCTGGAACTGCGCTCCGATGCCCAGCCGCCGGAGATTGCACCTGCGGCTGAGCCGGTGTTGCCGCCCGATTACGCACAACTGCCGTTGCTTGGATATGGTGACACAGTGGAAGGTGAAATCAGCGCCAGCAAGTTCATGGATGTGTACGTCTTCCTGGGTCACGAGGGCGAGCCAATCACGGTTGAAATGAAGAGCCTGAACGCAGGCACGTCGGCTACTGCGCTCGATCCTTTCCTGGTGCTGCTAGACGATCAGCGCATCCCGCTGGCCGAACACGACGACATTGTCGAGGGAGTGGAGCGCGATGCCCGCCTGGAGTTCACACTACCCCGCACGGCTTACTACGCGATCGTGGCCACGCGCTTTGACCAGGCAGAGGGCAGCTCCACCGGCCCCTATAGCCTGACTCTGTCCGGCCCAGGACAGCATTTGCCAATCACTGCCGAAGAAGGGAGCACATCACCGCTAGCACGCCTGAAGGCTACACCGCTGATCTCCGATGAGCCGATACAGGCCGTGTTTGAGAGTGCAGGCGCTCTGTACACTTTCACCGCTTTTGCCGGGTCGCTGGCCGACATCGCAGTGACGGCTGACGCCGGAACGGATATCCTGGTCGTTTTGGCCGACGAGACTCTCAGCGAAATCCGTTCGAGCAACGCGGGAACACTCACTGGTATCGAGATTCCCAAGACAGGGAGATACGCGGTCCTGGTAGCACCGCGCTTCGGCCCTGCAGATGAAACAGGGAAAGGTTACATGATCGCCCTGGCCCTGGCTGGTGTAGCAGAAGAGGGAGCAGCAACAGCGAGAACCAGTCGCCTGTTGGTGTATGGAGACCTTGTCAACGGAGCGATTGACGACGACACGACCAGTCAGATGTACACTTTTGTGGGACTAGCCGGAGAGACGGTTCAGATCACCATGAAGGCTTCCAATGGTTCGACTCTGGATTGCTACCTGGAATTGCAGACGGCTGATGGCACAGTGCTGGAAGCCAACGACGACATCGTGACCGGCCAGGTGCGCGACTCCCGTATCGTGGCAGAGTTGCCAGCCGATGGCACCTATGTGATTGTGGCATCCAGATACCAGGGACCGGATGCAGCACCAACCAGCGGCACCTACGAGTTGTCGCTGGAACGTGTGGACAACGAAGCCCTCATCGGCGTCAGCCCCGTCCTGGTGCCCATTGCCTATGGTCAAACGCTGGCTGGTGAAATATCGGACGAGCAATATCTGCTGTTCTACGTCTTCGATGGCAGGGCAGGGGACACGGTCTCTGTGCGGGTCGCGCATACGAGCGGTAATCTGGATACAGTGCTGCATCTATACCGGGCGGAAGGTACTCAGTGGGTGGAGATCGCCAGCAATGACGATAGCCCCACTGGAGGCACCTTTGAGCCGATGCTTAGCCGCGTGATTTTGCCCCAGACTGGCAAGTATCTGATCGCTGTTCACCGCTATGGCCTCGACCGAGAGGCTGGTACGGGCACCTTTACCGTCACACTGACCCAGGAGATTCCGTAAGCGCTGAATCCGGTTCAGAAGTGGACACGTGATGATACTGGTCTTCAAGGTGGGACAGGCAGGAAACGCCAGTGTCAGATGGGTGCTGGCGATAGCGCTGCTCCTTCTGGGGGTTACAGCGCTTCCGGTACCCTCTATTCACGCCGATGAGCTACTTCAGAGCAGTACCGAGTTGCGTTTGGGAGAGCCAGTGCGCGGTACAATCAGCGATGAATCGCCACGTCATCTCTATTCCTTCGCTGCGCAGCAAAGCGACGTGATCACGGTGCGCATGAGCCGCCTTTCGGGCGATCTCGACCCTTTGCTGATCGTCTCCGATGCAAACGGCTCGATCCTGGCAGTGAGCGACGATGACGGCGAAAGGGCTGACGCCCTCGTCGAATTCCAACGCCTTCCGTCCGATGGACGTTACTTTGTGATTGCCACGCGCTTTGGGCAGGAACATGGTGTCACCCAGGGCGAATACTCGCTGGTTGTCGAGCGAGCAGGGAACAGTCTGGTAGTGACCAGCACACTGGCCTATGGATCGCAGGTATTGGGGCGGATCAACGCACAAACCCCACTGGCTTTCTACTTCCTGAATGCTCAGCGAGGCGATGTGCTCACCATCACTATGCGCCGCACGTCGGGCACGCTCGATCCTCACCTCGATCTGGCCACGGTAGAAGGGCTGGTGTTGGCCTCGGACGACGACAGCATGGCCGGAGGCAGCACACTGGACGCGGCGATCACCAACTTCACAGTGCCGCAGACAGGTCTCTATCTGGTCGTTGCCACGCGCTTCGGGCGCGAGTCGGGCACCACCGAGGGCAGTTATGTGCTGTCTGTGACTCAGACTCCGCCTGAGTCGTTAGGCACTGAACCAGGGAATGCCCGGCTAATTGACTATGGGGCTACGGTCACTGGTAGCGTAGATGATGCGGTGCCAGTACGCTATTTCCGCTTCGAAGCACAACGCGGCGACGTGATCGCGGTGACGCAGAGCCGCCAGGATGGTTCGCTCGATCCCTTTTTGCAGATATTGGATAGCTCCCTTAATGTGATAGCCGAGGACGATAACAGCGGAGAGAACAAGGGCGCTCGCATTGCCGCCGTCGCGCTTCCTCAACAAGGCATCTACTATGTGGCCGCGTCGCGACGTGGTGGAGCAGAAGGCCAGACAGAAGGCACCTTCACTCTCACGTTGAGCGGACGTCCTGGCCTTACCAATGGGCGATCGCTAGAGATCATGTATGGGGCTACTGTAAGCGGGCAGATTTCCGATCAACACTACGCCGAAGAATATGTCTTCGTCGGTCAGCAGGGAGACGTGATCCGTATCATCATGGAACGCGCCACCGGAGACCTCGATCCACTGGTGACGCTCTACGACAGCGAGCGCAAGCAGATCGCCTTCGACGATGACAGCGGCGGAAATCAGAACGCCTTGCTCGACCGCTTTGTGCTTCCCGCTGACGGCATGTATATTCTAGTTGCTTCCCGCTACGACCAGATCAGTGGGACTACCAGCGGCGTATACCTCTTGACGCTCGAACTCATTCGGTCCGGGCGTTAATCTGTTTTCATTGTTGCTTGCCAGGGGCATCTCAACCATGACCTCACCTTCAGCCAGGCCGCCTGCACACAGGGCCGTTCCCTTCTGGCGTACCCTGCTGTACTCACTGGGCAACGCCGCCGGTCTGTTGACGTATACCACCTTCAACGCTTTCATCCAGTACTTCTACACCGACGTGAAAGGGTTGCCACCCAACTGGGTCGGGCGAGGATGGTTCGCCTTTGGACTGTGGAATGCCATCAATGATCCGGTGGCGGGTTGGATCTCCGATCGCACCAGCACTCGCTGGGGGCGGCGGCGTTTCTACATCGGCTTGCTGGCTATCCCTACTGCCATCGCCTTTGCGCTGGTCTGGCTGCCCCCTCTGGATGCATCCAATCCCTCGGCGTTGCTGGTCTACTTCCTGGTGATCATCAGCCTCTATGATCTCCTGCAGTCCATTGTCACCCTCAATCAAGATGCCCTGTTCCCTGAGATGTATCAGGACACAGCCGGACGGGCAACCGGAGCCAGCACGCGCCAATTGGTAGGGTTTGTGGTGGGTAATGGCATGGCCGTGGCGCTCACGCCAACCGTCTATGGCAAACTGGGGTGGAATGCGCTGGCGATCATGTGGGGAGCGCTGGCAGCATTGATGTATTTTCTGTCGCTGTTGGGTATCCGGGAGAATCCCGCCTATGCCAGGCAGGAGCGCCCCCCGTGGCGAGCGCAAATGCGCGTCGTTCTGACCAACCGCACCTTCCTGATCGTGCTGTGCATCAACTTCATGACGCGCTTCATCATCGCCGCCATCGTGGCCGCCATGCCCTTCTATGCCGACTACGTCCTGCGCATCAGCGAGACTCAACTCACCCAACTGCTGCTGGCACTTTTTGCCACGTCTGGGGGTTCGGTGCTGATCTGGCAGTTCATCATTCGCCGGACAGGCACCCGCCAGGGCATGATGCTCTCCATGAGCGTCGCGGCGGTGTTCGCCCTGCCGTTGTTACTGACTTCAAGCCTGCACGCCACAGCTCTTGTGCTGGCCTTGCTGGGCCTGGCCATTGGAGGAGTGGTGCTGGGGCCAGATATGCTCTTCGCCGAAGTGGTGGACGAGGACTACGCCAAGACCCGCATCCGCAGAGAGGGGACATATCGGGGACTGCTGGGTTTCATCTACCGCTTTCCGCCTGCGGTCGCCGGGTTGTTACTGGGAGAAGGATTGGCTCTGGCAGGCTACGACGCAGACCTGAGCGCTGAGATGCAGCCAGAAGCCGTGATCCTCGTGATCCGCGCTTTTACGGCCTTTTTGCCCTTGCTGGCGCTGGTTCTGGGTCTCTTTTTGCTGGCGAAATATCCGCTACATGGCGAATATCTGCGCACCATTCAGAAAAAAGTGGCAGCACTGAACGGGCAATCCGAAGCTGAGCGTTTCTCGGCAGCAGGCGCTATACCAGATGTCGCTGCGGGTAGCGATTAGCCAATGCAGCCCGCCATCATTACGCTCTGCGACAGATCGTCGTCTCGAACAACGTCACAGCGAAGCGTCGTCCTCAGGAAAGTCGCTATCTTCCGGGAGTTTGGTCTTGGGTTTACGCCTGTCAACCGGGCGTTCGGGAACAATCAGCATGAGGATCAGGTAGATCACCAGCCCTGAACCGCTGCTCAGGAGAGTGAGGGCAACAAAAGCGAGACGCACCAGCGTTGGGTCTACGTCGAGATACTCGCCGATCCCCCCGCATACACCGGCAAACATGCGATCCTGAGTCGAACGATAGAGGCGCTTCTGAGTATTCATGACAAGGCTCCCCACAGTCTGTCGGGCTGTCTCTATCGTGTAATACGCGCGCTGCCGGTTATGGTTGCACGCGCGGCGCTCAGTGATAGCCAAGATGGGCGTGCTTTTCCCCATATGCTTTCAACCTGGCCAGTTGCTGAAACATGAACGCGAAATGCAGCACTTCCAGCCCAAGGTTGAAGAAGGAACTCAAAGGACCGTAGCTGTATCCCCGCCGGCGCACCAACAGCCGCGTGCTGCCATCGCGGCGGCGCTCCAGCAGATAGGCATACGTCACATCCTGGTGATGCCCTAACGGCAGGGCCAGGTTGAAACCGCCGAACACAAGCTGTCGCCCTGGCTCCACCGCTAGAATCCGGAACCCCCCGTCCATACTCTGACCTACCTGAGGCGGCGCGACATCCTGGCGAAGGAAATTTACGCTGGGAATGCCCTGGTTCTTGATCATATCCAGGCCATAGTACCCCGTGAGAGCGCGTCCCATCTGAGCAATCCACGGCCAAACCGCTTCCGGAGGCGCGTCAATGTTAACAGCGTGGGTAGTCTCGAAATTGGGGTGGGGGATGTGCTCGTCGCCGGGTAAGCGGCGCTGGGCCTCGCCCAAGCGAGTGCCCCATTTGCGCAACTGGGGCCGCGCAAAGAAGTAGTACACGCCCAGAACCATCACGACCAGATTGCGCACCGAAATCCAGCAAGTCGTCTTACTCTTGTTCAACGACCACTTTCTCCCTCATTGCGCCAGCGCTCATTGAGGAGAACTATACCCCTGTGAACAGGTCTGAGCAAGGGCGCTGCAACGGGCGCGTGCAAAATGTGTCAGGCAGTTTGCCGCTCTCCGCTTTACCTTGCTCCTAGCTCGCTTTGCCCGGTTCATGCCCTGTCCAATGTGAAGGCAACGAGACACGCCAGCGCCGAGTGGGGGTGAGGCAAATGCCCCTGCGTCAAATAAACCGCTGACAGCCTTTGCATACCCCCGCATGACAAAGACACAGGTGAATTGCGCATAATACCACTCGCCAGTACAATGGAAATAGCTTGCCGGTTCAAAGGGGAAGAACGGGACATGTCAACTCGACGATTCCATGACGATATGGCGGATCGCCCCGCTACAGGGCCACGTCCGGCGGAGCCTGGTGTGCCGCGCGTTTCCGAATCCGAAGCCGGGCAAATAGACGCTACGCGACAGCCGCGCGTGACACCGCGTGGAAGAGCCAGCCGTAACACTGCTCATATGCCGCGCACCCTGGCTCAGGTCCTCTCGGAGGCCAACGATATGGTGGTGCGTGGCGATCTGACCGAATACGTCCCCCTTCCAACAGGTTTCGATCCCCTGGATGGGATGATCGGCGGCGGGCTGCGCAAGACAGAACTGGTCTTATTGGGAGGGGCGCAGGGCATTGGCAAGACCATTGCCACGCTGCAGATTGCGCGCAACATCGCCATGCGCAGTGGGCAGTTCGCGTTTTACCTTTCCTACGAGCACACCGAAACGCACCTGATGAACCGCCTGCTGTGCCTGGAGAGCATCAATCCCCCCGAAATTGACCTGAAGAACGGTGTACGACTGAAAGACCTGTACGACATCATTATTGCCGAGCGTGCCAAGAGCACTCTCCGCGGGGGTGCGGATGGACAGGGATCGTTACAGACCATTCTGCGGGAAAATGCGCGGACTGCCATGGCGCTGGCGCGTATGAACCGTTATGCCGACCGCCTGATCCTGGTCAAGGCCAGCCCCGCGGTTACGACGCTACGTGCCATCCGCGAGATGACCGCGCGCCTGTGCGATGCAACTGGCGGCAATGTGACCGTCTTCGTGGACTACCTGCAGAAAGTGGCAATTCACCCCGAACGAGCCACCGATGAGGCCGAGAAAGTGACCATTGTGGTTGAAGGGTTGAAGGACACGGCGCTGGCCCTCGGCGTGCCGGTGTGGGCTATTGTGGCCGCCGACCGCGAAGGTCTCAAGGCTAATCGGCTGCATTTGTTCCATCTGCGCGGCAGCTCGGCGCTGGACTACGAGTGTGATATTGCCATTATTATGAACAACAAGTACCACATCCTCTCCAAAGAGCATGTGGCCTTCAACCCCTATCAGGCGCGGCAATATCGCGATTGGGTCGTGTTCACCATCGAGAAGAACCGGGCTGGGCGTGCCATGCAGGATATGGAGTTCCAACTGCATGCACCCTATTTCGCCTTCGACCCACGCGGTCAGCGTGTGCAACAGCAACTCATTGACGACAAGATCATCGAGAGTTGAGCAAAGTCTTCATCGCCTCCCCAAGAAGAAAGGCACCCATGGGGGTGCCTTTGTCGCTTGCGGCATGGTACGCTACTGCTCTGTACGTAGTCGAAAGTGATACAACTGCGAGAGCTGCCGGACCTGTTGTTCAGCGCGGTAGCTGCTGCGTACCAGCGGACCAGACTCCACCCATTTGAAGCCGCGGTCGAGCGCAATACGTTTTAGCTCAGCAAATTCGTCGGGATGGTAGTAGCGGGCGATGGGCATGTGTTGCTTGCTGGGCTGCAGATACTGGCCGATCGTCAGAATGTCCACCCCCCAACTGGCCAGGTCTTCGATGACCTCGACCACCTCGTCGAAGGTCTCACCCAGTCCCACCATAATCCCGCTCTTGGTGAGCACCAGGGGATCAAGTTCCTTGGCGTTGCGCAGGGTCGCCGCGGCCCATTCGTAACGATCTTGAGGCTGAACCTGACGGAACAGCCGCGGTACAGTCTCCACATTGTGGTTAAGAATTTCCGGCTGCGCCTCCATGACGATCTTGAGGGCATCGCGATTGCCTTTGAAGTCGGGGATGAGCACTTCGATGCTGCACCCCGGCTGAACCTGGCGGATGCGGCGGATGACCATGGCAAAGATAGGCGCGCCGCCATCGGGCCGCTCGTCGCGGTTGACGCTGGTGATCACCACATGGCGCAAATTCATGGCCTTTACCGATTGCGCAATCCGGTTTGGTTCCTGCCAGTCCAGCGGAGCAGGGCGACCGGTTTTGATGTCACAGAAGCGGCAGGAGCGCGTGCAGATATCGCCCATCATCAAGAAAGTGGCCGTGCCTGCCCCCCAGCACTCGCCCATGTTGGGGCAGCGGGCCTCTTCACAGACGGTATGAAGCTGCTTGCTGCGCATCAAGCCGCGCACCATTTCGTAAGTAGCGCCGCTCGGAGCGCGCACCTTGATCCATTCTGGGCGGCGTTTGGGGCGCTCTTCATTCAAAACGCCGATTTGATCAGGATGAACAGGTTCTACCACCAGTCTTCTCCGTGTTAGATGGCCACACATACCATAGACCAGCCAGATTATAGCGCGCTTGCTGGCAAACGCCGAAGCGAGCACAGGCCAAACGCAGGCGAAGCGTGCGCCGAAGCAGTGGCCGATTACGTTGAGCGACGCTATGATAGCCTGGAAGAGGGGATCATGAGATCGAGACGATACGCTCAGCTCGCCACAGTCACGCTTGTTGTGCTCCTGTTGCTCGCGTGTGCGCCTGAGCCTGACGGGGAATTATCAACTGTCGCGCCGGAGGCTCAGACACTCGCCGCACCGCTGGCAAGTGTCACGCTTGCGCCGCTCCTATCCCCCACGGTCGTCCCCTCGACAGCGCTGCCAGGTACTGCTACTCCTAACGCCCACGCCTGCAGCGCGAGTAACGTGGCCTACGAGATTGAAGCCACCCTGGATTGGCCCAGCCAAAGCCTCGAAGTAGAAGAGACGCTGACTTTCCACAACGATACAGGGCACCCCCTGGACGCCTTGGTGCTGGCATTTCCAGGGACGATAGCGCCCGAAGAGCTAACTCTGAAGCGCATCGCGCTGGGAAATTCAGCCCTGCGGGACTATATCTTGAACGGCCAACAACTCATCCTGCCCTTGCCAAGCCCGCTACTTCCGACGGAAGTCGTGCAGGTGAGCCTGCGCTTTAACCTGTCTATTCCCCCTATTCGCTCAGGGTATCGGCACGGTCACCTGGGTTACTGGGGGTACAGCGCTCGTCAGACCAACCTGGGCCTGTGGTTTCCACAGTTACTCCCCTACAAAGAGGAAAATGGCTGGACCTGGCATCAGTTCTGGCCCGTTGGCGAGACGAATGTCTCGCGTGCCGCCAACTATCGCGTCACACTGCGAGTCCAGGGCGCGCCGGATACACTTCGTGTTGCCGGGCCGGGGGCTTTCGTGCGCTCCAGTGCCAATACATGGCGCTTTGAACTCTGCGACAGCCGAGAACTGAGTTTGTCCCTCTCTGATCAGTTCAGGCTGCTGACAACGACCTCAGCGGGAGGCACGCCGGTAGAATTGTTTCTGTTGGACAGCGGAGACGAACAGGCTATGCATGCCGCACGACACGCCCTGCAGGTAGCTACCGATGCGCTCGACCTGTTTGAGGAACGCTTTGGCCCCTTCCTGTTCGACCGCCTAGTGGTCGTCGAGGGAGATTTTCCGGATGGGATGGAATTCAGCGGGTTAGTCTTCGTCAGCGAGGCGTGGTTCCGCACCTGGCAGGGAACGCCCAACGACTGGCTGACGCTCATCACGGCGCACGAGGTGGCCCATCAGTGGTGGTACGCCGCGGTGGGAAACGATCAGGCTGCGGCACCTTACCTGGATGAAGCTTTGGCTACCTACAGCGAGTTGCTCTTCGTTGAGCATTACTACCCGGAACTGGTCGAATGGTGGTGGGCCTTTCGGGTCAACGCATACTCTCCGAGCGGCCCAGTGGACATGCCGGTTACAGCCTTCAACGCACCCCGGCCCTACATCAATACGGTCTATCTGCAGGGCGCGCGGATGTTGCATGATCTGCGCCTGGCGATGGGTGACGAGGCATTCTTCGCTTGGCTGACACACTATGTCGAGGCTATGCGTGGCAAGATCGCCGAACCGGCGGATTTTTGGGGCGCAATGACCGCCGAGGCGTATGCTCTCACCGCGCCCATCCGTCAACAGTATCTGGCGCAGGCCAGCGTGGTCTCTCTGCCTGACGCCATCCCGTAGGCCGATCTGGGGCTGGACAAGCAGGGAAAATAGATTGCGCTATACTGTTGGCCGCACTGAGTTTGTTCCTGCATACTTCCTTGCGGACACATCATGTTAGCAACTGTCTATTCCTGCGCTGTTGTGGGCCTCGACGGGGAGATCATCCAGGTCGAGGTGGACTACAATCCGAACTCGTTGCCAGCGTTCACCGTTGTTGGTCTGCCTGACACGGCAGTCCAGGAGAGCCGTGAACGGGTGCGGGCTGCCATTCGCAATAGCGGGCTACAATTTCCCAACAAGCGCTATACCGTGAATCTTGCGCCGGCGAGCCTGCGCAAAGAAGGCCCTGCCTATGACCTGCCGATGGCTATCGGCGTATTGGCGGCAACTGATCAAGTGCCGTTGCCCAAGCTCGAAGGATCGGTGTTTGTGGGCGAATTGTCGCTGGATGGCTCGGTACGGCACGTGAGTGGCATTCTGCCCATCGCCCATCGAGCGTGGGTGGACGGCTACGAACGTCTCTTTGTCCCCGAAGAGGATGCGCCACAGGCTGCTCTGGTGCCGGAGATCGAAATCATCCCCGTGCACTCCCTGGGACACCTGGTTGAGCACCTGTACGATCTGGCCCCGATTCCGGCTTACGTCCGCTCCGACATTGACCCCACTCCGCCGCAACATTTGGATGGGCTGACCGATTTCGCTGACGTGAAAGGTCAGGAGCATGTCAAGCGCGCCCTGGAAGTAGCTGCAGCAGGTGGACACAATGTGCTGATGGTGGGACCGCCGGGCGTCGGCAAGACCCTGCTGGCGCGGGCCTTGCCCGGCATTTTGCCAAGCATGACTCTGGACGAAGCACTGGAAGTCACACGCATCTACTCGGTTGCTGACCTGCTGCCCGCCGATAAACCGCTCATGCGCGTCCGTCCCTTCCGGGCACCGCATCACACCATCAGCGAGGCGGGCCTGGTAGGCGGCGGATCGTGGCCTCAGCCGGGCGAAGTCTCGCTGGCGCACCGGGGCATTCTCTTCCTGGACGAACTGCTGGAATTCGGCAACCATACGCTGGAAGTCTTGCGGCAGCCTATCGAGGACAAACAGGTGACCATCAGCCGGGCGCGGGTCGCGCTGTCATTTCCGGCCAATTTTATGCTGGTCGCCGCGATGAACCCGTGTCCCTGCGGCTACTACGGCGATCCCGTGCGCGAGTGCACCTGTTCACCGGCGGCAATTCGGCGCTATCAACAGCGGCTCTCTGGCCCGATGCTCGACCGGATTGATATTCATGTAGATGTGCCACGTGTGGATTACGACAAGCTCACCGATGAGCGTCGCGGAGAGCCATCGGCTACGGTGCGCAAGCGCGTAGAGGCTGCGCGCGCCTTGCAACACGAACGCTTCAAAGAAGAGCCGCGCTTGCAGTGCAATGCCGACATGGGGGCCAGCGACATTCGGCGCTTTTGCCAGCCAGAACCGGCAGCCAAGCAACTGCTGGATACCACCTTGCGCAAGATGCAACTCAGCGCGCGCGCCTATCACCGTATCCTGAAGCTGAGCCGCACTATTGCCGACCTGGACGGGAGCGAAGTTATTCGGGTGACGCACATCGCCGAGGCCATCCAGTATCGCCCCCGGCGCATTCTCTACTGATATGCGCTCAGGCTTCGCTCTCGGCGTCGCGCAGCTCGTCGGGCGTGTTGATGTTGTGGAATGATCGGCCCTCTGGATCGAGGTCGCAGTATTCCTCAGGGATCACGTAGCGAACTTTCACCCGTTCGTAGAAGCCAATGACTTTGAGCCGATCGCGCTTAAGGTCTTCGAAGATGGGTTCCAGGCACGTCCGACAGTAGACAGCATGTAACCCCTGGGGTCGGTCGTTGAATATGGGCACGATCACGTCGGGCGGTGTCTCAGGAGTCTCGTCGCATAGACCTATCAAGCGTTGCAACAGCGCAGTGCTGAGAAACGGCATATCGCAAGCCACTATCAGGCAGTAATCAGTGGGGCTATGGGTGAGAGCGGAGTAGATTCCCCCCAGCGCCCCTTTCTCTGGCAGCACGTCGGGATACACTGGCAGTCCCAGGTAGGCGTAGTCCGCGGGGCGATTGGCGATCAGCAGGATGTGAGTGGCACCGAGTGGCCGGATACGCTCAAGCACATGCTCGATCAAGGGTTTGCCGTGGAGGAGCACAAACGCCTTGTCGCGCCCCATACGCGAACTCTTGCCGCCAGCGACAATGACTGCACTGAAGTTGACCACTGCGCACCTCACCACACATCCTGTCAGTAGAAGCCAGGCGAAGTTGTCTCTAAGAGAGGTTGCAAAGAACAACCAGATTGTATAATATAGAGGTGCTTACCAACTAGACACCGCTTTACCCATCTGGAAGTTCAGTCGCAGACCTGTCCGAAAATCAGCCGAGGAGGTGAGAAACAGCGAAACAAACGTCCGTATCTCCCAGCACCGGGAGACAAAAGGTTTCCCGTATCCCTGTTATCTATTTGGTCAAGAGCTAAAGGAGCAAAGGAAAATGTTTAAGCGTCTTGGTGTTCTCGTGTTGATCGCCATGCTGCTGGTCGGCGTCGCTCCGCGTGGCGGGGCAGGCGCTCAAGGGGAAGTCTGGTGCGGCACGGATGAGCCGGTCAACCTGACCTTCATCGCTGGTACAGTTGGCGGCGAGCACGAAGTATACGTCAGCATCGTCGAGAAATTTATGGCTGAGATCTGCCCCAACGTGACGGTGAAGGTGGTAGAACGGCCCGAAAGCACTACTGACACGCTGGCACAGTATCAGCAGTTCTTTGCAGCGCAGAGTCCGGAACTGGATGTCTTCATGATTGACGTGGCCTGGCCGGGCCTGATCGCCGAGCACCTGCTGGATGTCAGCGAATATCTCGACGAGGAAGCGCTCAGCCGCTTCTATCCGGCGCTGATCGAGGCGTACACCATCGGTGGCCGTCTGGTAGCACTGCCCTGGTTCGCTGGATCGGGTATGCTCTACTACCGCACGGACTTGCTGGAGAAGTATGGCCTGGAAGTGCCGCAGACCTGGGATGAACTGGCCGCGGCAGCCAAGACCATTCAGGAAGGCGAACGCGCTGCCGGTAACCCCGATTTCTGGGGATTCGTCTTCCAGGGCAAGGCCTATGAGGGGCTGACCTGCGACGCGCTCGAATGGCAGGTGTCGTATGGTGGTGGTCGTATCCTCAGCCCAGAGGGCGTGATCGAGGTCAACGACCCGGCGACCATCGAGATCTTCGACAAGATCGCGAGCTGGGTTGGCGACTTCGTGCCGCCGGATGTGGTGAACTACCAGGAAGAAGATGCCCGCGCCGTCTGGCAGGCGGGGAACGCCGCTTTCATGCGCAACTGGGGGTATGCCTACACCTTGGGTCAGGCCGAAGACAGCGTGATCAAGGACAAGTTCAGCGTGGCTCCGCTGCCGGGCAAAGAGCCGGGCATGAGCGCCGCGACGCTGGGCGGTTGGGGCCTGTCTGTTTCCAAGTACTCGGCCAATCCCGAAGCGTCTGTCGCCTTCATCAACTGGATGACCGACTATGATGCGCTGAAGCTGTTCCACCTGGCCCGCGGTGAAGCGCCTGTGTTGCCCACCCTGTATGAGGATCCGGAACTGCTTGAGGTGTTGCCCTACCTGGCCTACACGGGCGACGTGCTCAACTTCGCGACGGCCCGTCCGGGCGGTGTAGCTGGCACACAGTATGGCACTGTCTCGGAACTGTACTACACGGCTGTCAACAACATCCTGTCCGGCAAGACGGATGCGGCAACCGCTATGGCGGAGTTGGAACTGGCCCTGGCGGACCTGGGCTTTGAACTTCCCTAGGCTGCCCGCAGCAGTCGCTCTGCTGACATGATGAATCGCTGATCAAGGCTGGGGGCAGAGGGTTGCCCCCAGCCTGCATTTATGAGGCTGTATCAGAGGGGAGGCTGGTGCAATGACGCTCATTCCGCCCTCAGTTGGTCGGCGGCGTCCTAGCGAGCAAGAAGTGATCGCTGTCGAACTGATCAGCGGCCTGTTGATGCTCATCGGCCTGTTCGCTTTTGCCTATCTCTTCTACGCGATTGCCACTAACGACACCATCCGCGAAGCCACGCAAGGACCGGAGATTCCAGGCGTGGGGTTGAATGTCGTGTACAAGGCCCCCGAAGGCGAAGAACCGCACTTCGAGCTGCGGCCCATCGAAGGCGGACAGGCAGGGGCTTCTGGGATCAAGGAAGGCGACTGGCTGGTGAGCATTGACGGGGAAGACGTCAGTGGCATGAGTCTGGCAGAGGTGCAGGCTCGGCTAGAAGAGAAGGACGTCAGCCGCGAAGAAGACGATTTTGAGATCACAATAGGCTTTCTCCGTCCCAAACCAGACGGCACGTTTTCTCAGCAAGAACGAGTCGTTCCGAAGAATGTTGCCCCCACACTCACCATTGCCTACCTGAAAAGTTTCGGCTTTGTGGTGCCATTGGTCGTGATCGGCCTGGGCGCGCTCCTGATTCGGCTGGGAAATCGGTTACGGCGCTACGACATTGTCGCGGCACGTTGGGCTATAGTCGTCTTCCTGTGGCTGATGATCGGAGCAGTGGTAGGGGCAATCTGGGCTTTCTGGGTGAACGGTAAAGGCGGACTGGTCGGCAACGCGCCGTTCAATTACGGCAAGGCGATCAGTCGCGCTGTGCCCTATCTGCTGGCAATCATTCCACTGGCGCTATCGTATCGCTGGCTCAACCAGGTCATTGATGAGATTTTCGACGGCGAAGAGTCGTTGATGTCACGCCAGACGCGCTTTGCCTGGACGCTGTTGGTGCCCACGCTCTCCGTGCTTATTTTGGTGGCAGCGCGACCGCTGGAGCAGACTTTCATCAAGAGCCTGACTGACGACGAATTCAGCGCCAACCGCCCGGCTCGCCTCATCTGGTTTGACAACTACACGCGCCTGCTCAGCTTCAAGCTGGCGACAGTGGAGTGCAAGAAGGATGACAACGGTGAGTGCGCCCGCTCGCCCAACGGGAGTATCGTGTGGCAGACTTCATCTGTTGAAGAGGAAGAGCGCAACAAGCTGCGCGAGATGAGCAGCGCCGAACGCAAGCGTTATGCTCGTTACAGTGAAGCCTCTACCCTGGCCTTGCCGTTCAGCGACAAAGGCCTGCGTATCCTGGGCAAAGACCCTATTTTCCTCAACGCTATTGGCAATACCTTGAAATTCACGGTCGCCTCAGTCATTTTGGAACTGTTGCTGGGGCTGATCATCGCTATGGCGGTGAATTCGCGCTTCAAAGGACGTGGCCTGATGCGCGCAGCCATGTTGGTGCCCTGGGCAATCCCGACGGTGGTTTCTGCCGTCCTGTGGTCGGTGATTCTGCGCGGAGATCAGACTGGCATTTTCAACAAACTGCTGATGGACCTGGGCATCATCTCCAAGCCGCAGCAATGGTTTTCCGCCAACGGCCCCTGGATGGCCTCCATCATCGCTGTAGATGTGTGGAAGACGGCCCCCTTCATGGCCCTGCTGCTGCTGGCCGGGCTGCAGGTGATCCCTGGCGATCTCTATGAAGCCGCAGCCGTTGACGGGGCGTCGAAGGTGCGTCAGTTCTTCTCAATCACTCTGCCGATGCTGCGTCCTACCATCGCTGTGGCACTGATCTTTCGCACGCTCGACGCCTTGCGCGTGTTTGATGTCTTCCAGGTATTGCTGGACACAACACGCCCGTCCATGGCCACGTACAACTACAACCGCTTGGTCTTGACCCGTTCTGATGGCTACGCCTCTGCCGTGGGCGTGATGATCTTCATCCTCATTTTCATCTTCACCGTTCTGTACGTCAGGTTTGTGAGGATTGAGCGAGAATGAACGCCAAACCGGGGATTGCCTCTCAGCAGACTCTTCTGGTACCCAGACGCATCACTGACCTGGTTGGTCGTGCTCTGTTCTGGCTCCTGATTCTGGCCATCGCCTTCTACACGATGGCTCCCTTTGCCTACGCTATCAGCATCTCTTTCCGCACCAACGCACAGGTACTGGTCTCTGCCCGTTATCTGCCAGAAGACCCGCAACTGATCAACTATCAGAACCTGTTCGAAGACAGTGATTTCATGCGCACCATGCTGAACTCGTCGTTCGTCTCCAGCGTCACGGTCGTGTTCTCGCTGGTCGTGGGATCATTCGCCGCCTACGCCTTGGGACGAGTGCAGTTCAAAGGGCGCATGATAGTGCTGTATACTGTGCTGGCGATGACCATGTTCCCGCAGATTTCCATCCTGTCGGGCCTGTTCGCCATCGTCAACGATCTCAACATCTTTGGTTCGACTGCCGCCCTGATCTTCACCTACCCGATCTTCACGCTCCCGTTCACCGTCTGGGTATTGACCAGTTTCTTCCAGGGCTTGCCAGCGGAAATTGAACAGGCCGCACTGGTAGATGGGGCGACGCCATTTCAGACCTTCTGGCGCATACTGGTGCCGCTCACCGCTCCGGCGCTGGTGACAACGGGCTTGCTGGCGTTCATCGCGGCTTGGAACGAATATCTGTTCGCCTTGACCTTCACGCTGGTCAGCAAGAGCGCGCAGACGGTGCCTGTGGCAATTGCCAACTTTGGCGGCTATGGTTACGAAATCCCCGTTGCGGACCGCATTGCGGCCACCGTGATCGTGACCGTCCCCGTGCTGGTGCTGGTGCTGATTTTCCAGCGCCGCATCATCGAAGGGCTGACAGCGGGCGCGGTGAAGGGATAAACTGTTCAGCTCTGCTGGCTGTACAGCGAAGAACGGGCCGCCCAGATGGGCGGCTCGTTCGCTAAACAGGAGTGAAGGTTTCGGCAGACAGGACTGGCGTGGGATTTGTGCTGCCTGAAGTGTTCATGTACAATGCTCACAGCGCAGGTGAGGAAAGCGAGCTTTTTAGCTCGATAGCGCAAGAAAGGCGAGATCTCGATGATAAAGCGCCTGACAGGACAGTTTAATATCATAGGCAAGGCGGCTTTAAGCACTCTCGCGCCCTCTCTTTACCGGCTTGGCTTCGTGCTTCTGGGGGTGATTATCGGCCTGGCGTGGGCCTATCAGGGAGCACCGATCAAGTTCCGCGACGCCGAGCCAGTCCACCTTGCCGCTGGCTACAAAGATCAGTGGATCAAGATGATCGCTGTCGAATATGCCGAGACAGGTGACACAGCAGAGGCCCAACGTAAGATTGTTGCGGGCGGAGTCAGCCCTGCCATGATCCAGGCCCTTATTGACGCCAATGCGGTCACCGAACCGGACCTGGCTCGCAAATTGCAGGCCTTGCTGCCCATCGCCGAAGAGAGCCGCGCTGCCGCCGGCAAACAGACCCAGAAGATCGAAACAAGCTTCTTGGGAGGCATTCTAGGGCCGCTAGCCTGTATCGTGGGCACCGCGGTGATAGGGTTGGTGCTCGCAGTCTTCTTCACTTTCTACTGGGCTGTGCCGCGCCAGGGATTGTCACGGCGCAGGGCCGAACCCATTTCTGGAGCAACTGTCCCCACTGGGGGAGCAGCCGCTCCCGCGCCGGCGAGTATTCTGGCTGCCAAGCGCGATGCAGCGCGAGAGAAAACAGATTTCAAGGCGCGCGGAGAAGTGCCGCCGGTCTGCCAATTTGTCTCTACTTACGTCCTGGGCGATAGCTTATACGACGAGTCCTTCCCCATTGAGACTGCGAAGGGCATGTTCCTGGGCGAGTGCGGTTCCAGCATTGGCGAAACGATTGGGGTAGGGGAACCCAAAAAGGTCACAGCGACAGAGGTCTGGTTGTTCGACAAGAACGACATCACGACAGTGACCAAAGTGATCATGTCGGAACATGCCTATTACGATCAGGCGCTGCGCACTAAGCTGGCCTCCAAGGGCGAGGCTGTGCTGGCCACGCCGGGCATGACCACTGTCCTTGAGACTCAGACGCTGCGCGCGCAGGTGCGCATCGTAGACGTGCAGTATGGGGAAGGAGCATTGCCGCCGCACAGTTTCTTCGAGCGGTTGGTAGTCGAAATCGCTGTGTGGGCCAAGGAGGGGGCAGAGGGCGGAGCCGGAGAACCCGACACCTCCGCCGCTTTCGGAGATACCGCCGAACTGCTCAACTATTGACAGACCGCGCCTGACAAACGTCGGGGCCTGGCATCGGCACAGGCCCCGTTCTTTTTCTGTCGAGGGTGCTCAGCGCACGACCTCAAGAATCTTGAATTCAGTCACGCCACCGGGCGTAGTGACGCGCACCGTTTCGCCCGCGCGCCGACCGAGCAACGCTGCGCCCAGTGGACTCTCGTTCGAGATCTTCCCATTGCGGGGATCGGCTTCAGCAGCGCCCACGATACGATAAGTCTCCGGCGGCTCGCCGTCGGCCTGAACGGTCACCAGGGAGCCGGGCTGAATGTGTGCCGCATTGCCATCATCACTTTCTTCGATGATAACTGCCGAGCGCAGCAGGTTTTCGAGATACTTAATTCGCCCTTCCAGGAACGCCTGCTGCTCTTTGGCGTCTATGTAGTCGGCGTTTTCCGACAGATCGCCCTGGCTGATGGCTTCTTTGAGCAATGCAGCCAGCTTGGGACGCTTGACATTGACCAGTTCTTCCAGTTCCTTACGAAGCTCAGCGGCCCCTTTTGCTGTGAGGAATTGTTGCTCTTCGGCCATGTGCTCACCCTCATATTCTGCTCGTTAGAAACACCTGTCTCACGTGCGCGTAAAAGGGTCGAAAAGCCTCTGCCACTCTTGTAGCGCATAGCGATCGGTCATCCCCGCAATGTAATCGGTGACTGCCCGATGCAGACCCCGTTCTTCTGCGGCCTGCTGTACCGAGGGCGGCAGTTGCCGGGGTTCTTTGATATACGTTTCGAAGATTTGGGTAATGAAGCGCTCGGCTTTTACTGCCATGCGCACTACACGATGGTGCCGGTACATCTGATGGTACAGAAACGCCTTCAATTCCGCATTCAGTCGTGCCAACTCATCCGAATGCCGCACCACATTGTACGGCAGTTGCTGGATGGCCTGTGGTGAAGTCGGCTTGAGTTCTTCCAGCACCGCGCTGGTAGCCTTGATCACGTCGTCAATCTCAATGCCCAACATGCGCCGGATCATACGATGCCGAATCTGCTCGCTGAACTCTTTGCCGTCCCAGCCGATGCTCTCCTTGAGCATCTGCCATATACCCAACCCGTCAAGCTGATCGGCAGTGATCAGTTCAGAACGGAGGCCGTCATCGAGATCGTGCGCATTGTAGGCTAGCTCATCGGCGACATTGGCGATCTGCGCTTCCAGGCTGGCACGTAGCGTGGGGTCAAATCCCTCCGCCCGCGAATCGCTGAGGTCATATTGTGTTTCGTGCTTGACAATGCCCTCGCGCAGTTCATAAGTCAGGTTAAGTCCCGGCCAGTCTGGGTAGCGCGACTCCAGTTTGGTCACGATGCGCAAAGACTGCTTGTTGTGATCAAAACCGCCGTGATCGGCCATCAGCTTGTTGAGGATCGCTTCGCCGGAATGCCCGAACGGCGGATGGCCGAGGTCGTGGCCCAGGCAGATCGCCTCCACCAGGTCTTCATTAGCGCCAAGCGCACGCGCCAGGCTGCGCCCGATCTGTGTGACTTCCAGCGTGTGCGTCAGGCGGGTGCGGTAGTAATCGCCCTCGTAGTTGACGAAAACCTGCGTCTTGTATTCGAGACGCCGAAAGGCCGTCGTGTGCAGAATGCGGTCGCGGTCGCGCTGGAAGGCTGTGCGGAATTCCGGCTCCGCTTCAGGATATTCGCGCCCTTTGCTTTCGCCGCTCAGCAGGGCATATGGAGCTAGCGTGCTCCGCTCAAGCGCTTCGAGCTGTTCGCGCGTGATCAACATCGTTTTGCCGCCAAAAGACTCAGACTGCGACGAGGTTGCGTCGCACGTACAAACAACCATAGCCGCGTTCTCTCAGCGGCACATGGTTTTCAAAAGATAACCGATTCAGGCCAGGTTGGCAATGCCGATTATTCAGAGCGTGTGCAAAGGTTGTCAGCTTGCACGCGCCTTTATCAGTAGCTGGTCGTTCCAGCGCCGTGCAGAGCAGCAAAGGCTCACTTCTACAGGTCGAGGCGGCGGGCGCTGTGCTTCACCAGAGTCAGGCTGGGATCACCGGCTTCGGCTTCTTTCAACACCAACACCTGGCGCAACTCCAGCAGTTGATCGCGCAGCACAGCCGCCTTCTCGAATTCCAACGCTTTGGCCGCTGCTTTCATTTCGGCTTCCAGTGTCTGGATCAGCCTGTTCAGTTCCGACTTGGACAGACTGGCTGGTGTAGCGGCGCGCTGGGGTTCGCGCTGAGCTGCCTCGGTCGCCAGGTGCTGCACGCGCTCTGTCAGATCGCGCACTTCTTTGACAATGCTGGCCGGCACAATGCCGTGCTCTACATTGTACTGATGCTGGATGGCACGGCGGCGTTGCGTCTCTTCGATGGCGACCTGCATCGCCTCAGTGATCTTGTCCGCATACATGATCACATGGCCATTGACGTGACGTGCAGCCCGGCCAATTGTCTGGATGAGCGCAGGGGCAGAACGTAAGAAACCCTGCTTATCCGCATCGAGGATTGCTACCAGCGATACCTCAGGCAGGTCAAGACCTTCGCGCAGCAGGTTGATGCCCACTACTACGTCGTAGACCCCCAGGCGCAGGTCGCGCAGAATCTCCACGCGCTCGATGGTCTCGATTTCGCTGTGCAGGTAGTGAACGCGAATGCCCATCTCCAGCAGGTAGTCGGCCAAGTCTTCTGCCATGCGCTTGGTGAGCGTGGTTACCAGGGCGCGTTCGCCGCGCTGCACGCGCGCGTGAATCTCGCGCAGCAGATCATCCACCTGGCCCATCGTCGGGCGCACATCTATGGTGGGGTCGAGCACCCCGGTCGGACGGATGACTTGCTGCACCACCTGGCTGCTATGCTCCTGTTCATAGGGGCCGGGAGTCGCGCTCATGAAGATCGTCTGCCCGATACGCTGCTCAAATTCCTCAAAGCTCAGCGGGCGATTATCCAGGGCACTGGGCAGACGGAAACCATATTCGACAAGCGTCTCCTTGCGCGAACGATCCCCGCCAAACATGCCCCGCACCTGGGGGATGGTCATGTGTGATTCATCTACCACCAACAAGAAATCGGGCGGGAAGTAGTCGAGCAGCGTCCACGGAGGGCTTCCTGGAGGCCGCTGGTCAAGGTGACGAGAGTAGTTCTCGATGCCACTGGTATAGCCTAGCTCGCGGATCATCTCCAGATCGTAACGGGTACGCTGTTCCAGACGCTGCGCTTCCAGCAAACGTCCGGCGGCCTTCAGTTCCGCAACGCGCTGTTCCAGTTCCTGTTCGATGTCGTGTAATGCCTGCCGCAAGAGTTCGTCTTCGGTGACAAACTGCTTGGCCGGGAAGACCTTGAGCGCGTCGTGCTGTGCCAACACCTCGCCGGTCAGCGGATCGAACTCGATCAGCCGCTCGATTTCGTCGCCGAACATCGCCACGCGATAGGCCGAGGTGCTGTAGGCGGGCATGATTTCGAGAGTATCCCCGCGCACCCGAAAAGTGCCCGGTCGCAACTCGAAATCATTGCGGCCATACTGGATGCCCACCAGATGGCGCAGGATCAGGTCGCGGCGGAACTGCGCGCCTGAGCGTAGTTCGAGAGTTGCCTTGCCCCAGGTGACTGGGTTGCCAATGCCGTAGATGCACGACACTGAGGCCACGATGATCACATCGCGCCGGCTGAGGAGAGCCGCTGTGGCTGAAAGGCGCAACCGATCTATTTCCTCATTGATCTCTGTCTCTTTCTCGATGTACAGATCGTGGCGAGGGACATAGGCTTCCGGCTGGTAGTAGTCGTAGTAGGAGACGAAGTATTCGACGGCGTTGTGCGGGAAGAATTCCCTGAACTCCGCGTACAATTGAGCTGCCAGAGTCTTGTTATGGGCCAGCACCAGGGTGGGGCGCTGGGCCGCAGCAATGACATTGGCAATAGTATAGGTCTTGCCAGTGCCCGTCGCGCCCAGCAGTGTCTGGAAGCGGTATCCCGCCTCCAAGCCTTTCAAGAGCGCCTCGATAGCCTGGGGTTGATCCCCCGTCGGACGATAGTTGGATACAAGCTGAAAGCCAGGCATGGCATCGCTCCGCACTCAGCCGAACGCAAGTTCTATAATATAGCACAAAGATGCTGTTCTGACGAACCTGATTCTGAACATAGCAGGAGCGCTTTCGGATTTGGGGGCGAGAAGGGGTTCAAAATAACTGCCCCAAAAGCGATGGCCCTCTTCTGGACTACGGGCGCAGCGAACCCGGGTTCGGCTCCACGTAAATGGGATTGCTGAGAATCCAGGCGCGTTCGACGCCACGATACGTCTTCCAAACCTCCACACGGTATGCGCCTGGTGAGCGAACGACGTGCGTCAGGTTCTCCGCCTGCCTTTCTTCGGCTACCACCGTCCCGTTACAGATGAGGCGAATGCGTGCCCGCGCCGGAGCCATCGCCTGTAACGTCACGCCATGACCCAGGCGGATCGACTCACCCATGATCGCAGTGGTATTCTGGCCCTGTGCCGAGAAGCGAAAACCCGCCGTCGCGCCAGGAATGTCGTAGCCGATGAAGGCGCGCCCGGCCTTCAGTGCCTGATAAAGCTGAACTTGGTCGTATTCCGCCTCTCCGCTCAGCGGAGCCTTAGTAAGGACATGGGTATTGACTGCGCTGAACAGAAAATCGTAGGGGAACACTTCGTATTCCCACAGTCCCAGCCGGACGCGCGTACCGTGAGCGTCCGCTGCCCCAATCCCCACCACGCGATGCCCCCGTTCCAACAGGTCGTCCCACAGAGCCAATGTTGCTGGCGACGGCCCGATGATGATCTCCTCAGGTCGAAAGATATGGCGCAGCGCCTGTTTGCGGTCAGGCAGATATTCCTTGAAGCACGACATGTAATTCCAGATTTCCAGGCCCGTGAAGCCGTCCACATAGCGATCGACCCAGGGAATGGCGGGTTCGCCCAGCCATGCCACAGCCAGATCGTCAGGATGAGCCATGAACGTCAGTCCACCCAGCCGGTCAACGTCCTGCAATAGCGCAGGCAAACTGTAGGCGTGGGGAGCCATCTCGTCCTCGACGCCGAAGACCAGGACGTGGTTGCATTGCGGGTTGCGGGTGCGATCGTGCACTTCCTCCCCGGAGAGCAGTAACACATATCCTCGTTCCTCATCGCCGTAGTAACCTTCAATACCTGCCACCCGCACGTTGTGGTCGGTGAAAATGACAAAGTCCAGACCTGTTAGCAACGCCGCCTCGGCAACCTGTTGATGCGATGCCTCTCCATCTGAATAGGTGGTATGGACATGAACGTTGCCTACATACTCGTAATATGGCATGGTGGCCTCCGCTCTGCGATCTTGCGGCCAAGCGTACAGCATGCGCTGGCCGACTGTCAAGAAACCGGCGCCCGTCTCAAGTGCCCCTGTGGTATACTAGGCAGCGTGGTATGATGCTGAGCTGACAAATGTGGTGCAGAACCCATGAGCGAGCGGATGCAGCCACCCGAAACTGGCGAGCCTCAGGATCGCCTATCGCCCTCCAGCCGCCTGCCGAACGCTGCTGAGCCAGCCCGACAGGGTGATACAGACGCGCTACAGCCCACCCGCCCGCTCCCTCCGGCATCGCAGATACCGCCAGCCAGCAGGCCGGTGACCAGGACACCCCAGACGCCTGCTCAGCAGCCTGCTCGCAAGGCACGGCAGCGACACGAGCGACGACAGACAGCGGCGGCTCCACCACCAGTGAGTGCTGCGCCGCCCGGAACAGCGTGGGCGAGCACACCTCCACCTCCTGTACGTCCGAGGACGGCGATCGCCCGTCCTCCAAGCCAGAGTGGGTTATATTTCCCCTGGTGGTCGCTGCTCGTCTTGATTGGGGTGGTGGGGATTGTCACGCTGGGCCTGGTGCTGGCCCTCTCTGCCATGATGGAACCGAACATCCCCGGCGACCAACTGCCGCGCGTGCAGGTTATCACCGCGCAGCCGACACTCAGCCAGGACTTTCTGGCCGCTCCGGCGCAGGACGGCGGAGCAGACCAACCGTTGTGGCCAACGCCCATCCGCCCGGCACAGCCCACCGCTACCCTGCCATTGCCCACCCCCATCCCCAGTCCGACTTTGCCGCCGGGTGACTTTGCGATTGGCATCCTGGTGCGCGTTGTGGGTGTCGGAGCGAGCGGTCTTAATATTCGATCTTCACCTGGTTACAGCGGCACGCCGCGCTTTCTGGCCGCTGAGGACGAGATCTTCGCAGTAGTGGATGGCCCTCAAACCATAGATGGCCTGGAATGGTGGCGCGTAGAAGACCCAGATGACCCGCAGCGTTTCGGCTGGGCAGCGCGCAATTACCTGATGGTAGTGACCCAAAGTGAGTGAGGTTGAGCGGTGAACAATAGCGAGGTCAGGGCGCGAGTCGAAGAACTACGCCGCCTGCTGCACGAGCACAACTACCGTTACCACGTGCTGCACGCACCAATCGTTACCGATAGCGAGTACGATGCACTCTTCGCCGAACTGAAGAGGCTCGAAGAGGAGCATCCGGAGCTGGTCACGCCGGATTCGCCGACGCAACGGGTCGGCAGCGATTTGCAGGAAGACCTGCCCAAAGTACGGCATCCAGCGCCCATTCTCAGTCTCGGTAATGTCTTCAGCCCAGGTGAAATTCGTGCCTGGCGCGAGCGGATAGGGCGACTGCTGCCCGAAAATGTCCGCCTGGCTTACGTGGTTGAACCCAAGTTTGACGGGTTGACAGTGGTACTTACTTACGAAGATGGGGTGTTGGTGCAGGGTGCAACGCGCGGCAACGGCGAACTAGGCGACGACATCACGCCCAATGTACGCACAGTGCGTACCATCCCCCTGCGCATTCCCATCTCCGGCAACGGCCCCGCCGTGCCACACCGGTTGGTAGTGCGTGGAGAAGTCATTTTCCACAAGAAGGATTTCGCCGAACTGAACCGGCGCATGATAGCAGAAGGGCTGCCTCCGTTCGCCAATGCGCGCAATACTGCAGCGGGGGCGATCAAGCAGAAGGACGCGCGCATCACAGCCCAGCGTCCGCTCACCGCTTACTGCTACGGCATCGTGGCGGCGGATGGTGTTGTCCCGTCGACTCAGTGGGAGACGCTGACCTATCTGCGCGATCTGGGCTTCTTGACCGCGCACGATGTCATCCGACGCTTCGACAACCTTGACGATGTCATCGTCTATGTACAGGAATTCGAAGCGCGCCGCCACGATCTGCCCTACGAAATTGACGGTCTGGTGATCAAAATTGATGATCTGGCCACCTATCATGATTTGGGAGTGGTAGGCAAAGACCCTCGTGGCGCGGTAGCTTACAAGTTTCCCGCGGAGGAGGCAACAACCCGTCTGCTCGACGTGGCTGCCAATGTAGGACGCACCGGCGTACTCACGCCCACAGCGATTCTTGAGCCGGTGTTCGTCAGTGGGGTTACAGTGCGTCAGGCCAGCCTGCACAACTATGACCTGATCGCCCAGAAAGACATCCGCATCGGGGACCGTGTTATCGTCAAGCGCTCTGGAGAGGTCATCCCCCATGTCGTCGGGCCAATCGTGGCTGCGCGCACCGGTGATGAGCGTCCCATCACACCACCGACAGCCTGCCCGGCCTGTGGATCGCCAGTTGGGCGGGACGAGGGCGAAGTGGCATATTACTGCACCAATCCGGCCTGCCCGGAACGTATCGCGCGTAACATCGAATACTTTGTATCGCGCGAGGCGATGGATATTGAGGGTCTGGGCGAGCGAGGAGTCCGCCAGTTGTTGGAACAGGGTCTGATTCACGACGAGGCGGATCTCTTCATCCTGACCGCCAGCGATTTGCTGCAACTGGAAGGGTTTGCTGAGAAGAAAGCGCAGAATCTGCTGGCAAGTATCCGCGTGGCCAAAGAACGCCCCCTGGCCCGTCTGATCGCCGCGCTGGGCATTCGTGGGGTAGGGAGCACAGTCGCCGAGCTGCTCGCCCGGCATTTTCATAGCATTGATCGTCTGGCGGCTGCCACGGAAGAAGAGTTGCAGACACTGGAAGGGCTGGGACCACACACAGCCAGAGCAATTGTGGAATGGTTTGCCAGCCCGCGTAACCGCGCCCTCATCGAGAAACTGCGCGTTGCTGGCGTGCGGCTTCAAGAGGAGGCTGCTGCCCCACAGCCGCGCCTGTCCAACCGACTGGCTGGGCTGACGTTTGTCATTACTGGCACTCTACCGACGCTGAAGCGCAATGAGGCGACCGCTCTAATCGAGCAGCATGGTGGCAAAGTGGTTGGCAGCGTCAGCAAGAAGACTTCATACGTTGTGGTCGGCGATGAACCGGGCAGCAAGCTCACCAAAGCTCAGGAACTTGGCATACCTCTGCTGGACGAAGCGGGACTGCTGGCCCTGCTGGACGATAAACGATGAGCGAAGCGGCCATCATCGTATATTCCGAAAAGCAGAAAGCGGTCCTGCGCCGACATCCCTGGGTTTTCTCCGGCGCGATCAAGAAAGTCGCAGGTGAACCAGCCGATGGCGAGATCGTGGCTGTCCGCGATGAACAAGGCGAATTTCTGGCTCGCGGTTACTGGAACAGCCATTCTGCCATTCGGGTACGCCTGCTTTCCTGGAACCAGGATGAACCCATAGACGAAAGTTTCTGGCGCGAACGGCTGCAGCGCGCCATCCAGGGACGGCATGTGCAGAACCGTCTGGCTGCGCAGGGTAAACCCGTCGCGTACCGCCTGGTGAATGCCGAGAACGACGGTTTGCCGGGCCTGGTGGTGGATCGCTATGGGGACTGGCTGGTCATCCAGGCACTCACGCTCGGCATTGAGGTGCGTAAGCCGCTCATTGTCAGCCTCTTGAACGAGCTGCTGGCCCCCGCTGGCATTTACGAGCGTAGCGATGTAGACGTGCGAGCCAAGGAAGGGCTGCTCAACCAGTGTGGGTTGTTGGCGGGGCAGGAGCCACCCGAACTGATTGAAATAGACGAGAACGGACGCCGTTTTCTGGTAGACGTGCGCGGGGGACACAAGACGGGCTTCTATCTCGACCAGCGTGAAAACCGCGAGATCGTCGGAGACTGGTTTCGCTGGGATGAGCACGCCTCCGAACGCGAAGTATTGAACGCCTTCGCCTATACAGGAGGATTCGCTGTCTACGCCCTGGGCGGCTTGGTCAGGCGTGTGATCAATGTAGACAGTTCGGCAGAAGCGCTCAGACTGGCTCGCCGCAATGTGGCGCTAAATGGCTACGCCATCAACGAAGACGATTTCATCGAAGGGGATGTATTCTCCGTGCTGCGCTATTGGCGTGAAGAAGGACGCACCTTTGACCTGATCATCCTCGATCCCCCCAAGTTTGCCCATTCGGCGCGACAGGTGGAAAGCGCTGCCAGAGGCTATAAAGACATCAATCTGCTCGCCTGTCAGTTGCTCAAACCCGGGGGCATTCTGGTCACTTTCTCGTGTTCCGGAGCAATCAGCGCAGACTTGTTCCAGAAAATCGTGTTTTCCGCTGCGTTGGACGCCCGCTGCGAGGCACAGATCATCCGCTGGCTGACGCAGGCATCCGACCATCCGGTAGCGCTCACTTTCCCAGAAGGGGCATATCTGAAAGGACTACTCTGTCGCGTCTGGCGTTGAGCGATAGCGCTCGGCGAGTTGCGCGATTTTCTGGCTGGTCTCGCGCCAACTGATCCGGCTTAACCCCATTTTCTCGCGCAACCCTTCAGGATCGAGGCCGCTACAATAATCTCGGACGGCACTCGTCCAGCGCAGAATCTCGAACGAGACGCGCGAGTTTACGCCTGCGGCGACAGCCGTATCGTGCAACACGTATTCCAGATTGCGTGCCGTGCAATCGAAGATGGTGTCCGTAGGCTGGTATTGAGCCATATACTCATCGAGCACGGCTGGCCAATCCGGATCGAGGGCGATTTTGCGTTCGCGATACACGTTACCCGGACGAGGATGGCGCACCAGCAGGTAGGGACGGCTCGGATCGACCCGTATCACGTCCCCAGGGCGCAGGCGCATACATTCACTCTTCTTGATACCGGTGTCCAGCAGCAGGCGCACCAGCAGATCAGGCCGCGGATCGGGGTGCTCCGCTACCCGCAGACTGGCAGTGAAAGCCAGAAGCTGCGCGATCTCGCCTTCGGACAGGATGGGTTGCAGCGGCGCTGAGCCAGAACGTTGCAGCAGGGCTTCTGCCGGATCGTGCGCCAACACGCGCTCCGCTCGCAGAAACTTGAAGAACACTTTCAAGGTAGTTACCCGGCGCGCGTAGCTCTTGCGGCTGCAGGGAACTCCGCGACCGTTTTCCAGCCAGTCCAGAAAGCGGTTGAGGCGGGTCGTCGTGAAATCTTTCAGAGCGAACTCTTTTCCGAAAAACTCTTCGACCAGCCGCAGGTCGGACGAGAAAGCTTTCAGCGTATGCTCACTGCACCCTTCGCTCCGCAGATAGGCCAGGAAGGGGCCGTGCGCATCGGCCAGATGGCTGTGCCTGGTGAGTGCGTGCTCTTTGTCGGAGGGAAACAGCGGAAGCTGGCGCGCAGCCATTGCTCTTCTTGCCTCATGCTGATCCAGCGAATAGTGAATGCAAGCCCATTGAACTTTGCCGAAAGACCCTTTAAAATCAATGATATCAAAACAATTGTCTCTTACGTAGATATGCCCCTCTTGATTGTCGCTGTGAACACATGGCCAAAGTATAGCATGTCAGCACAAGGGAAAGGAAAACAGAACATGGTGACTTACCAAGATAAGCCCTGGCTCAGACGGTATGATCCAGATGTTCCGCACAGTCTTGCTCCCTATCCTGACCACCCGCTGCATCACTTTCTGGAGCGGGCCGCAGCAACGCGAGGCCACGCCCCCGCCATCATCACCGCTGCACACCTGCCGTTGCTGGGGTATGTGGCCAGCGAAGTCTCCTATAGCGCGCTGAACAGCAACGTTGACGCTCTGGCGACGGCCCTGGTTGATCTGGGACTGAAGAAGGAAGACCGCGTCGCCCTGATCATGCCCAACTGCGCTCAGTTCGTCATGGCCTTCTATGCAACGCTCAAGGCAGGCGGGATCGTTGTCGCAGTCAATCCTACGTTTCCGCCCGCCAAGATGGCTGAGCAACTGCTGGATAGTGGAGCCACCGTAGCGATCACTCTGACCCTCTTCTACGAAGCAGTGAAAAGTATTCAGTCTCAGACCAAAGTCCAGCATGTTATCGCCACCAACATCAAAGAGTATCTACCGCCGGTCGCCCGCACCCTCTTCACGCTGGCGAAAGAGAAGAAGGAAGGGCATCGCATCGCCAAGCGGCCAGAAGATCACTGGTTGCAGGACCTTCTGCTGCGTTACGCAGGTCGCCGCCCAGCAGTAGAGGTGCATGGAGACGACATTGCCATTTTCCAGTACACGGGTGGAACCACTGGCATTCCTAAGGCAGCCATGTCGTCACACAAGGCGTTGGTGGCCAATACCCTGCAGTGTCAGGCTTGGTTGGCCCGTAAGGATGTTGACGAGCGCTTCCTGGCAGCCATCCCGCTCTTCCATGTCTTTGGCATGGTCGCGGTAATGAGCTTTGCCGTGTCGCTGGGCGCAGCCATGATCATGGTGCCCAATCCCCGCGACATCACCGATGTGGTCGCCAAAATCGACCGCTACCGGCCTACTCTCTTTATGGGCGTACCGGCGCTGTTCAACGCCATCAACAATCATCCGGGTGTGGTGGCGAGCAAGTATGATCTGAGTTCCATCTATGCCTGCATCAGCGGATCGGCCCCACTGCCACCCGCTACTAAGCGCCGCTTCGAGGAGTTGACGGGGGGAGTGTTACTCGAAGGGTTTGGGATGAGCGAGGCTCCGACTGCCTCTCACGCTAACCCAGTGAAAGGAGAAAATCGCACCGGGTCTATCGGTTTACCGTTCCCGGATATGGAAGTGCGCATTGTTGACCTGGACGATGGGGTCACCGATGTGCCGGTAGGGGAGGTGGGGGAACTGATCATGCATGGCCCGCAGTTGATGCGCGGCTACCACGGCATGCCCACCGAAACCGCCAACGCTTTGCGCGAGGATGCCGAGGGCAAGAAATGGTTGTACACTGGCGACATTGCGCGCATGGACGAGGATGGCTACTTCTACATTGTGGATCGTAAAAAAGACATGGCCTTGATCGGTGGCTTCAACGTCTATCCGCGGATAGTTGAAGATGTGCTTATGGAACACCCCGCTGTCCAGGAAGTAGGTGTGGCGGCAATCCCTCATCCTGATCCCGCCAAAGTGGGGCAAGAGGCGCTCAAAGCGTGGATTGTGCTCAAGCCAGGTCAGACGGTCACGGAAGAAGAATTGATCGCCTTTGCCAGTCAGAAACTCGCCCCCTACGAGGTGCCTAAGCGTTTCGCTTTTGTCAACGAGCTGCCACGCACGACCGTGGGGAAGATTCTACGACGCGAACTGGCACGAATGGAAATGGAGGCGCGCGAACAGCAGTCGCAACAAACCCAGTGAAGGTAAGTCAGGCCTTGAGCTAGCTGACAGATCGGCGGGATGGGCGTGAATATCAACGACTGTGGCGTGGTGATGCAGGTCCAGCCACTTGGGGTGATTGTCGTGACTCATGAGAGCCTCCCGCAGTGATTCCCCATCAACGCGAATTGACTTGCAGGCATTGTACACGCAGGTGGTTTCTGGCAAAAGCGAGGCTGCGCCCAAAAACAGCCCCCGTCTGACGGGGGCTGAGCAACTGGCATTAGAGGATGTCACGCAGGGGAGGGCGCTGTCCCCAGTGGCGCTGGAGGCATTTCGCTATCCGTCTTGCCTTCTGGCGCTTCAGCCGCGCCGGATGGCCTTGGTTCGCTAGGGCGCGCAGGCGCAGGCGTTTCGGGTGGCTCGCCCATCAACGCCAGGAATTCCTCGCGGCCAATTGTCTCGACCTCCATCAATCGCTGAGCCACCGCTTCCAGCTTGTCACGGTTCTCGCGCAGCACCTGCAGTGCGCGCTCGTACGCCTGCGAGACGATGGCGTGCACTTCTTCGTCTATCTGCTCGGCGATGCTCTCGCTGTAATCGCGCTGCTCGCCGATCTCGCGGCCCAGGAAGACCAGCTCTTCCTTCTGCCCGAACACGCGCGGCCCCAGCTTGCGGCTCATACCCCAGCGAGTGACCATGGTGCGGGCAATACGGGTGACATTCTCCAAGTCGCTCGAAGCACCGTTGGTGATATCTCCGAAGACGATCTCCTCAGCCGCACGCCCGCCGAGCGCGCCCGTGATCTGATCGATGTAACGCTGTGTCGTGCCGAGCATCGAGTCGTTTTCGGGCATCACCCAGGTCACGCCCCCTGCCATGCCTCGCGCTACAATGGTGACCTTGCGTACAGGATCGCAGTTCGGGAGCATGTGGAAGACGACCGCGTGCCCTGCCTCGTGGTAGGCGATCAGGCGCTTCTCTTCCTCTGTGATGATCCGGCTGCGGCGCTCAGGCCCCAACACCACACGCTCGATGGCTTCTTCGAAATCGCGCATGCTGATGCTCTTCTTGTTCTTACGCGCCGCCACGATCGCAGCCTCGTTGACCAGGTTCTCCAGGTCGGCCCCGACAAAACCGGGCGTGGATTTGGCCAGCACGGTCAGGTCAACATCGGAGGCCAGCGGCTTGCCGCGCGTATGCACTTTGAGGATCGCCTCGCGTCCACGCATATCAGGCCGGTCGAGCACCACCCGGCGGTCAAAACGCCCCGGGCGCAGCAAGGCGGGATCGAGGATGTCCGGACGGTTGGTGGCGGCCATGATAATCACATTGGTATCTGTGTCGAACCCGTCCATTTCGACCAGAATCTGGTTGAGCGTCTGCTCGCGCTCGTCGTGACTGCCGCCCAGGCCAGCCCCACGATGACGCCCCACAGCGTCAATCTCGTCCACGAACACGATGCACGGACTATGTCGTTTGGCCTGGTCGAACAGGTCACGTACGCGGCTGGCACCCACACCGACGAACATCTCGACGAATTCGGAACCGGAGATGCTAAAGAATGGCACGCCCGCTTCGCCACTGACTGCTTTGGCCAGCAACGTCTTGCCCGTGCCGGGGCTGCCTACCAGCAACACGCCCTTGGGGATGCGCGCGCCAAGCTGAATGAAGCGCTCCGGGTCCTTGAGGAACTCGACGACTTCCTGCAATTCTTCCTTGGCCTCGTCCGCACCCGCCACATCGTCGAAGGTCACCGAGGGCTGATCACCCGTGAACATGCGGGCGCGGCTCTTGCCGAAGGAAAGCGCCTGGTTGTTCGACCCCTGCGCCTGGCGTAGCATCAAATAAATGAAGCCACCAATGAGCAGTAGCGGCAGGAACGTGCCGATTAGCCCGATCCAGTTAAAGAGATTGCTGGGCTTGGTGAACTCGAAGTCAATCTGCTGCAGCATCTCCCGCGAAGCGCCAAGCGATTCCAGCAGGGCCGCGGGATCATCTGTATTGGGATTGATCTGGGTCTTGCGCGTTTCATTGTTACGGTACGTGGCGGTCACTTCGCCCTCGTCCGAGATCTCAATGGAACGCACCAGCCCATCGTTGATATCGCGCGCCAACTCGCTCGCGGTCAACTGCTTTGCATCGGTACTGTTGCTGCGTACCCCAAAGACTATCGCAGCAATGGCTGCGATAATCAGGATGTACACGAAGAGATTGCGCGAACGGTTATTCACTCCCTGCCTCCAGCACGTTTCCCAACCCGATTTGTCTCCACAGCCTGGGCTACCAATCGCGTTGCCAGGACGGCAGCGCATGATAGATTTGCATAATTCCTAATCAAAATTATACAGGAAGGGAGAGTTAAAAACCAGCCTTTTGCTCACCGGAAGAATTAATGTCGCATAAGAAAGTCCGACGTCATCCCATCCAGGCCTGATACACAGCAATCCACAAGGGAATGAGCAGCATGACCGCCAGAAAGGCGATGAAGGCCAGCACCAGCGTGACCAGATCGAGCTGTGGTGGCTCCTCAACTGCCCGATAGCGCGATTGGATCATAGGGGCAGGGGGAACCGGCGCAGAATAGCCTGGTCGTACGACCGAGGGTACTCCCGGCATAGTCGGCGGACTTTGGGCGGGCATCTCGGAGTAGATATAGGTCGGCGCTTCTGAACGCGCACTGCTTGCCGACGCGCGCGGTGCACTTCCTGGAGAGGGCACTGCGGCACTGCGTGGCACAGGAAGCGGCGCTTCTGGTGGAATGGTAGCAGCCGTGGCCGGGAAAGAAGCTTCGGAGCCCACCTCCGGTACCACATCGGTGGTGATCTGTCCGCGTCTACGGTAGCTGAGCAAGATGCGGCCTAACTGATCGGCTGTGCGATAACGCGCCGTCGGCTCCTTGGAGAGCACTTTCATCAGGATGCGATCCAGATGTTCCGGCACATTGGGGTTGAATTGCGACGGCTTTGGGGGCGTCTCGCGGATATGGGCCATGGCCAGTTCTTGCTGATCTGTGCCCACGAATGGCAGACGCCCGGTAAGCATTTCAAACAGGACAATGCCGATGGAGTAGACGTCTGACGCCGGTGTGGGGGGTTCTCCCTGGGCCTGTTCTGGCGAGAAATAGTGCGGGCTACCCCACACGACCCGCTGCCGCTCCTGGTCGCGGGGCTTGGTAGCCGTCAGAGCCTGGGCAATGCCAAAGTCCGTCACCTTGACGTTGTCGTTCTCGGTGACCAGCACGTTCTGTGGCTTGACATCGGCATGAACCAGACCGGCGCGGTGCGCATAGCCCACGCCTGCACAAATCTTGATCGCAATACTCAAGGCGCGATCAATAGAGAAAGGCGCGCTGGCGCGAATCAGCTTCTTGAGGTCTTCCCCATCTACATATTCCATCACCATGTAGTGCGTGTTGCCATCTTGCCCTACATCGTGGACAGTGACAATATTGGGGTGCGACAGGTTGGCAACGTTTCGAGCCTCCTGCCGAAAGCGCTTAAGGAACTCCGGGTCGTTGGTCAGGCTAGGGCGCAGGATTTTGACCGCAACGGTACGGCCCAACGCCAGGTCCGTCGCTTTGTAGATGACCGCCATGCCACCCGACCCCTGTTGGGCCAGCAGGCGATAACGACCGTTGAGCAGAGTTTCCTGAGAAGAAGACATCGGGCACATGCCCTCCGGCTACCGACGGGCCGGACAACAGCTAGCGAGTCACTCTAATAATGCTCGGTCCTGCGCGATCTTGCAAATGTTTTTCAGATAATGGGGAAACACTGTTGTGAAACGACAGCGGGGGGTGACTTTGCCGGCAGGTCTTCGGCCCGAAGATCTGCCAGAATGGATGCGCAACAGCCAGAAAGAGACTGATTTTCTATGGCTGGGCATATTACTGCTGGCGCTGGCCTTGAGCACACCACTCTGGATGCGCAGGGGTCTTCCGCCAACGCCGGAAATACAACAGCAGCTTGTGCGGACTCTCGAGATGTCGCACAGCTTTCAGGCCAGGGTGATTTACCCTCGCTGGGCCGCTGATTTCAACCACGGATACGGCTCTCCTCTCTGGAACTATCTCCCTCCGCTACCGCACTGGTTGGCTGGTTTCTATCATGCCCTGGTGCAGTCTGACTCCACTATCGCGGTCAAGGCGGTCACTACGCTGGGAATCATGACGGGAGTTGTGGCGCTCTTTGCCTTTGCCAGGCGCCGCTGGGGAACCTATGCCGGGCTGCTGGCCGCTTTGAGCTATGGCCTGTGCCCTGCTGTGATATGGGATATGCCATTTATCACCGGCGGGGTTGGGACGTTACTGGCCGTTGGTATGTTTCTCTCCGCCTTGTGGAGCTACGACGTATTAATGACTACCGGCCATCGGCGCGACCTGGTATTCGCCACCCTGTTCACAACTGCCTTATGGCTGTCGCATGCCCCGCTCAATATCTGGCTGACTCTGGTGCTGCTGGGTTGGGTGACCTGGAACCGATGGCTGGGAGGGTACGCCGCGCATACTGCGCCCCGGGCCGCGCTGGCCTGGTTGCTGGGCCTGTTGCTAAGCTCGTTCTACCTGCTTCCGGCCATCCTGGAATGCGACCTGATCCGCTGGCAGGCGGCAACAGCCTGGCCGCTGGCGAACTGGCAACCGTTGTCCCTGACGAAGCTACTGGCACTACCCTCACGTCCCGATCTCAGCGCTGCCAACCCGCCTGGCACCAATGCGATCGGGATTGCCTTGTGGGGAATGGCTGTCCTCAGTCTGGGGACCTGCTTCTACCAAGACTGGCGTCGTACTCCTGACCCCGCTGCCTGGATCAGCCGGGGGGAAGCCTGGCAGGCGCGCCTGGCGGCCCTACCTCGGCATATGCCTGCTGCTCATCGCGAAATGATCTACTTCGCTCTGGCTGGCCTGCTGACCTGCGTGCTCGCTACGCCCCTGGCAGAAACCTTGTGGAAGCACGTTCCCGCCTGGCTGAACGCCTATCCGCGCGATCTGGTACCTGCGCTCAGTGGCATTTGTGCCCTGGTAGTAGCGCAAATGGGTGCATCGCTGCAACAGTTGCGCTCGCAGCGCCTCGGACTCGCGGGCATGGTTGTTCTTGGAGGAATGCTTCTGATCGCCGCTCTGCCCCTGCGGAGCGAACCCCGCTGGCCTGTGTCGCGAACCCCCGCCAGCGTTGCGGACATTTTGCGCGACGAAGGGCGCGGGTATCTGGCTGGCTCGTTCGTGGACGGCTGGCTCTTGCCATCTGATCTGGCAGCAGTGCCGCAACCCTTGCCGTCATTGATGGCTTCGTACCAGAGCGGTTTCACAGACCGCGTGATACGTGAGCGGCTGCCAGCCGCCACTCAGGCCGATGTCATCGAAAGCGGGCCTCAGACACAGCGGCTGATCGTCAACGCTCGTCGCCCCGCCACAGTGGTGCTGGCACTCCTGTATTTCCCAGGCTGGAAAGCCACAATAGATGGCAGGGAAGTAAACGTACAACGCGATCCACAAACAGGCTTCGTCAGCCTGGATGTCCCTGCTGGGCGGCATGAAGTGCGAGTGGAATTCGGCAGCACCTCTGCGCGCGATGTTGGTTGGACTATATCCGCCCTTGCGCTGGCATCTCTGGTCGGTATAGCGCTGTGGCGAAAGCCCCTCTTGCTGGAAGCTGTTCCCAGGACCACCCCGAATGGGATAGGGATGGAACAACCACTCCAAACGTGGGCATTGAGCGCCCTCAGCGTGTCAATCGCCCTTATTGCTGCGGCGATGCCCTTCTTGCACGCTTGGCCGGTGCGAGAATCACCGCCCGGCGTTGTCGAGGGAGCCACCAGTTTTCCCCGCGCTTTTCAGGGAGGCATTGACCTGTTGGCCTTCAGCCTGGACGCTGCGCAACCTCTGCGCGCCGGAGACAGGTTCACCTTGCATCTGTACTGGCGTGCCGTGCAGCCAGATTTGCCGGACTATCAGGCTGAGATCGAACTGATATCTGATGAGGCGGAAAGCACGACCGCCTGGCCTATCGTACAACGCCGTCATCCGGCGGGCATCCCCACCAGCCAGTGGACATGGTGGCCGCTACTGAGGACCTACGTGCGCGATTCCTACTACCTGAGATTACCGGACGGATTGCCCGCGGGCACCTACAGGCTTGCGGTGCGACTCGAAACATGCAATCTTACCAGCATTGCACCGTGTGGAACGGGCACACCGCTCTTCGTCCATGATGGGCGCGGCACCAGCCTGGGCGCGCAGGCGATTTTGCCAGTATCCCTCAGCGTGCTCGCTGACTGACGCTTGCTATCTTGAAGCCCAGCAGTATAATCCCAGCAGATTCGCTTCTGTCTGGAATCTGCCCCAAGCTGTTGCCCTGGCGGGCCACGACTGTGGAGAATCACATGGATCAAAACGAAATCAAGACAAAGATTGATGCTGCCTGGCGAGCTTACCGGGCGGGCCAGCAACAGGCCGCCGTTGAGCATTTCAGCACGATCCTGGCTGAAGCCCCCGACGAGATTGACGCGCATTGGGGGCTTGGTCTGTCGTATCGTCACCTGGGCGAAAGGGAAAAGGCCCGCCAGGCGTTCGAGAAAGTAGCTGAACTGGCCACTCAGGCGCTTCAAAACGAACCGGAAGACCGCGAGCGCTATTTCATGCTGCAGCGCATGGCCAGGCAACAGATCGATCAGATCGCTGAGTTCCTCAACTGACCTGCACGGCAAGAACTTATGACTCTCAGCAAACGCGAGCGCCTAGAAAAGACCATTGCTGGAGAGGAGACCGATCGCGTCCCCGTCGCTCTGTGGCGGCATTGGCCGGGTGATGATCAGCGTGCCAGCGATCTGGCTGAAGCGACCATTCTCTTTCAGCGCCAGTGGGATTTCGACTTTGTGAAAGTCACTCCCGCCAGCAGCTATTGCCTAGTTGACTACGGAGTACAGGATCGCTGGGTAGGCCATCTGGAAGGCACGCGAGAATACGTGCGACGTGTCGTGCAACGCTCACTCGACTGGACGGAATTGCGTGTGCTCGACCCGACGCGCGGCGCGCTGGGCCGTCAACTGGAGACGCTGCGCCTGCTCAAAGAAGCCTTCGGCGATGAGGTGCCTTTTATCCAGACAATCTTCAGCCCTCTGGCGCAGGCCAAAAACCTGGCTGGCAAAGAAGTGTTGATCGAGCACATGCGCACTGCGCCAGACCGCCTGAAGACCGGCTTGAACACCATCACCGAAAGTACTCTGCGTTTCATCGACGCTATGCGGCGCAGCGGTGTTGCGGGCATTTTCTACGCCATCCAGCATGCTTCCTACGCTGTGATCAGCGAAGCCGAGTACCGCGAGTTTGGGCGTCCCTACGACCTGCAAATCCTGGAGGCGCTACCCGATTCGTGGTGGTTCAACATGGTTCATCTGCACGGATCGGCGCCCATGTTCGATGTCGTAGCCGACTATCCAGTTCAGGCTATCAACTGGCACGACCGTGAGACAGGCCTGACGCTGGCCGAGGGTAAGCTGCGCTTCGGCGGGGCCGTTTGCGGCGGTCTGGGCCGATGGGACCCCATGCACAATGGCACGCCTGTGGATGTGCGCGCTCAGGCACGAGAGGCCATCGAGCAGACCTTCGGGCGGCGTTTCATCCTCTCGACTGGCTGCGTGATCATGACCACAACGCCGCTCTCGAACATTCGCGCTGCGCGCGAGGTGGTAGAGAGCAAGGGCTGAGCGGGAGACATACCATGCCCATCCGGGTCATCGCCGGAACCGCGAAGGGCCGCAAGTTGAAGATGGTGCCCGGCTCGTCGACCCGCCCTGTCATGGATCGCGTGAAGGAAGCGCTGTTCAACATCCTGGGGCAGGGGGTTGTAGACAGCACCTTTCTCGATCTCTTCGCAGGCACAGGTTCTGTGGGGATCGAGGCGCTGAGTCGGGGAGCGGCGCTGGCCCGTTTTGTCGAGAATCACCCGCTAGCCGTGCGCACGATTCACGAGAATCTGGTCCATACGCGGCTGACAGATCGTGCCCAGGTGATACGGGCGAATGTCTTTCATTATCTGCAATCTCCCAGACCAGAGCCTTTTGAATATATTTACATTGCGCCACCGCAGTATATGGGCCTGTGGAAACAGACTCTGCTCTTGCTTGACGAAAATCCTGGGCACGTGCAGGAGGATGGAATCGTCATCGTGCAGATCGATCCCCGCGAGCGCGAGGATGTCTCCCTGCGACATCTGCAGCCCTACGACGTGCGCATCTATGGCAAAACCATGCTGTGGTTTTTCGAGCGCGTCTCGTCCGGCTAGGGAAGTTTTTCAGAGCAGCGCTTTTCCCGACAGAAAGCGCCTGGCGAAAGCCAATGCCTCTTCTCTGGAAGTGATCTCGCCCATTACCTGCGCTTCGGTCAGGCGCTCGATCAATTCTCCTACCAGTGGCCCTGGCCGTAACTGCAATTCCTGAATCAGGTCGCGCCCAGTGAGCAGTGGCGGCGGGGCTACGTCGGTTTCGCGGCGACGCAAGTAACTCTGCAACAGGTCGCGCCCCAGCTCCAGATAATAAGTCCACCGCTGAGTGTCGAGCATAATCCCATAGGTCGCCAGATAGTCGGCCAACGCCAGCAAACAGACATCTATGCCCGCTTCGCCTGTGTCACGCCAGAAACGGTAAACAGCCCGGCGCGTCAGTGGCTGACTGGCAAAGAGCCAGTGAGGGCGCATGTGATGGCGTACAATCACTTCCAGGCGGGTAGCTTCTTCGTTGCTCAGGCGGAGAGCGCGAGCGCGATCCCGAGCGATGACGGCCCCGATACGCTCGTGTCCATGGAAATTGAGCCTCTCACCCGTCTCCTGCCTGGCAGCGGGCTTGCCGATGTCGTGCAGCAGAGCCGCCAGCATCAGCAATCCTCGGTGTGTGTGATGGTTGGCCCACTCTTGTTTCAGATGCTCGCTCAGGCTTTCTCGCATGCCGCTGAACGCAAAAGCGATCAAGCCCAGTTGCACGTTGGCAGTGTCGTCAGTGGAGCGCTGGCCTTCTAACATAGTCGCGATTTCGTACAACCGCTCTACGGCGAGCAGTGTATGCCGCCATACGTCGTACTGATGGGGGGGCGGCTGTGCCACTCCTATCAGTTGTTCAGCTTCCGGGATGATTTGTTGGAGCAAGCCGAGCTGTTGGAGCGCCGCCAACCCTGCCTGCGGTCGAGGTGCTTGCAAGATCGCAAAGAACTCATCGCGAATACGTTCTACGGAGCACTCTTTCAAACGATGCACATTGTCGCGCAGCGCAGCCCGCGTCTCTGGCTCGATGAACAGGCCGAACACGAGACTGAAGCGCACTGCGCGCAAACTGCGCACCGGGTCGTCCGCAATGGCCCCTGGCGCGCAAAAGCGGAGCCTTTTCGCTTGCAGATCGGCCAGACCACCTAAGGGATCGTACACATGCTGCCCGCCGCCCGCCAGAGGTGCGGCCATGGCGTTGATGGTGAAATCGCGCAGGGACAGGTCGGTCAGCAAGTTTGGCCCACGGATGCGGGCCACATCAACTGTGATGGTTTCTTGTTCCCATGGGATCAGCGCTCTTCCCACGCCGCGCTCAACGTCGAGCGGATAATAAGCGCCCCCCAATTTGTCAGCGATCACCCTGGCGACAGCGCAGCCGTCATCTTTCGTCACCAGATCGAGATCGTGGGAGGGCCGCTGGAGCAGCGCGTCGCGCACCACTCCTCCGACAAGGTAGATATCTGGCTGATCTTGCAGGAGGGCACGCAGGCGTTCAACAAGCGGCGGCCAGACCAGCGGGCGCGCTGGTACGACAGGCTCCCAAGCCAATCACGCCTCCTCCACCTGTACGTCTGGCTTGCACACGCCGATGAAGGGAAGGTTGCGGTAATACTCATCCAGGTCGAGTCCATAACCGAAGACAAACTTGTCCGGAATCTCGAACCCTACGTAGTCCAGATCAATATGTACCTGGCGACGACTGGGCTTGCTCAGCAGGGTGCATATCTTGACGCTGGCGGGATCGCGGGTTGCCAGGATGTTGAGGATATACTGTAGCGTGTGCCCACTGTCCACAATATCCTCGACGATAATCACGTGTTTTCCAGCGATATCCTGTCTCAGATCCATGTCTATGCGCACGCGCCCTGAAGTCTCGCGCACGCCGCTGCCGTAGCTGGCAATCGCCATGAAATCTACGCTGTGCGGGAAGTCAAGGTGGCGCATCAGGTCTGTCAGGAACATGACACCACCCTTAAGTACACAAATCAGGAGCACCGGACGCACATTGGCATAGTCGGCGCTGATCTGACGCCCCAGCTCAGCTACGCGCGCCTGTACCCTGTCGCTATCAATCAAGATTTCCTGCAGATATCGTTCGTATGGTTTGGACATCACTGTTGACCCTTTGCATGAGGGCAAAGTCTCATTTCAATGCACACGCGCCGTGTCGCCAGAGACTCCTGCCAGGGTATAAATGCCGATCAGATCGCGTGAAGCGGAGATGCTCAGCGCCATCCACCAGTCCATGACTGTCTGGTACAGGTCTTCAGCTATCTGAATGTCCGCTGCCAGTTGATGCGCCACATCCAGCAGTGAGCGGATGGCTTTGCTGAGTGGGGGGAACTCCTCAGTTGGGAATAGAAGAGCCTGCCCTGCTGTTTCGAGAGCGGAAAACCCCTGCGGCGGGAGGTCTGAAGAATGATCCGACAGCGCTGCCGAAATCTGTTCGCCCATATCAAGCTGTTGTTCGCGCAATCGCAAGAGGCGGAGATGCAATTCGTCGGCGATATTGCGCAACAGCTCCAATCGAGGCGGAGAACTGAGCACCTGTGATTCCAGAAACTCCAGGAATGCGGTGCTGTCCCCTTTGGTCAGGCAGTACTCAAGGGTCTCGATCGCCTCGAAGCGCAGGAGTTGAAACTCAGCGGACAGTGCTCCAAAGGAATCATCCAGCGGGTCAGTCATCAACCCTCCTCCGACGGACACAACCGGTACAGATACTCCCAGGTGTAAATGCCGGTATGATGACCATCGTTCCAGTAGAACTGCAGGGCGTAGTTGCCCACGATCTCCAGGTTTTGAACCGAATAATGGCGGGTGGGGATCAGGTGCAGCAGATTCTCTGGGTCGGAATGCCTTCCCATGTTGGCGTGCCCTCCCCGACACTCGGCACATGGACAGGCGAGACGCAGGGGGCCAAGCGGATAGCGACAGACACGGCCATCGTTCCAGCGAATGAGTAACACGTTGGACTTCTGATCGAGCGTGATGTCGTCTGGAAGAGGGGTGTCCATAGTTTTTATCTGCTGGAATTCGCCAGTTGCCTGGCCTGACCGATCCAATCGTTGTTGCGAATACGCTGAGGCCGCACCGTCACGAATGGGGCCAGGCGCTCGGCCAGCGTCTCTGGCGTCATGGCAGCAAGCTGCGCAAAACTGACAATGCCCGCGTCGCGCAGAGCCTGCGCAAAACGGGGACCAACATCCTTGATCAGCGTGAAATCGTCACCTGGCATGGCGGCATCAACGGCGGGCGCAGGCTCTGCCTCCAGGGTATCCAGTGGTAGTTTGATCTCCGGAAGTGGCTCTGGCCCGGCATCAGGAACACGAGAACGAACCAGGAAACGCGCAGCGAGCTTGCCACGCTTGCTTTCTTTGAGCAAAAGCCATCCCACAACCGCGCTGGCTGCCAGCCCAGCGCCCAGCACGATCGAATTTCTCACCGCTTTGTACATGGCGCGCTCTCTTTCACTCTGGTCTCAGGCACAAATTGTGCAACACAGACCAATCACAACGGCCCGCCGGTTCCCCCGACTCTTCCCGTGATGGTGCGCGTATTGTATCATGGGAGGCAAGAGGGTGTCCAATGCGCTGCTCCGAATTTCCTTGGCCCTTGCTGAAAATGCACCATTATATATCAAGTAATATATTTTAATAATGCAAATGCGTCTGTTAGACAGGAGAGATTAATATTTTGGGCTATGCGCGTAATGTGAAAGAACACAATCCTTAGCACTTGCCTTATCTCTCAACATCCTCTATACTATACTCTGGTAATTGCTTACAGACAAGAGAGGCCAGCCATGGAACTGAATCAGATGGTGTCAAGGGTCCTTGAGGCGGTACACATGCGTGGGGCAGGAGCACAAGTGATCTTGTTGCACCCGGCCAGTCGCTACCGGTCAATGGTCGTCGCGCAGCTCATGAATTCGACAGAGCAGCGCGTATTCTATTACGCGATGGGGCCGGACGATGTGGATGTGCGCTCGTTCCTGTCCGGCATCACTCATGATCTCGCCAACCAGCATCCTACTTTTGGCCGCCACGTCAATCTGATCCAGTTCGACCCGGAGCAAAAACTGGTAGACTTGCTGGATGCTTTCGTAGCTGATCTGGCCGATCTCTCCAGCGACCCATTCATGCTGATCCTGGACGAATACGACCGTACCGACAGCGCAGACGACATCCAGTGGTTCATCGAACAAACGATTCTGCGCGTTCCCTCTCGTTGCCAGATCATTATCAACAGCCGGACGCTGCCTCGTCTCCCCTGGATCTCGCTGATCGCTCAGAAGAAAGCGGTCATTCTACGCGATGACCAATTGGTGACCAGCAACTTCTACGACATGCGCACCGACGGCGTGATTCACCTGCAGGTGAACGCACTGGGACCTGGCATGGTCATTCACAACGGTGAAGTGATCAACACCTGGGAAGGGCACTTGCCTCGCCTGCTATTCTTCTTCGCGTTGGACAAGCCAGTAGTAACCCGCTCGGAGATCTGCCAGGCTTTCTGGCCCGATCTGGCCAGCGACCAGGCGGTCAACGTCTTCCATGTGACCAAGCGCCGCCTGCACAAAGCGCTCAACTTCGATGTGCTAGTACACGAAGGGGGCTATTACCGCATCAATCCGGAAGTGTCCGTCGAGTACGACATCGCCGAGTTTGTCGGCGCTTTGGTGCGTGGACGCGCGCCGGAAACCCAGGACAAAACCAGTGCCTGGCAACAGGCGATTGATCTCTACAAAGGGCCTTTCCTGCAGGGGCATGTTGACCAGTGGATTCTAGATCGCCGTGCCGACTATCAGAAAGGCTACCTGGAGGCCCTGAGCGAGATGGCACGGATTCGCCTGGTTGAGGGGCGTCAGGAACATGCTCTGGGGCTGTTGCTGCGAGCAGTGAACGAGAATGATCGCTACGAACCCATTCATCGGCAGATCATGCAACTCTACGCCGATCTGGGGCGTCGCAGCGAGGCTGCCGCACACTACCGCAAGTTGGCCGATCAACTGAAGCAAGAAGGCAAAGAGCCGGAGCCGGAAACCAAGGCACTCTACCAGTCCATCATGTCCTGAGCGTGCACTTCCGACAAGGAAAGACCGAACAGAAAGCGGCAGGCTGTCTCACCTGCCGCTCTTTGCTTGCACGCCCCTGGAGGGGATCGAACCCCCGACCGTCTGCTTAGAAGGCAGCTGCTCTATCCACTGAGCTACAGGGGCATTGCTCCGTCATTGTACGGTCCACATCTGACCATGTCAAGCGCGATCAAGCAATCGGTTTATTCTTCGTCGAGGCAAGGACGAATGCCCTTGTACACCGTGCCACCACTGAGTGTTCTCAGGATAGTCATGGGTGGACGACCGATCAATTCGCTCAGCTCTACAGGGGTAAGGGGCGTGTTGCCGTTGGCCAGAAAGACGCGAAAGACAGCGTCCACCAGCGACAGGTGAGGGGTGATGAAATCAGGCTGTTTGCTCGCCTCGCGCAGCGCGCGCTGCAGCGCATCTACTTTGCGGACTTCTGCAGTGACGGGATCGATCCAGTCTACCTCCTCCGTGTCGCGATGCTCGGAGAAAAAATCGCGTTGTTCCGGAGGCAGGTGACTTAGTAGATAGACACGCAGATCGCGCCCCTCCCGCTCCCACCAATTGTAGTCAATGTGGAACTTGGTATCGAGCGTAGGTCGTATGCGTTTACTGGCAATCCCAGTCGAAGAATTCACCGTGTCCCCTGATCTGCGTTCTGCCATCAGGCCAGCCGCCAGTATGGCCCACCCACGTGCTCAAACTCAGGATTAGAAACCAGTGTCGCGAAGATCGGCCCTGGTGGACACCGGCGGATGACATTCACTGCGCTGTAGAGCGTCTTGGCATGCACCGTGCGCTGTGGGGTGAGCTTCGCCAGTTCGGCAATTAACTCGCGCATGATATCCGCCAGACCTCGTTGCGGCTTGTCAGTCGAAATCCACAGCGCATCAATGCCTTTGAGATCGTCAGCGCCGAGCACCATCAGCTCGTCGTATTCGGCTCCGATCGCACGCTTCTGGCTTTCGAACAGCAGTCGGTTGTTGGGACCCGGCACCGCGAGACGAATCCACTCAGTCCGGGGGCGATGCGCGTGAAAGTCAACGACAACCCGTGAAGGATCATCAGTGCGTCTGACGATGATATAGGCTCCCACAGGCAGGCGATGTCGGCGATAGAAATCGGCCAACCCATAGACATAGCGGTGCTCGCGCACGACCCAGCCGGGCATCTCCTCGCCCGTCTGACCATCGATCAGTGTCATCAGGATGCGTTGCGCTTCATACGCTGTCGGGAACAGGTGCCGCAGATGCGAGTTCAGCGGCAACGTCCCCGTCCGGCGATGAGGGAAGTTTAGACTAAAGGTCACCGAGTCCGCTGGCGAGGCTGGGGAACGCAAGTTCGATAGCTCGTCATCAATTTCATATTCGAGCTGCGCGAGTTCCTCTGTCAGCAGCCGCCAGTCATACTCAATCGGCTTGTAACGCAGGCGCTCCGGTACCTTGACCACTTCGGGCGGCTCAAGGTCGCGCAAATACCACAACACACGCCCCGCCGGCCCCACTTCGTCAAAGCGCGGGTCGTGGAACATCGCATATTCGAGCGAAAAGATTTGCAGGCGGCGGTTTGCCTCGCTGGGCAGTCCAACTTCCTTGATAATGCGCTCTGTTTCAAGCGGGCCGCCGTTGTGCATGACCAACACCGCCTCGGCCAAGTGCAGATGGGCGATGGTCACCTCTACCAGCAGGGACTTGAGGAACCACCGTCCGGCGAAGTAGACGACATCCTCTTCTTTGCGCAGCCGCTCTTCCAGCAGGTAGATGATGTCGTCCCCATAATCACGCATGATGACGTCAATGTCAGCCTGCGTGGCGGTAGGAAGCTGAGTATCAACGCTGAAGTCAATGTTCAGTTGATGAGGCGTTTGCAGCGCGCTGGCAAATTCGCGCGCTGCCCCGTCCTCGAACTCAACCCGAATCACCTTGAACTCGCCATGTTCTGGGTTGTTCCCCGGACGGACACCAACCACCCGGCCTACAGCGTAATCGAGCGCAGGGAAGACCAGCGTCTGCCCAACCTGATATTCGTGCCGGGGCTGGAAAACCTCGCCGCGCTGAAACTGCCGCCGCAGCAACTGCGCTTCTTTTTCGATCCGGAACACCACCAGGCGTCGGGCCAGTTCCTGGCTGGAGAGAGGCTTCTCATCTTCGAGGAAGACGTTGAACAGGAACTCAATATCTTCGTCTGTTACCTCGAAGTGATCGGTCCAGTAGTGTTCAGAGGCTGTCTGATGTCGAAGCAATGCGACCCCTGTGAGCGCATACTAGGTCGAGCGGGATTTAATGAAAACCGGAGACGTATTATAAGGCAGCATAGGGCTTCTGACAAGCAAGACACGCGGAAAAAAGTCTACGATTGTGTTGGGTGTACAAATTCCTGTCTTTTCTCCACGGCGCCTCCGCTTGGCCTGCGCCCAATGGGTTACGAACGTTCCCTGCCTCACGCTATAATCTGCAGAGAATTGGCCTCCCCACCATAGTTTTGGGGATCGACAAGCCGCAGCACAAGGAAGGAACGCTCATGACAAGCTCGACCAGACCTCTGCGCGATTCTTTCAACGCGCGCGCGACACTCGACATCCCCGACGGGCGGCTGACCTATTACCGACTGTCCGCGCTGTCTGAGCAGGGCATTGGCGACATTGATCGGCTGCCATTCTCGATCAAGGTCTTGCTGGAAGCAGCGCTGCGCAACAATAACGGTTTTGAGGTCACCGACGATGACGTGATCAAGATCGCACGCTGGTCGCCGTCTATGGCTGAGGATCACGAAATTCCATTCAAGCCCGCTCGCGTGATTCTGCAGGACTTCACAGGGGTTCCATCCCTGGTAGACCTGGCCGCGCTGCGCTCGGCGTTGCAGCGTATGGGAGGCGATCCGAGCCGCATCAACCCGGCCATTCCCGTTGATCTGGTCATTGATCACTCAGTCCAGGTTGACGTGTTTGGGACGCCAGACGCACTGCAGATCAACGCGGAAATGGAGTTCGAACGCAACCGCGAGCGTTACGAATTCATCCGCTGGGGACAGAAAGCATTCCGCAATTTTCGCGCTGTGCCCCCTGCGACCGGAATCGTGCATCAAGTCAACCTCGAGTATCTCGCGCGCGGGGTGTTAACTAGGGAACAAGATGGAACCACAGTGGTGTTCCCCGACAGTCTGGTCGGCACCGACTCGCATACCACCATGATCAACGCCCTGGGAGTAGTAGGCTGGGGGGTAGGGGGCATCGAGGCAGAAGCCGTGATGCTGGGCCAGCCGATCTACATGCTCTTGCCCGAAGTGATCGGCTTTAAGCTGATCGGACAACTCCCAGAAGGCGCTACGGCTACTGACCTGGTGCTGGTGGTGACGCAGATGTTGCGTAAAAAGGGCGTCGTGGGCAAGTTCGTTGAGTTCTACGGTAGCGGTCTCAGCAGTCTGAGCCTGCCCGATCGGGCTACGCTGGCTAACATGGCCCCAGAATATGGGGCGACCATGGGTTTCTTCCCGGTGGATGCGGAAACCATCCGCTATCTTGCCTATACGGGCCGTCCGCCACAGCTAGTACAGCTTGTCGAGCAGTATGCCCGTGCCCAGGGGCTATTCCGTACCGACGATACTCCCGATCCGTCCTTCACGGACACGCTCGAACTCGATCTGAGCACTATCGAACCCAGTTTGGCTGGCCCCAAGCGCCCTCACGACAGGGTACCGCTGACTGAGATGCGAGCGAAGTTTCGGCAGGCGCTCAGTGCACCGGTGTCCGAGCGTGGCTTTGCGCTGACACCCGAAGCGCTCACGCGCCGCGCTCAGATCAGGCTGGCGCGGAACGGGCATCAGTCGTTCGAGGTTGGGCATGGCGTAGTGGTTATCGCCGCGATCACCAGTTGTACCAATACCTCCAATCCCTCGGTCATGATCGGGGCGGGTTTGCTTGCCAAGAAGGCGGTCGAGCGCGGCTTACAGGTTGCCCCCTACGTCAAAACGAGCCTGGCCCCAGGCTCGAAAGTGGTCACGGCTTACCTTCGAGAAGCCGGCCTGCTCCCCTACTTAGAACAACTGGGCTTCTATGTGGTCGGTTATGGGTGTACCACCTGCATCGGCAACAGCGGGCCGCTGACTCAGGCCGTCGCCGAAGCTATCAGCGAGAACGACCTGATCGCGGCGGCAGTCCTGAGCGGCAACCGCAATTTCGAAGGGCGTATCAACCCATATGTTCGGGCCAATTACCTGGCCTCACCGCCACTGGTGGTAGCCTACGCCATCGCAGGGACAGTGGATATTGATCTCACATCAGAGCCGATCGGGATAGATCGGGAGGGGCAACCGGTCTTCCTGCGCGATATCTGGCCCAGCCAGGAGGAAATTCAGCAGACCATCGCTGCCGCCCTCAAGCCAGAGATGTTCCGCGAGCAGTACAGCAATGTCTACGACGGCAACGAAACCTGGAACGCCATACCTGTCGCCGACAGTCCCGTGTATGCCTGGGATCCCAACTCCACCTATATTCAGGAACCGCCGTTCTTCACGGACCTTTCACCGGAACCTGAGCCAATCCGCGACATACGCGGAGCACGGGTATTGGCCCTCTTCGGTGACACCATCACTACCGACCACATTTCTCCTGCTGGCTCTATCGCGCCCGACAGCCCCGCAGGGCGTTATCTGATAGCGCAAGGCGTCGCGGTGAAGGACTTCAACACTTATGGCACACGGCGCGGTAACGACCGTGTGATGGTCCGCGGCACCTTCGCCAACATTCGCCTGAAGAACCTGCTGGTGCCCGGCGTAGAAGGCGGAGTGACCGTGCATCTGCCCAGCGGGGAGCGTATGTCCATCTTCGATGCGGCGGAGCGTTACCGGGCGGAAAATACCCCCCTGCTGATCATCGCGGGGAAGGAGTATGGCGCGGGCAGTTCGCGCGACTGGGCCGCCAAGGGGACGATGCTCCTCGGCGTGCGGGCAGTGCTGGCTGAAAGCTTCGAACGCATTCACCGCAGCAACCTGATCGGCATGGGCGTGCTCCCGTTGCAGTTCAAAGAGGGCGAGAATGCCGCCTCCCTCGGCCTGAGCGGGCACGAAGTCTACGATATCGAGGGTCTGAACGACAGTTTGACGCCGCGTCAGCCGTTGCTGGTGCGGGCCACTGCTGCCGACGGCAGCGTCCGTCAGTTCACTGTGATCTGCCGTCTCGACACTCCGGTTGAGGTACACTACTACCGTCACGGTGGCATCCTGAACGCCGTGCTGCGGGCTATCCTGCAAGAAAACTCATAGTTTCCTGTCCACAGACAAGGGATCAGGGCTGGTCTCTTCTGCCAGAGGCCGGCCCTTTCATTTGCCCAGGATGCGCAAAACAACATGTCTGAGTAAGATTAGGGCATTGACAGACCTCAGAGCATGAACAAAAGGAGTTTGCGCCAGTATGCCTCGCGTCATTGTGGTTGGGAGCGCCAATGTAGATTTCGTTGTGCAGACCCCACACATTCCCCGGCCCGGTGAGACAGTCTTGGGCCACAGCTTCGTAATGGCCATGGGAGGAAAGGGCGCTAACCAGGCTGTGGGTGCAGCTCGCCTGGGAGCCGATGTCCTGTTCGTCGCCCGTGTAGGCATGGATATCTTCGGCGATCAGTGTCTACAGACCTATCGCGCAGAAGGCATTGATACCACCTATATCACGCGCGATCCCGAAGAAGCAACAGGAGTCGCGTTGATCGCTGTTGCGGCAGACGGCGAGAACAGCATCACCGTGGCGTCCGGAGCCAATATGCGCTTGATGCCGGAACATGTAGAGGTTGCGCGCGAGGCATTTTCACGCGCAGATGCTCTGGTCATGCCGTTGGAAGTGCCTCTAGACACAGTGATGACAGCGGCGCGCATAGCGCGTGCACATGGCGTGAAGGTAGTGCTCAATCCCGCGCCCGCGCGCACACTTCCGCGTGAGCTTCTACAAGCGGTTGATGTGTTGACTCCCAACCGCATTGAGCTGGCGCAGCTCGCCGGGATGGCCGAGGGGGATATCATGAATCTGACGGACGAGCAGTTGGGACAGGTACTACTCGGCCTGGGAGTCAGTCAGGGTATTGTCACACTGGGGGCCGAAGGGGCACTGGTAATTGATCGCAACGGGACTGTCCGTATACCAGCTTTTCGGGTCCGGGCGGTTGACACCACGGCTGCAGGCGACGCATTTAACGCGGGGCTGGCGGTTGCCTTGGGGCAGGGGAATAACCTGCAGGAGGCAGCGCGCTATGCCAGCGCCTGCGGCGCTTTGGCGGCCACCAGGATGGGCGCTCAGCCTTCATTGCCTGTTGCCGACGAGGTCACTGCTTTTCTGGCACAGCACTGACCAGACTCTACTGACCGATCATCAAGCGCCTGTAAGCCTACGGGGTTGCAGGTGAGGCGGGGAGATGAGATGATGACGGCCAAAGTACTGATCGTAGACGACGAATTCGCCATTCGGGATGCCCTGGGACGCAAACTGCAGCGCGAAGGGTTCGAAGTTGTCCTGGCAGGGGACGGTCTGGAAGGCTTGCGCCTGTTTCACTCGGAGCGGCCCGATCTGGTTGTGCTCGATATCGTGATGCCAGAGATGAGCGGGCTTACTGTGTGCACGCGCATCCGCGAAGTGGCCGAGACTCCGGTGATGATGCTCTCGGCGCAGGCTATCACAGAAGAGGACATCATCGAAGGGCTGAATGCGGGGGCTGACGAGTATCTCGTCAAACCCATCCGGCTCAACGAGTTTGTCGCCCGCGTCAAAGCTCTGCTGCGTCGGTCACAGATGGTCTCCCCACAGGCGGAATCTGGATACCATGACGGCTACTTGAATATAGACCTGCTGCGTCGGCAGGTCTATGTCAACGGGCAGAAAATACACCTGACGCCCACCGAGTTCAAGCTGTTGATGGTCCTGTTCGAAAACGCCGGGCGAGTAGTATCGCAGCGAGACTTGCTCGAACAGGTATGGGGGCCGGAGTACGTGGACGACGTATACTACCCCCGCGTCTATATCAGTCAGTTGCGCCGCAAAATCGAGCCAGACCCGGCCAATCCAACCTACATTCAAACCGAGCATCGCGTCGGCTATCGTTTCGAAAAACAGGGCAACTTCCTGCGCAGATAACTCGCCACTGGCGACCACTATGAGTCTCACGGCCCTCGTTCTGCTCCTGGACGGCCTGACGCTAATCTTCGCGTTGGGTCTGCTTCTGCTCGCCCTCTGGCAAGATCCACACAGCAACGCCAACCGCTACCTGGCGATATTTCTGCTCATGGTGGGTCTGTGGGCTGCGGGCTCGTTGCTCGCCCGCGCCGCCGCCTACACGAATGCAGACGCCGACACGATCCGCCTGGGGCTGCGCCTCATGGACCTGGCCTACGCTGGAGCAGGGCTGGCCCTGTACATTTACGCGGTGATCATCACCAGCGTGCGAGGACGTTTGTTTCGCCTAGCCAGCACTGCGGGGCTGGTAGGAGTGACAGGGTACCAGTTCTTTCTGCTATTCCTGGTAGAGATCAGCCGTCCTTTCGACATCAGCGCCACAGGGTCTTTGCATTTCACCTACAGCCCCCCCCAAACCGGGCTTTTTCTGGCGCTGCATGCCGCTACGGTGTTCGTTACCTGGCGTAACCGGGCCAAGATACGGGCGCGCGGAATTGTGTATGGTATCCTCCTCTATTGTATCGGACACAGCCTGGCCCTGGTCAGCCCTGGGCTGCGCGGTCTGGGCGTCGCCGAGGATACAAGTGCGGCGGCGGTGCTGGTCATGGCTTACACAGTGGTACGCCATCAGATCATGCTACCCCTCTTAGGACGTGCCAGACAACTCGAAGCGGTACGCGATGTAGGTCTTGCCATCAGCAGCCGACTCCGCCTCAATGAGACGCTGGCAGCCATCGCTGCTCAGGCCGCCGAACTGCTGGGCGCAGATGGTGCAGCGATCTACCTCAAGCGCGACGAGACCCTGACCCTGGCAGCCGTGTTCAACATGCCCTCGCAGTTCGTTGGCACCACAGTGAGTGTGGGGCAGGGGATCGTAGGCACCGTAGCCGGTGATAAGCGCGCCCGCCGTCTAGAGCACTACGGGCGCGAATGGGCTGGCGAACCGGACTTGCCACTGGCCAAAGAAACGTTTGGCGCGGTGCTGTGTGCCCCGCTTGTGTTCGGCGGGGAAGTGGTCGGAGTGCTGCTGGTTGTACAGGGAAGACAGGGACGACTCTTCGATCAGGAGGATCTGCGCTTGCTGGAACTGCTCGGCCCGCAGGCAGCCGTGGCGATCACCAACAGCCGTCTGTTTGAGGCCGAGCGCGAACTGCTGACTGACCTGGCGACCGCCAAGAGTCAGCTCGAAGCAGTGCTCACCAGCACCGAAAATCCGGTTATAGCGCTGGATCGCCGTTTCCGTATCATCTTCGCCAACCCCGCAGCGAAAACGTTGCTGCAGACAGATGTTGACCCTGTCGGCTGGAAACTGACCGACTTCGTCCCGCGCCAATTCTTGCCGGGCAGCGCCCGCGCTGCTCTGCGCGACCTCAAGCAGAAGCGGGTGCATACCTACGAGATAGATGTTCAGGGACACGTGTACCTGTGTCACGTGGCTGGGCTGGGACGCCCGCGCCCAAAGGGATGGGTGATTGTATTAAATGATATTACTGAATTGAAAGAACTTGATAAACTGAAGAGTCAAATGCTGCAAATGACCAGTCACGACCTGAAAAACCCATTGCAGGCAGCCATGAGTTATGTGGAGTTGCTCCAGGAAGATGGCGAAGCCGTCTTCACGCCGGAAATGCGCGATTATCTCAGTTCGATCTGGCTGCAGCTTTCGCGTATGTACCGCCTGATCAACGGCATTCTTGACCTCGAACGGGCAGGGGCAGGGCGGCGCGTGAGCGAAGAGTGCGACATGGCCAACCTGCTGGGACGGGTTGCCGTGGATATGGCCCCGTCAGCGCGCGAGCGGCAGATCACCCTGGACTTGCACATTGGGGACACGCTGCCGTCTGTCTGGGGCGATGCGCAGCAACTGACGCAGGCTTTCGCCAACATCGTGGACAACGCCATCAAGTTCACGCAGCCTGGTGGTCGGGTGGACATCGAGGCGCTATCCTATGAAGGTCTCGTCTACGTGATTGTCCGCGACACTGGTATTGGCATAGCGCCCGAAGACCTGCCGCACGTTTTTGAGCGATTCTACCGGGGCAGGCAGCGCCTTCCTGGGGAAATCAGCGGGTCGGGTCTCGGTCTGGCGTTGGTCAAGGTTGTGGTGGAACGTCACGGCGGCGAGGTCTATCTGGACAGCGCACCGGGGCAGGGGACTACGGTGACCGTGGTACTGCCCGCAGCGGTACGTACCGTCACACCGCAGCCCGTAGACATGCAAAGGAGTTCTCCATGAAAATCTACACTCGCGGAGGAGACGAGGGCAAGACCACGCTGTTTGCTGGTGGCCGCGTCAGCAAAAACCATGCGCGTCTGCACGCCTACGGCACGGTGGATGAATTGAATTCCGTGCTGGGCGTGGTGCTGGCAGCAGGAACACCAGAGACCCTTGCCGCACCTCTGCAGCGTGTCCAGCGGGAACTTTTCATAGTGGGCGCTGATCTTGCCACCCCGTTGGAAGCTCCGAGCAATTACGTGGTCCGTGTGTCTGCCCAACTTACGGCTGCCCTGGAAGCAGAAATTGATGAATGGGACGCTCAGTTGCCGCCGCTCAAGCACTTCATCCTGCCCGGTGGCACGCTCTGCGCGGCCTTATTGCATCAGGCGCGGACGGTTTGCCGCCGCGCCGAGCGCTGGGTTGTAGCGTTGCAGGATAGCCAGGAGATCAACGGAGAGGCTCTGCGCTATCTCAATCGCCTGTCGGACTGGCTGTTCGTAACCGCCCGTTACGCGAATCACCTCGCCAATATGCCTGAGGTAATATGGCAGATGAAGTAAGGATAGGCATATCGGTAGCATGTGTCTCAAGGAGCGCCGAGTCGGTGCGGGTGCCGGCGAAGGGCGGGCAAATTGGCGCACAGTTGTGGGCAGACATGGGGCAGGTGCTCCACAGGTGAAAGGCGAATGCGCTGCACCTTCTGGCTCATCAATATTTGTAACATAAGCAAAGAAATGTTATATCATGGGCATGGAGCAAACGGAGGACGATGCTATGTCGCGTAAGCCCATCACTTTTGGTCAGGCCCGCGATGCGTATCTACAACGGGCCACCCTGAAATCTCGTCACACTATTGAAGCCTACCGCCGCGCCATTGATCTCTTTCTGGAATTCATGGCCGATGATTCGGCGTCGTGGCGTATTCTGCCCATCCTCCACTATCGGGCCGTTACGCCCGCCGATATCCCACTTTCGGCCCTTTCTGAAGGTGACGCACCGATTCTGCTCTACTTCGCCCAATGGATGCTCAGCCCCTCATCCGGACGTCAGGGCGACCAGCGGCCCTACAGGCCATCTACGGTCGAGTTGCGCCTGGCCGGTGTGCTCAATTGGTTTCAGTTCATGGACGATCACGGCTGGTTGCCACCCAGCTTCCGCTTACCGAACGCCAGGCGCATCGTGCGCGACGAACTACGGGGACATTCGCGCCGCTTTGGGCCTCCACAGCCCCCAGCACATATCGAAGAGGTGATCTACTACTACGATCACCTTCAGCGTCCTCGTGCGCTCGACCGGCCTGATGCCGATCCAGAGCGCGTCGAGCGCTGGGAATTGACACGCCTGCGCAACTGTGCTCTGGTGCGCGCGCTAGCCGAATCCGGAGGGCGCATCAGTGAGATACTGAGCCTGAATCTGGACGATTTTCCGGCGCGCGCCCTCCAGCAGAACCAGGTGCTCCGCATCGAAGTACACGGCAAAGGCGGCCATGTCTACTCTCTGCGTTTCTACGACTCGTTGCCCGCCATTCGTGCTTATATCGAGCGCCGCGGAGCCTTTCTACGGGCTAACCGTGGCGGCAAGGTGCCGCTGTTCGTCAGCCACGACCGCCGCTACGACGGCAATCGAATGAGCCGTATAGTCGCGTGGCGAGTCGTGCAGCGAGCAGCGCGAGCGTTGGGACTGGGCAACATCACTCCACACGACTTCCGGCACTGGCGCGCTACTCAACTGCTCAATGCAGGCTATCCTTTGGACGTTGTACAGGACTATCTGGGGCATCGCTCGGTAGAGACCACCCGCGCTTATTACGCTCACACCGATCCGCTTCGTGTGGACGAAGCAGCGCGAAAGGTCAGATTACCGCGCAACCCTGCCAGCCCTGACCCAGTAGAGTAGCAGGGAAAGATCAGCGGTCTTTATAGCCCTGGCCAAGCGGCACGGCAAGCATAATGCCCGTGAAACCTAACAGGACGCCAAGGTGAAGCAACGCCGCAGGAAGACAAAGCCAGTACAACGCCCGGTTAAAGTGTCCCTCAGCGACCAGCAACACGATGACCAGGGCGCTGACCAACAGGCTCGCCATAACGATCGCCGTGCCTATGAGTAACAATAGCCCTCGCTGAGTTGCCATAGATGACGACAGACTGTTGATCGTCTGGCTCCAACGGGGAGAAGTATCGAAGCGCCGCACCAGGGAACCAAACAGTAAGCTGCCCAACCTTCTCGCCCCCTGCCCGATCAGGACAAGAGGAAACGAGATTAAATGGACTATGCCCCACCCTATCGCACGCATCGAGTTCGCCTCCCGATGTTCACTGAGCGACCAGCCCGGCCTGCTCCAGGCGTCCAGCGAGCCAATGGGGAACGCGCGCAATAACCTCAATACCATTCTCTGTATGATTTTCTTTCACAATTACACCGCGGCTGTGTACAACCGCAATCCACTCACCCGCCTGGTAAGGAATCAACAGGCGCAAGGTAATCAGGTCTTCCAGCAATACCCTGGTAATTGCCGAACGTAGCTCATCCATCCCCCAGCCCTGCAGAGCCGACACACGCACCACTTCACGATACCCCAGCGCTTTGAAGTCGAGGTCCTGGCAGCAGTCTCCGCGATCGATCTTGTTAAGCGCCAACACTTTGGGGATGCGCGTCGCCTCCAGGTCGGCCAGCGTGTCCTCTACCGTATCAATCTGTTCCCAGGCGCGGGGATGACTGGCGTCTACCACGTGCAGCAAGAGGTCTGCGTCGGCGATCTCTTCCAGAGTCGCCCGAAACGCAGCGACCAGCGTCACAGGTAGCTTCTGGATGAAGCCTACCGTGTCAGAAACCAGAATCTCGCGCCCGTTGGCCAGCTCCACTCGTCGGACGGTGGGATCAAGGGTGGCGAACAACTGATCGGCCACATAGACATCGGCTCCCGATAAGGCGTTCAACAGGGTTGATTTGCCAGCGTTGGTGTAGCCGACCAGGGCCACCGTGGGAATGCCCGACCGAACTCGCTGCTGGCGATGACGCAAACGATGCGCTCGCACAGCCGCCAGCTCCTCGCGCAGCTTGACAATGCGACGGGAAATTTCGCGCCGATCCACCTCCAACTGCGTTTCACCCGGCCCGCGCAACCCCACCCCTCCAGCGCCGCCGCGCGCTACCGCGCCGCCGACCTGACGCGCCAGGTGTGTCCACTGGCGTGTCAGCCGTGGCAGGCGGTATTCATATTGCGCCAACTCGACCTGTAGCGCGCCTTCTCGCGTGCGGGCATGTTGCGCGAAGATATCCAGAATCAGGGCCGAGCGATCCAATACCCGGATATCTTCGCCCAACATCTTTTCTATTTCGCGCTGATGACGTGGTGAAAGCTCGTCATCGAAAATCACCATGTTTGCGCCAACCGCCGGCAACGCCAGCGCGATTTCCTCCAGTTTGCCCTTCCCAATGAAGGTCGCTGGATCAATACGTGCCAGTCTTTGCGCCGAGCGCCCGACCACCTGGATCCCTGCTGTCTGCGCTAGCAGAGCCAGTTCATCCAGCGAGTCCTCAACCGAAAACTGGGCGTGACTTCCCCTAATCTCTACGCCGACCAGATAGGCCCGGTCGGCACTGGCCTGGGTACTGTGCAAATTGATGCCACGTTCGGCAAAATCCATCAGTTTTATCCCGATCCCCACCTGGTCAGGCAGGCTATGGCCATGCGATCTCCGACTGGCATTATAGCCCAATGCGGAGCGCCTGCTAGTTTCACTGCCGCCGCCCGGAAATCCGGCTCAGGGGGTGTGGCGAGACAGAAATTCTTCGAGCGCCTGCCGGGCACGTTCGGCGTAAGCTTGTTTGCGGTTGCTCTTGTGACGCGGGGCATCTTCCAGCGGCGGCATGATGCCAAAATTCGCCTTCATCGGCTGGAAATCGCGCGGCGAAGCGTGAGTGATATAGTGGCATAGCGCGCCCAACATGGTCGTCGAGGGCAGTTCCCACAGCGGTTTGTCCTGCAGCAGATTGGCGGCGTTGATGCCGGCCAGCAACCCTGTGCCTATATTGCCGACATAACCCTCTACCCCGGTGATCTGCCCGGCGAAGAACAGATCGTCGCGCTGTCGGTACTGCAGAGTCGGTCGCAAATGCATGGGGGCGTTGATGAAAGTGTTGCGGTGCATCATGCCATACCGGGCGAACTCGGCATTTTCCAGACCAGGAATCATCCGAAACACCCGTCGCTGTTCTGTCCAACGCAGATTGGTCTGAAATCCCACCAGGCTATACAGAGTACCGGCCAGATCATCTTGCCGAAGCTGCACCACAGCATAGGGCCGTCGCCCGGTGCGCGGATCGCGCAGCCCTACCGGACGCATTGGGCCGAAGGCCAATGACTGAGGCCCTCTGGATGCAATCTGCTCGACAGGCAAACAGGCTTCGAAGAAACGCGGGTCTTCCTGTTCGAAACCCCGCAGTTCGATCCGCTCAGCTTCGATCAAGGCCTGCACGAAACGCTCGTACTCATCGCGCGTCAGTGGGCAGTTGATGTAGTCCCCGCCTTCCTCTTCCCCGCGTCCATAGCGGCTCGCCCGGAACGCGATGTCCATGTTGATCGTCTCTGCATAGACAGTCGGCGCGATAGCGTCATAGAAGTACAGATACTCTGAGCCTAACAACCGGGCCAGTTCCTCCGCCAAAGACGGGGCCGTGAGGGGGCCGGTGGCGATGATACAGGGGCCATCCGGAATATGGGCAACCTCTTCGCGCACCACTTCGATCAAGGGATGGCTGCTCAAGCGCTCGGTCGCCAGGGAAGCGAACACGGTGCGGTCGACGGCCAGCGCACCGCCCGCGGGCACCACTGCCTGATCGGCACAGGCCATCAACAGCGACCCCAGACGTCGCAGCTCCCACTTGAGCACGCCGGGAGCGCGATCGGGGAGATCAGAACCGAGGGAATTGCTGCACACCAGTTCGGCCAACCGATCGGTCTGATGGGCTGGTGTCATGCGCAGCGGACGCATCTCATACAGGATGACGGGAATGCCACGCTGCGCCAGTTGCCAGGCTGCTTCCGAGCCAGCCAAGCCCCCTCCGATTACCTGCACGACATTCGCATTGGCCATCGCAGCCCTCATCCTTTTTACCAGCTACCTGGGGTTCTCAGTGCGCTCGCGGCATTGGCATTTTCGATTTTACAGAATTGAGCTACCATTGTCCAAGCTGCTGACACGCAGCCCAAATTCACGACAGGACGCCTTGACGGATATAAGGTTCAAGGGTATTCTAAGAAATAGAACAAAGGTTCTGTTTACTCGCTCGGATGCGCGAATCTGATGGCCGGGAAAGAGCACGTGAGACCGCGGACCCTACCCTTGCTTGCAGCCGCGAGCTTCTTAATGCTGTGCGCGATGCTGGGCTTCGTCATCACGCTGGGCACAGCCCTACTTTGGGGATACCTTGCCGGAGAGGCGCGGGCTGTTGTCGCCGACCGGACTGTCTACTACGCCGACTCGCCCATTGGGCCGCAGGCAGCGCGTTCTCCTCTGGCCGACGTTTTCACCCACGAAGTGTTGTACTGGACTCCCTTGATCGAAGCCTGGGCAGCCGTGTACCAGATCGATCCTAATTTGATCGCCACGCTGATCCAGATCGAAAGTTGCGGAGACCCCTCCGTGGCCTCGCCGGCGGGCGCGCAGGGCTTGTTCCAGGTAATGCCGTTCCATTTCGACCCGGGTGAAGATATGCTCGATGTGCAGACCAACGCCCGCCGCGGTTTATCCTACCTGCTCACTGGTCTGCGTATTGCCAATGGTCACGCTGGCCTGGCGCTGGCCGGATACAATGGTGGACACGGAGTCATTGACGATGGCTGGGCTGCCTGGTCTACAGAAACCCGCCGCTACTATTACTGGGGAGCGCGCATCTACGCTGAGGCGAAGTCTGGCCTGCCGACCAGTCCCACCCTGGCTGAATGGCTGGCCGCCGGTGGCAGCCGGTTGTGCGAGCGTGCCCGTCAGACCCAAGCACGGCTGGAACAGGAAAACAAGGCCCAGGTGATGGTCGCGCAGGCCCGCTGATCGCCATCCCCTGGGCACTTGGGCACGTCAGATGCGCCCGAAGATCACACTGGCGTTTTGTCCTCCCAGCCCAAAGTTATTGGACATAGCAAAGTTGATCTTGGCATCGCGCGCCTCATTCGGCACGTAATCCAGATCGCATTCTGGATCGGGGGTCTCCAGGTTGATGGTGGGATGCAACACCTGCTCGAAGATGGACATCACCGTGGCGATGCCCTCCACCGCGCCAGCCGCGCCCAACAGATGGCCCAACATACTCTTGGTTGAGTTCGCCGCCAGTTTGTAGGCATGGTCTTTGAAGACCTGCTTCATCGCCCGCGTCTCAGTCGCGTCATTCGCTGGTGTTGACGAGCCGTGCGTGTTGACGTAGTCAACCAGTTCAGGATCGAGGCGCGCATCCTGCAACGCCCAGCGCATGGCGTTCGCCGCGCCCATGCCAGTCGGTTCTGGGGCAGCCACGTGATAAGCGTCCGAGGAAGAAGCCATCCCCAGCACCTCGGCATAGATACGCGCGCCGCGCTTCACCGCGCGTTCCAGCGTCTCCAGGATCATCGCCCCCGCGCCTTCGGCAAACACAAAGCCATTGCGGTGCAGGTCGAAAGGACGACTCGCCTTGGTCGGGTTGTCGTTGTAGCCGGTGGCAAGACCTTTCATGGAGATGAAGCCGGCGATCCCATAGTCCAGGATCATCGCCTCCACCCCGCCCGTCACCACCACATCTGCTTTGCCGTAGCGGATCAAATTCATGGCATCGCCGATACTGTGTGTGCCAGTCGCGCAGGCCGCCGAGATGCAGATCAGCGGCCCTAACGCCCCTAGAATGCGACTGATGTGATGGGCCGGGATATTGGGAATGGACTCGATCAGGGCAAACGGGCCTGGACGCCGCCCCTTGGTGCGAAATTCAAACGAGGCTTGCTGTGCCAGATCGTGCGCCCCCAGTGAGGAGCCAAAGTCCACAGCTACCCGTTCTCTGATCGGTTCGAGGTCTTCGACGGTCAAGCCCGCGTCTTTCAGAGCATCCATGGCTGCAGCCACGGCGAAATGAGATGGGCGTCCCATGCGCCGAGCCTCTTTGGGTTCGATATACTCGGTGGGATCGAAGTCGAGCACTTCTCCGGCAATCTGCACCTCCAGATGCGACGGATCGAAGCTCTGGATACGCCGAATGCCAGAAATTCCCGCCTTGAGCTTTTCCCAGAACTCAGGAAAACGTCCCAGAGGGGTCACTGCCCCCATCCCTGTGACGACCACTCGTGGAAAACCATTGCGTATGAATTCCATAGTTCTTCCTCACTGATCGCAAGCGAGACTCACTGCCGCCCTGGTGACGGCACCGATAAACCCTGACGGATCGCCTGCACGATGCCACCGGCTACCGCATCACGTGCCTGCCGGATGGCATTCTTCACCGCCCGCGCATCCGACCGACCGTGCCCGATGATCACCACACCGTCCACGCCGAGCAACGGCGCTCCCCCGATTTCAAAGGGATCCATTTGCCGGTAGACGCGCCGGAACGCGGGCTTTCCCAACAGTCCAGCCAATTTGGAGCGCCAGTCAGCGCGCAGCTCCTGGCGCAGCAAATCGAACACCATAGCGCCCAACGCTTCCATGGATTTGATCATGATGTTGCCGGTGAAGCCATCCATCACGGCTACATCCACTCGCCCCCCCAGGACTTCTTTGGGTTCCACATTGCCAATGAAGTTAACCCCGCCACGGCTCAGGAGTTCCGCTGCCTCTTGCACCAGCACAGAACCTTTACCCGCCTCTTCACCGTTAGAAACCAGCCCCACCCGCGGTGCAGACAGTCCCAGCGCATGATGGGCGTAGACGCTGCCCATCAAAGCAAACTGCGCCAACCATTCAGGTTTGCAATCGGCATTGGCTCCAATGTCCAGCAGGATCACCGGTCTGCCGCTCACCCGCAAGATCGCAGAGAGCGCCGGACGGTCTACACCTGGGATGCGCCTGAGGGTGTGTAACAGGGCGATCGCCAGGGCAGCTCCAGTATTGCCCGCCGTGACGAAAGCGTCCGCCTGTCCTTCTTTGACCAGTTCCATACCGATATGCATCGAAGAACGCGGCTTGGCGCGCCCGACCATACCAGGTTTGTCGGTCATGGTCACTGCTTCGGGCGCATGTACAATCTCAACTGGTAGCCCCTGAGCAGCATGACGTTGCAGCTCCGCGCGGACTTTCTGCTCATCACCGACGAGCACGATGGATACATTCAGTTCGCGGGCAGCCAACACCGCCCCTTCCACATCGGGAACAGGGTTGCGGTCGCTACCCATCGCATCTACAGCGATCTTCATTCACACGACCTTGTCTGAACACGAAATTTGCCACGAGCAACACTCGATTGTACGCCAGAGGCCGCTCCCTTGGCAACCATTGACAGGCCCCTCGAGCCGTGTATAATCAAGATCGCTTGCCCTGGTGGCGGAATTGGTATACGCGGCAGGTTGAGGGCCTGTGCCCGAAAGGGCGTGGAGGTTCGAGTCCTCTCCAGGGCATCTTTCAGAATCGCAAGCGCGAGAAGGCCTGTTTACAGGCTTTTAATTTTTATTTCTGCTCACTTATCGAATTCAATACCAGGATGTATTCGCCAGAGGTACTGCCACCTCCGCGTCCCTTTCGCGCAACGCTGAGATAAGCGACTCCGTCACGCGGCAGGCGAAACGGGACTTCTACCCGTCCTTGACCGTCTGCGATTCCGCTGGCGATCACCTCAGCCGAAGCGCTGCGGACCTCGACCAACAAATCCAGGTCGCCGGCGGTCACTTCAACTGTAGCCTGTACTTCCTGACTCCCTCTGCCCCGGATCGTCCACTGGTCGCCGAAATGCTCGTCGTCCAGACGTCCTACCTCCCGTTCTCCGGGCCGAATGGTCAACCCTGCGCTCGCGTAACTCTCCGGAGCGACCCCCAGGCTATAACTGACTGCTCCAGAGAACGCGGGGTTGGTAATCACAACACGGTGCTGTTGGCCCCCTTCAAGGTTTATCGTGGTTGACCAGCAGTTGTCCCGGCTTTCGTCAGGCTTCCCTTGTCCCAGCGTGTCCCTGCTTTGTGACAGCACGATCAGTGCCAGTTCCTCGCCTGGCGAATAACTGCATCCCCATAGCCGATACGTCCCCGAAAAAGCGGGACGTACTTCCCATTCGTGAACAGGCATGGTGTCATCAAGCTGACCGGTGACCTCTCCCTGCAGCGTCCCCATCTCCGTCGCCCCAGGTGTCGGGACACCTATCCGAATTTCATAGGGCAGCACCTCTATGTCCGCGAACAGCGCTGGCTCGGCACGCACAACCACTGCATACAAACCTGTGCGCGGCAGGAGTAATGGCCCAACCACGAGCAGTCTTCCGTCTTGTACGCTTCCTTGCAGCAGTTCACCGCTGCTATCCGCCAATGCGAGGGCCACACTTCCGCGAGGTACGGTAGACAAAGTCGTCCCTGTAATCTCGATGACCTGCCCAGCCTGGCCGTAGAATACCCATGTTTCCGTCGCCTGATCAGGGGACAGGTTGCCCTGCCCTGACTGACCGACAACAATGCCCTGGATATGAGACTCATCTTCAAGCCCGATGTTGGCCCCACCCGCTGCAGCGAGGCTGTACTCAATTGGTGAATCTGCGACTGGTCTTGCAGAAACGCGCAAAATATAAGTGCCCGACTCAGGGAGTCTGGCGATTTCGAAAATCGTGTCGCCTTGCGCGGCACGGTGAGTCGCCAGCGTCGTGCCATCAGGAGCCAGTAATGCCAGCTCCACCGTCTCCAGTGTCTCGGAAATCTCGATCCGAATGACTAATCTTTCACTGGTACTGCCTTCGATGAGCCAGGAGTCTGCCGGGTCGGATGCTGTCAGACCGCCATACACAGACTGCCCACCAATCGGCAAGATGCCGCCTGACGAACCAGACACATCCTGTGGCGCACGCTCCATGAATACGCTGTATCCGCCTATCCCTGCGCCGGCGGCATTTTGCCAGGATCGCACGAGCAAAATGTATTCTCCCGTCTCCGGTAGACGCACTGGGCCGATCACTATGTCGTCGGCCAGCAGATCGGCAGACTTTGCCAGATACCCTGTCGGCCCATAGAGAATCGCTTCAGGGGAAAACTGCGCACTGGCAGCCGTCACAGTGAAGGTCATTACCTCACCCTGGCTGCCAGAGAAACGCCAGCGTGTTGCATCACCAGGCCCTTGAATGCTCTCTATCAATCGAACACCACTACCCAGTTGACGCACAGGCCCTTCTGCAGGAGCAGTGAGGGAAAGTCGGGTCACATACAGGCCGTAGCCAATCGGCCCATCGGCGGCAAGGCGGATCAAATAGTGCCCTGTGCGCGGAACGACGAACAGCGGCACTGCGAGTTCACCTTCTGTGGCAATGACTTGCACGGGGAATGTTCTTCCATCCTGTCCTACGAGCGACAGGTCAGGTAGCGCCTCGCCCTCCGTGCGTAGCACAGAGACCTCCACCACATCTCCCGCGTGCGCGCTGAAACGGTACGTGCGGCTCTCGTGCTGGGCCATGTTGTCCCATAGCGGAATACCAAAGACGATCTCTTGCGCTGACACTACCTCTGGTAACGAAGGCGTCTGCGACACACTGAGCCAGTAACGACCAACGGTCGTGCCTGCATTCCCTCCCTGCCGCGTGACCAGGACGGTATACCAACCACTCTTCTCCGCCCGTAACGGCCCGATGACGTATCGCGTTTCTGGGACAGTTTGTTCCTTCACCCCCAGGGCTATTGGCCGCCCTGCTGGATCGAGCAGCGCCAGAGATGGTTGCAAATCGCCAGACAACACCTGCACCTGCAAATAGACTTGGTCGTCACGACGCAGGCTCAGCCGCCACGCATCTGAGGGGTTGAGATCATCGAGTTGCCCGGCCACTTCTTCCCCTGGCGCTATATCAGCGGGGACTATCTCCTGGCTTACGGAAGGTTGCAGCAGCAAGCGATAGGATATTGGCAAAGCCTGAGAACGAGACCGTACTACCAGCGTATAAACCCCACTCTGTTGGAGGACAAGATTGCCCGTAGTAAGCGCCCCTGCCTGGCCCGGCACAGTTTGAGCCTGCGCCACGCTCTCCCCGCCTGGCCCGTAGACTGACATTTCCAGGGCCGGCGGAAGCTGATCAGTTAAAGCTGTGCAGGCTATCGCGTCTCCGGCGATGCCGCTGAACTGCCAGAAGTGCGCTTCGCCCGCGCCGATCTGTGCGGTAAGCGGTTTCCCCGCGATCAACACCCCTGGAGTGACAGGTATCTGCTCGATCCAGTCTGTGATCGCCAGAGTCAACGAGAACGGGCTGAAGGGTGACCGCACATCTCCGGGGCGGCGCAAGGCAACAAGATAGAAGCCATCGGCAGGCAGTTCCAGACTAGCGATCGTCGCCGATCCGCCATTTCGCACGCCAGAAGCAAGCACAGTGTCTGCTGGATCGCTGACTGTGAGCAACAGCGGCACATCGTCTGCTGGAAACTGGGCAGTGACCGAGACCGTATCTCCCGCTGCTCCCCAAAAGGCCCAGCGCGCCTGATCCGTCTGGCGATCCAGCGTGCCCTCGACATGCTGCCCGTAGAAAAGCAGAGCAGCCTCCACCTGGCCGTCGTCCACGCTATACACCTTTTCCAGCAAGAGTGAATAGTTGCCAGCCGTACGCCCAAATGGCCCGGCGAAACGGCTGACGCGCACCAGGAAATCGCCACTGGCTGGCAACGTCACTGTCAGAATGGCATCCAGGCCCTCGACATCGTCTGTCTGGGCCAATAGAAGGCCGCTCATATCGTATATAGCGAGCGCCGGATCGAGCGTGCCGCTGGTCACGCGGGCAGTAATCCGCGCCGTTTCGTTGGCTTGACCTGAGAACGTCCACCACTGGACAGGCTGATCTCCGTCCAGGACATCGAATACCGGTCGCCTGTCTTGCAGAGGGCGTATCACTGGACGGGTCTCTGATACCTGCTGAAGAGCGAACGCGTAATGTGTGGAAGTGCCGGAAGAAACATGGGCGGCCACTGTGACAAAGACCTGATAAGTCCCTGTTGCCCGCAGTGGAAAGTCGGCGATTCTCACGCTTTTCTCACCCTGGATATCGGCCTGCGCAACAATCGTCCCGTCGGGGGCCGTCAATGCCATGTTCAGCGGCACCTGCGAGCGCGAGTCTGTAGTAGCTACCAGAGTGACAGTGTCGCCCGCCTGCCCCTGGAAAGCCCAGAAATTGCTCAGCACTGGCTCGCCTAGCTCACCTTGATACAACTGCCCTGCCCTCAGGCGTTGCGCGGCCAAAGCCGTAGACGATTCTTGCGTGATGGCAATCTCGTACGCACCGTAGTTTCTTGGCGGTGCGGTGATCATCACAGCGTACGGACCCGGCACGGCAAAGGTATACGTCAGCTCAACCGGCTCTCCATTAACGCTCTGGGCTTCGGCCAGCACTGCAGGGGTCACACTGAATCCTCCCAGGTGCCAGTCGGTGGCAATCAGGGCAACAGCCGGGGACAACCGCTGATCACGGGGCGAGATAGAGAGTGAGAGAGCATCTCCGTCGGCGGCTTCTACCAACCAGGTATCAACCGGATCGTCTATGGTGAGCACTCCTTGCCAGCGTTCGCCTTCCCTGATTGTGCGCCCGATCGAGTACGCAGTGCTTGCCTCCAACTGGACACTCACTGTATAGGACAAAACGTCGGCCTCCGTAGACGGACTGCCCACTAACAGAGTGTAGTGACCGTCCAGAGGCAACTCCAGGTGCTCAATCTGCGCGCTGCGGCCAGGGCCAGCAACAGCGGTTGCCAACGCACGCCCGTCGCGCGCGCGTACCTGCATGGTCAGCAGAGCGGGAATACCTGCCGTCTGACGGGCACTCACCCTGATGACATCTCCCCGCGACCCGCTCCAAGTCCAGGCGTCGAGCGCATCCTCTGGTGTCAGGACACCGGAGGCCGTGGAGCCATAATCAAGTGCAGTGCTGGAAGCCTCTTGCTGCACACCCTGCCCTTCAATCTTCAGAGAGTAACCCCCTGCTCCCTCCACGATAACCTGATAGATGCCCGTGTGCGGCAAGGTTATGTCACCCAGAATCAACTCGCGCTGTCCAAAGTAGGCGCGCCGCTGCGCAAAGACTGTCCCCGCGCTGTCTGCCAGGCTGAGGATCACGACATCACCTTCTCTGTCACCGAGGAGTGTGACCGTAGCGCGCACGCGCTGTCCAGCCGTTCCCTCGAACAACCAGTGAGCAGCCCGATCCGGCAACAAAGTCTCGGTCACCGATCCTCCCAGTATCCCGCCCGAAGGGACCTGCGCCTGGACACTGGACACGACGTTCAAGTGAACGTCGAATGGCAGCGGGGCAGAGAGTGGGCTATCACCATCTACAGCAACAACTAACTGGTACACGCCGTCCGCTGTAAGAATCTTCCACACACCTCCTGAAGTCACATCCAGTAACTTGTCGTCGCGCGGCACGGGCTGTCTTGTAACATCCAGCAGGGTGAGAGACAGAGGAATCTCTATCTGGGCAGATACACTGGCGAAGACCGTATCGCCCTCCTGTCCCCAGAAAACAAACGTTTGCTGGGGCGTCTCAGGTCTCAGTGTGGCTCTGGCGGTTGCTCCCAGTGCCAGCAATGTGCCCTGGATCACCCGGGGCGCTCTGGGATCGAGGTTATCCACTGGCTCTGCCCACAATACATAACGTCGCGCGGTTCTCATGCCAACGGAAACACGATATTCGCCAGCAGTCGGAAACGAGTAGGTCAGCGCCGCCGGCTTGCCGTCCCCGCCATACTCTTCGGCTACTACTTTGCCCGCTGGATCGATCACGGCCACAGCGATAGGACTGTCGGTTACCACTGGCATAGCTGTGAATATAAAGGTCTGCCCGGCTTGCACAGACAACTCCCAGGATTGCGCGGTATGCCCCTGAGCAATCTCTCCGCGCACCGGTACACCAACTGCGAGAGGAGATGCGGGCTGTGCGAGTTGATCGGTCTGCCAGGCGGGAATGATCAGAGCGGGGATCGACACGCGCTGCACCATCGGTCGTTCCTGAGGAAGAGGTACCGGTACGCTCTCGAGAGCGGACACGATGCTCACACTGCTCAGTTCAGCTTTCAGATAGTACACCTGGCGAGAAACCGCGCCTGAGCCGGTCACCAGCACGCGATATCTTCCCCCTTCGCGTAACGGCAGACCTGTCAACTCATCGCCCTGAGCGCTGGATGCCAGCAACAGACCGTCGGGATCGAGCACGGTCAACGCTGGTGCGGCGCTGCCTACTACACTCTCCAGATCAAGGCTGAGAACCGCGCCGGCTGGTGCTTCGACCCACCAGTTGTGGGCCGTGTCGTTCTCGCTGAGAACGCCTTTGAAACGCTGCCCCGGTTCGAGCGTCCCCCCGCTCGCAGGAACAGCGCGCAGACTGTAGGACGCACCTTGCCCATCCACAGCAAACACCCGTATGCGGTAACGACCACTGTGGGACAGGCGCGGATACAGGGAACTCTCTCCCAATAACCCCTCTGTCAACCCTGTGCCAATGACTTCTCCATCGGGCGCTTCTATTTGCATGACCAGCTCAGACGTGCCCGACTGCCGCCTGAGGACGAAACGCCAGGGCACAGATTCGGGGTTGTCTATTAACCACACATCAGCGGAACCTGGTGTAAGCTCAGCAGTCGTCCCGCCCGCTGGCAAAAAAAGAGCGGTCTGCTCCGGCAGACGCTGCGCGAAGGCGCGCCATCGTTTACCCAGCAGGTCGATCCGGATACTATAGCCGCTTTCGGCCAACCCGCTGTCCAGAAGGATCAGGTACGGTCCGCTCTGGTGTAACACCAGTGACTGACGCAACTCTCGCTCAACCGCCCGCATCAGCACAGTCGTCCCATCAGGAGCCACAACCTGTAGTGTGCCCTGAGCCGCGGGCACCTGGGGCCAAAACTGTAACATAACAATATCGCCCACTTCTGCCATCGCATACCAGCGGGACCTTGCCCCCGCCCCCGCCGCAACCTGCCTTATCTCACCGTGCACAAGACGGCCAGGGACTGTGCTTCTCGCTGGCAATCCAACCGTGCTAATTTCGAAATCGACGCTTTCGGCAACCAGGCTGCCCCATGGCTGCACTTCAACGATCACCTCGCCCCCTGACGGAGCGAGCACACTGCAGGCGAAGTCACCAACCCCAGTGACACTGTCTAGAAGAGCGCCTGCGGCGCTGTAAAATGCGAGATGCAAACCCTGCGCCGGTTCCGATACCTGCACCGCAAGAGCGAGATTGCCCCCTTGCGTCTCCAGCCCATAACGCACCAGGGGCGCAGTGCGGGTCAGGCGACCGCGTACGGTAGTTCCCACGGCCAATGGGATCGGCGTTGGCGAATCCTCGCCCGTTCCCGCCCGTCGCAGCGACACCAGCAATTCGAAACTTCCTGTCGTGCGTCCACCTGCGCCGAGGTTGGCCCCCGACCGGCGAGCCACTACAGTGTAGGTGCCTCTCACAGGCAGGCGAACAGCGAACAAAGCCGCATTGTTTCCCTCACCGCCACCGTCTGCGCTCGCCAGTTGGCTGCCATCGGGCGCGAGCAGGGCCAGGAAGGGATCGAGGTTTCCTGCGGTTGCGCGCATGGATACATCCACCACATCGCCTGCATTCCCGAAGAACGACCAGGTCGTGCGGTAGACGGCGTCGCTGATCTCTCCCTCTACGCTGCGCCCATAGACCAGCGTGCCATCGCCTGGTTGGGCGGCCCGTTCGATCACGGTGAGACCAAGCGCATATTCCCCTGTGGTCTGCGCGTCACCCTGCACCTGCACCACATGCAGGCCAGATTGGCTGATTCCCAGGGTGAAACGAAATACGCCTTGCTGAGCCGCAGGATAGGAGACCCTCATGAGCAGCCGCCCCTTCGGATCGGTGACTGTCAACTGAGGGACAAAACCGGCGGTTTGCGGCTCAATGCTCAGCGCCAACATGTCACCGGCGATCGCCTCGAAGTTCCATCGCTCCTCAGAATCTGGCGCGTCGATCCGCCCTCTGACAGTGACACCGTCTGCCAGGCGGTTGTCTTGCGCCGCCGCTGGCAGCCACAGCCTTCCAATGCCCACCATCAACAAGGCTGAAAGACCCAGCAAAAGAGTGCCCCGCCACAGATGCACACGTCTCATCATAACCCGCCTGTATCCGATCGCCGCCCTGCTCTGATTGTCCGGATAGTCCAGGTGCTTGCCAATCTTCGCACTGGCCGATTATAGACCACCTTTTTGCTGAGCCAGAAATCTTGACCGTCGCCACTGTCACTTGCCTTGCACGCCAGGCAAGGCCGACTATAATCCCACACAGAAGGAGCGCTCGCAGCGCATGGAGGAAACAGACGATGGACGACACACGCGAACAGTTACGGCGCGCTTACCGCTATATCCGGCACGACCGCACCCAGGAGGCGCAGCAGATACTGCGACCGCTGCTGGAAAGAGAGCAGGACAACGTTCATGCCTGGTGGCTGCTTGCCCATGCCGTAACTGACCCCGAAGAAATCCGCCATGCGCTCATCTGCGTCCTGACGCTCGATCCCAATTATCCCAATGCCGACAAAGCCCGTGAACTGCTGGCCGCCCTGGACGAACGGATGGCCACCACAACAGAGCTTGAGGCATTCGCGCTCGCCGAGGATAACGTTCTCGCTGGTCAGGTAGAGGTCGAAGACTGGGCCGAACTGGAAGGCACCTTTACGCCTCCGGAAGCTCGCAGCGCCTCTTTCCCAGACTATGAAATGCCGGAAAGCCCGCAATTCGCGCCCGAACCTCTTGAAGCGCTCGTCCTTGACGAAGCTGAAATACCTGCCCAGATCGAAGCGGGCGAAGACGATCCTTTCGCCCGTCTGGAAGAAGACCTGCTATCCGGGCAATTCCAGCAGGAAGATTTCGACACCGCGGACCTGATCAAAGCCATTGATGCCGAACAGGTAGATCTGGACGCCTTGCTCAAGCTCGAGGAGGAAGAAGCCGAACCGGAGCATGCCCCCGCAGCCCCACGACGCGCGCGACGTCCAGGCTTTCCCTTCTGGCTGCTGGCGGTGATCATTGCTCTGGCTGGTCTGGTGGTACTCGTCTTCCGCATTATGGAGCAAGAGGAACCTTCTTCACAGGACCCCGGTCCGCTTGCTCCGCTTGCCATCGAAGACATAACGCTGGCTGGCGTCCTCAAAGACCTGAATGATCAGTTGAGCATCCAGGGGCTGGGCCAGGAATACCGCGCTGTTGTCGCCCCCAGCTCTTTGGGGAAAACCCTCTACGTCGAATTCTGTCTCTCGTCCCTGTCTGAGTTGCCGCAGGCAGTCTTTCGGGGCATGGAGCTGGCGGCTCAACACGGCGGGGCAGCGAGCGGACAGGTGCAGGCCGTAGGAGTGTCAGTCAATCGCTGTCAGTCCGAAAAACACGATACTTTGTACCGCGCTCAGGTTCCGTGGGAGGCTGCCCAGCGCTATCTGAATGGTGACCTGGGCACGGGCGAAAGAGCGCGGGCCAGCTTCCAGGCCCTCTGGTCGGTCTCCTGACCTAATCGTTGATTTGAGTGGAACTGGCGCTTTCAGTAGGCAGCCACACAACGAAGCGGCTGCCTTTTCCCACTGCGCTCTCTACAGTGATTGTGCCGCCGTGACCCTGCACAATACCATAAGTTACAGACAGCCCCAGCCCAGTGCCATCGCTTTTGGTGGAAAAGAATGGTTCAAAGATGCGATCGAGCGCTTCGGGAGCAATGCCTGTCCCCGAGTCCGCGACAGCCAGCACCACGCCTTGCTCATCTGGGTACAGTTCGATGATCATATCTCCCCCGTCGGGCATGGATTCGGCGGCGTTGAGCACCAGGTTCAGCAAGACCTGTTTGAGTTGCGCTGGCGTGCCCAGAATGGGAGGCACCGGCTCAAGCCTCTTGGTAACTCTCACTTGCATATGTTCCATCTGCCGCTGCGTGAACAGGATCACTTCCTCAACCAGCTCTCTCAAGTCCACGCGCATGATCTCGCCAGTAGTTGGGCGCGCAAAGTCGAGCAGCCGCGATACAATGCCCTTAATCCGCTGGACTTCTTGCTCGGCCACACGTAACCCTTGGGCATCCACAGGCTGATCGTTCTCGATGTCTTCAATGGCGACTTCCAGGCAGTTGAGGATCGGCTGCAGGGGATTGTTCACCTCGTGGGCGATCCCTGCTGCCAGCCGCCCCAACGCGGCCAGCTTCTCAGACTGGATCAGTTGTGCCTGTGCGGCGCGTAGCTCACGGGTGCGTTCGTCAACCATGGCCTCCAGGTTTTGGGCATAGGCATGTAGCGCCGCGTGGAGTTGCGCATTGCGTACTGCCAGTGCAGCCTGTTCTCCAACAGAGCGCAACATGCGCAACTTGCTCTCGCCATAGGTCTCTGGTTCAGCATGGGCCACTGCCAGAATGCCTACCAACCGTCCATGGTGCAATAAAGGGGCCGCAATGGCCGAGTGATACCCCTGGCGTTGCAGGTGTCCAAATTGTCCCGCAGCCGAAGCGTCGGCGACGAGCACAGGCACACCCGTACGATAAACGTAGCCTGCAACAGTATCCTCTCCTTCGAGCACGGCGCGCACCTGTTCTTCAGACAACAGGCCGTGCTGCAAATCACGGCAGAGAATCGGTTGTTGTTGCTCGTCAAACAGATAAAGCTCAACCTGGTGCGCGCCAAACTCATCTCTGGCGATCGCGACGATGCGGTCGGCCAGATCGGGGAGTTCCAGTTGTTGGTTGAACTCCGCCCCAATGCGCACCAGCGCTTCCAGTTCGGCGTTGCGGCGCTGTAGGCGGTCTTCCAGCTGACGGGCGTGCATCTTGCTGATCGCCCGCGCCACCAATTCATGATAGTCGTAGGGTTTGCGGATATAGTCATCGGCCCCCAACTGCAACCCGTGGGCCACATCTGACGCTTCGCGCGCAGCCGCAGTGACGAAGATCACAGGAATCCGGGCAGTCTCCGGGTCCTCGCGCAGGCGAGCCGTGACCTCAAAGCCGTTCAGGTGGGGCATCTGCACATCCAGCAGAATCAGGTCGGGCTTCAGTTCGCGCGCCTTGGCCAGCGTAGATAGACCATCGCGCGCGCTTTCTACAGCGAAGCCTTCGCGTTCCAGCACACGATGCAGCAACAAGATCGCGTTCTGCTCATCGTCAGCTACCAATACTAGCGGTCTGCGCCTGTGCATGGCGTTCCCCTCTCACCCAAACTCATCTCACCCGTATGATAATGGCACTCTAGCATTCGGGGAAGCCTGAGCCATAGACACACCTGCAGACTATGTTAGAATGTCGGTGTTGCGCACACAAGGATTCCTGATCATGAAACGCCCCCAATCATTCCGCCGCCGGCTGGCAACCGCGCTTGTGCGAGGGACACTGCTCGGCCTTGTATTCGGTCTGACATTCTTCGCGGGGTTCATTGTCCGCGATCGTCTGGTTGAGCCAGCGCGCGAGCCAGCACCAACCCGTTTTGCCTTGCTGGCCGAAGTAGAGCAATTGCTCCAGCAGCATTACCTGCGCGATCTGCCTCCAGCCAGAGAGATGGAATACGCGGCCATTCGCGGCTACCTGGGAGCGCTCAACGATCCCTTCACCTTTTTCATTGACCCGCCCGTGGCCCAGAACGAATCGGAGGTGTTGGCGGGCAGGTACGGGGGCATCGGCGTGCAAGTTCGGCGCAACGAGCGCGGAGAAGTGGTGTTGTTTCCTTTCCGCGATGGGCCGGCTGCCCGCGCCGGAGTCCTGGACGGCGACCTGTTGCTAGCCGTCAATGGCGTCTCGCTGGCTCTCGACGAACGTTTGGACGTGATCGATCGGCTGCTGCGCGGCGAAGTCGGTGAAGGACGGGGAGTGACCATTACTGTCCGCCAGCCCGATCAGGCCGAAACGCGCGAGTATTTTATCGCGTTCGAAGAGGTCATGGTGCCCTCAGTCATCTGGCATGTTGTTCCCGAAGCACCTGCCCTGGGCTATCTGCAGTTGCTGCGCTTCACCGCTCGCACGCCTGACGAACTGCGCACGGCGCTGGCCGAACTGTCGTCGCAGAATGTCCAGGCGCTGATCCTCGATCTGCGCGGAAACTCTGGCGGGTTGCTTGAAGAATCGGTGGCTGTCGCTTCCGAGTTTCTGGACGACGGCGTGGTCTTCTACGAGCGGACCCGCCAGGGCGAAAAGGAGACTCTGGCGACGCCTGGCGGAGCGGCTATCCATCAGCCATTGGCAGTGCTGGTTGACCAGGGTACGGCCAGCGCGGCAGAACTGGTCGCTGGCGCTATCAGAGATCGCGGACGGGGGATTTTGATCGGGCAAAAGACCTATGGCAAAGGTTCTGTCCAGCTCATCTTCCGCCTTTCCGACGACTCTTCGATTCACATCACCAGCGCCGAGTGGTTTACTCCGGCTCACGTGGCGCTGGATGGGCAGGGCTTGCAGCCAGATATTGTCATGATCCCGGCTGAAGACGGGCGCGACGTTGAGCTTGGGGAAGCAATTCGCTACCTGAGCGCTCAGCTTGCGTCTGCTTCGTCTCGTGCTGCAAATTGACTGCGTTGAAAACGGAGCACACCAACCTATGGCATCTCGTTCAGCCCCAAACCCTCTTGGCCCGCCGCACCGCGCGCGGTTGTTGTTTGCTGCAGTTCTGATTGCAGCGGTGGCTTTTCTGGCGGGAGTCTGGTTCGCCGAGCGTACAGACTCCCCCCACGATACGCGCGCCTTCGATATCTTCTGGCAGAGCTGGAGCATTTTGGAGCGCGAGTTCTACTACGATCTGCCCGACGAACGCGAACTGATTTATGGGGCGATTCAAGGGTTGCTGGCCAAAGCAGGCGATCCGTATACCTTCTTTGCCCCACCCCGCCAGGCTTCTTTCGACCGACAGCGCATCGCCGGCGAGTTCGGAGGGATCGGGGCTTACGTGGGCCTGAACGCCGAAGGTCAGTTGACCATCACCGCACTTTTTGCCGGTTATCCGGCAGAAGAAGCGGGGCTGCAAGTCCAGGACGTCATCCTGGAAGTGGATGGCATGTCTATCGCCGGCTGGACACTGGAAGACTCTGTAGCACGTCTGCGAGGCGAAGTGGGCAGCAAAGTAACTCTGACTATCTTTCGCCCTCGTGACGAGTCCCGTTTCAGCGTGGAGATCAAGCGAGCGCGAGTCGAACTGCCCACTCTCATTGCCAGCACCTACGACCAGGTGGGCTATGTGCGCCTGTTCAGCTTCAACGATCGAGCGACGGAGTTGTTGTCCGACGAGATTGATAAATTGCTCGATCAGGGTATCGCGGCCCTGATACTCGATCTGCGTGGGAATCCGGGTGGTCTGCTGGATCAGGCGGTCAGCGTTAGTGATCTGTTCCTGGGCGAAGGAGTGGTTGTCACCCAGCGCGATCGCAGCGGCCACAGCACGGTTTACCGTTCCGTGACCGGCCAGCCCGCGGAGACTCTGCCGCTGGCCGTACTTATTGACAGCACCAGTGCCAGCGCTGCTGAGGTAGTCGCTGGAGCGCTGCAGGATCGCGGCAGGGCTGCACTGATCGGTCAGCCGAGTTTCGGCAAGGGGTCGGTGCAACATGTGCATGATCTACCCGACGGCTCCCAGGTGCATGTGACCGTTGCCCTGTGGTTCACTCCCAACGAAACACCGATCCAGGGGCAAGGGCTGACTCCTGACATTCTCGTCGAAGAGACGACCGGGCTAGATGAGGGCGAAGACCCATTCATTACCGCAGCGCTGGAGTACCTTACCGCTCAATTGCAAGAACCTGCCTCACCCTGAACAGGAGTGATCGAAAGCGTGAACACTGGACGTAAGATAGTCGCCACCAACCGCAAAGCGCGCCATGACTACGAACTACTGGACACTTTCGAGGCCGGAATCGCTCTGACTGGCTCGGAGATCAAGTCCATTCGCGCTGGTCACGTCAACCTGCGCGAAGCCTATGTATTGCCGCGTGATGGCGAACTGTGGCTGCTCAACGCCCACATAGCCTCTTACGATCAGGCTGGGCGGTTCGGGCATGACCCTCTGCGCCCGCGCAAGCTGCTCCTGCACCGCAAAGAGATTGATCGCATTGCTGCCCGTGTGCAGGAGAAAGGGCTGACCATCGTCCCTACCATGATGTATCTGACGCGCGGCCTGGCCAAACTGGAGATCGCTCTGGCACGCGGCAAGAAACAATACGACAAACGCGAATCTCTGCGCAAGCGAGACACGCAGCGTCAGATTGAGCGCACGCTGCGCAAGCACGAAGACTGAGAGGATCGGCGAGGTGATTCCCGACACCCCTCAACGATGGCCGCCCACCATTCGCGAGATCAACAGCCTGCCGCCTCAGCAGAAGCGTGCGATCTATCGCACCCTGATCCCAGACTGGGTATATCTGCGCTTCGGCATTGATCCCCAGGACGATACTCTGGGCGGACAGCCCGCGATTGTCTATCGCTATCCGCCCGGCAGTGGCTCGGTTGAAATCTCGGTGTATCCCGCGCCCGATGCGCCGGAGCCTGCCATCTATCTGCACATGGGCGACACGTTCAACGGGCAACTGATGGTCTTGATGGTGATAGTTGGCGATCCCGACTCGCCACGCTTCAACGTTGATATAGACGAAGAAGGGCGCGACACACAACTTGGCATCCGCAGCCGCAACATCCCCGAAGAAACCCGCGCCATGCAGGCAGGGTTGGCCCCTGGCCAGACCCGGCGCGGCCTGCGTCTGTTTCGGGCCGCCCTGCCCGTCTTCGAACAGTTCGTCAGCCGGGTGGGGCACGAACTGTTTCTCATCGAGCCGCTCTTCTACCACAACGCGATCACCTTCGAGCGCTACGGCTTTGCCTACGCTCGCGGCCTTCAGCGAATGCGCTGGATTCACCGTGAATTTCAGCCTGGGGGTATGCTGCACGCGCGTCTTGACGGCTCGACCCCCTTCCGTCACCCTGAGGCCTGGCGTTCGGTCTCCGGACGATCGTGGGCCATTCATGATGGTATTCTCGGGGAACCGTTCACCGATGTCCTCATGTACAAGCGGGTGGGAGTGCACGCAGGCATCGTGACTTTCCCCGACGCTACCTGGTGAGGTGACCATCTCTCGGACGCTGGCTCCCGCGTGCAAAGGTTGACAGCAGCTTTGCTGTGTCCGATGACTCTCATCCCCCGGCCCCTTTTCCAGCGCTGCGGGGGAGCACTCGCGTGAGAGACAATAAGTCCCCTCGCCCCGCGACGCAGTCGCGAGGGAGAGGGGATGTAGGGGTAAGGGGCGGCAGGCTGCTGCAATTGTCTGTCACATTTTGCACGCACCCCTGCACGCGCAGCCCTGGCATCGGGTGCGATAGCATGGTATGATTGCAGCCGTACACGCCGCCGTAGCTCAGTGGATAGAGCGCTAGTCTTCGGAACTAGGCGTCGCGGGTTCGAATCCTGCCGGCGGCATCCTCGGCCAGCCAGAAACCGTCTGCGCTGGCCAATGTTTTGGCGTTGAAAGCGGTTGCCCGTTGTTCTCCCGAATGCTACAATTTCTTCGCCTGAACCATGCTTCACACACGCACAGGGTATCTCGTTGATGAGTGCATCGACCCTCAAGAGACAAAAGCGCGTACTCTCTGGCGTTCAGCCATCGGGTAGCCTGACCATTGGCAACTATGTCGGCGCGCTCAAACAGTGGGCGCGCGAACAGTACAACTTCGAAAGCTTCTTTTGCGTGGTGGACTTGCACGCGGTCACTGTGCCCTACGATCCCGCCGAGTTGCGTGAGAAGACGCGCGAGGTGGCTGCGCTTTATTTGGCCTGCGGCATTGATTCCGCCGTCTCGACGGTGTTCGTCCAGTCCCATGTGCCCGCTCACAGCGAGCTGGCCTGGCTGCTCAATTGCATCACACCGTTGGGTTGGCTGTATCGCATGACGCAGTTCAAGGACAAGGCCGCTCGACAACAGGCTGACTCAGTGGGCACTGGTCTGCTCGACTACCCGGTGCTCATGGCCGCAGATATCCTGCTCTACCAAGCAGATGCGGTACCCGTAGGGGACGATCAGCGCCAACACCTGGAGTTGGCCCGCGATATCGCCCAGCGTTTCAATCATCTCTTCGGCGAGACCTTCACCATCCCCGAAGCGATGATTCCGCCGGCAGGTGCACGCATCAAGGGACTGGACAATCCGCTGGTCAAAATGAGCAAGAGCCTGACCGAATCGGAATATCACGCTGTCTACCTGCTCGACCCGCCGGATCGGATCAGGAAGAAAATCATGCGCGCGGTCACTGACTCCGGGCGCGAGATCCGCTTCAGCAACGATCCGGAGAAAGCCGGTGTGAACAATCTGCTGGAAATCTACGAAGCCTTCACCGACCAGCCGAGAGACGCCATTGAAGCGCACTTCGCCCTGGCGCGCGGTTATGGCGATCTCAAGAAAGAAGTGGCGGAGGTTGTCATCGCTGCCTTGCAGCCCATCCAGCAGCGTTACCGCGAGCTGACCAGTGAAAAGGGCTTCATTGACGAGTTGTTGGCCCAGGGCGCAGAGCGGGCCAGCGCAGTAGCCGAAGCAACATTGAGGCGCGCACGAGAGAACATGGGCTTCCTCATGCCGCCTGGCTAGACAGGCCGGGAGGTCGCCATGAATGGCGAGCCGGTTCCACGTATTCCGCCGCTTGAGGGATGCCTGTATTGTCATCGTGAAGGGACAACTACGCTCTCGACGGAGCGGCGCTTTCTGGGGCCGCGCCGTTATCCGCTCTTACGCTGTAACCATTGTGGCTCGGTAGCTGAGCTTGACTATGACCCAAACTCCGCTGATGACTGGCGCATCCGTTACCGCCGCGTCAACCAGGACTCGCGCTACTACTACGTCGCTGTACACTATCGGCGTCGCGGCTGGATGAGTGCCTCGGATGCGCTGGATATCAGCCGCCGCGGTTATGCGCAACGAATGCGCGTATTCCAGGCTGAGAGCGGCGATCTCTCCTGGCTGGCTCCACCTGATGTAGAACTCCCCCTGGCTTTGCGCGCTGGTGAGCAACTCATGCTGGAGATGCGAGCGGTCACGTTGCGTGAAGTCTCGCCCACCACACTTTTTGTGCGGCCCAACCGTGGAACTGTCCTGGACTCCGGCAAGTGCTATCTCAGTACGCATCGCTTGCTCTTGCACGGGCAGCGACAGCCCTGGGCACATGACTTGGTGACCATAGAGCGAGCGCTCTACAATGACCGCTACTGGCTGATCATCGCGCACGACGCGGAGCGATGGGTGCAATACGTTGGTTCATACCTTGAAGATCAGCTCGATCCCCAATTGTTCGTCACCGTGTTAGATTACCTGGCGCTAAATCGGCGATGAAGTGATTCGGCACTCTGGACGGCGGGAGTTCCTGGAAAAGTGGTCGGACAAATTGACCGGATAAGCCTTGACAATTCGTTATAAGTTTTTTATACTATCGTCAAGAGTCCGCAAAGGACATCCCACCACCCCACCCGCTAGAGCGTCGCGTCTCCCCACACGCGACGCTCGCCTTTTTGCTCGGCGTTGCTTTCACCTGCGTTTCCTGGCAGGTGCTTCCGTCCCCAACAGCAACAAAGGCCGCCATGAGAGCGGCCTTTGTTCACGCGGCTGACTGTCAGGCAGATAGCGCCGCACCACGCCCGTGGCGAGCCGTGTGGCGCAAATAGACCTTGGTCAGCTCGGCGACAACCGAAGGGAGTAGGATCAGCGGGATCAGATACCCCCAGTGCAGCGCCGAGAGCGTCACAGTGTCGAATACGATCTCCAGGAACGGGACATACACCACTACCAGCAGCAAGGCCACGGAGGTGAGCACCGCATATTGCATGAAGCGGTTGCTGAAGAAACCGGTCCGATGGAGCGGGTAGATTTCCGACCGTGCAGTGTAGGCGCGCAGCAATTCGGAAAACGATAGCGTCACAAACGCCATCGTGCGTGCCAGTGTCCAGCCTGCGGGGCGCAGGTGACGACCAAGAGCAAATGCCAGCAACGTGACGGCGGTGATGATCACCGTTTGGATCACCATGCCCAATCGCATCTCATGGTTGATGATTGGTTCGTGGACAGGGCGTGGAGGGTTATCCATGATGTCCGGATCGCCCTTCTCGACGCCCAGAGCCAGCGCCGGTGCGCCATCCGTCAACAGGTTGAGCCAAAGCAACTGAATGGGCGTTAGCGGAGCCGGTGTACCCGCCAGAGTCGCCAGGAAGATCACGCTGATTTCGGCCAGGTTACAGCTCAGCAGGAAGAACACGAACTTGCGGATGTTCGAATAGATGATCCGCCCCTGCTCCACCGCCGAAACAATGCTCACGTAGTTGTCGTCGGTGAGCACCATGTCTGCTGTCTCTTTGGATACGTCAGTGCCAGTGATCCCCATTGCCACGCCGATGCTTGCTCGCTTCAGAGCGGGTGCGTCGTTCACGCCGTCGCCCGTCATCGCCACGACATGGTCGCGCGCCCGGAACGCCTCCACGATGCGCACCTTGTGCTCTGGTGAAACCCGCGCGAAGACATCCACTTCCTCGATGATCGTGGCCAGTTGTTCCGGCGACATGGCCTCGACCTCGCTGCCGCGCAAGACACGCCCTTCGGGGCGCAGCAGGCCGATCTGTTGGGCAATGGCGCGCGCTGTGTCCGGATAGTCGCCAGTGACCATGACCGTTCGAATTCCGGCGTGACGCGCTCTCTCGATAGCGGCAGAGACCTCCGGACGCGCCGGGTCAATCATAGCAATCAGTCCCACGAAGGTGAGACCGGTTTCCAGGGTATCCGGCGTGAGCGGGTCTGGGATGCTCCCCAGCGGACGCTGTGCCACAGCCAGCACTCGCAGGGCCTGGTTGGCGAACTCTTGGTTCATGCGCAGAATCTCGGCTCGTGCCCCATCATCAAGAGGGCGAGCGTCGCCGTCCCACAGGATGTGCGAGCAGCGTTCCAGCACGATTTCCGGCGCGCCCTTGGTGACCGCCAGATAGCCACCCTCTGGTCGTGCATGAATCGTACTCATGCGCTTACGCGCTGAATCGAAGGGGATCTCATTCACACGCGGATAGCGGTTCTCAAGCTCGTTGCGCCACAGGTTCGCTTTCGCTGCCAGCGTGACCAGCGCGCCTTCCGTCGGATCGCCCACCATGCGGAATTCGGGGCTGTTGCCATTGTTACCCCCTGTCAGAGCCACGCCGCTTGCTTCCAGTCGGGCATCGCTGGCCAACAGGCCACCCGCAATCAGTTGATAAGCATCCGGCAGAGTCGCAACGTCTACCCTGCTCCCGTTGAGGAAGAAGTCCCCCTGTGGGGAGTACCCACTTCCCGTGACTTCGATGAGCGTGCTGTTAACAAACAGTTTGACAGCCGTCATCTGGTTCTGGGTCAATGTGCCCGTCTTGTCGGAGCAAATCGCTGACGCGCTGCCCAGCGTCTCGACTGCAGGGAGTCGTCGGATCAGCGCGTTGCGACGGATCATCTCGCGCATCCCGATCGCCAGATTGATCGTCACGATGGCCGGGAGTCCTTCGGGCACTGCGGCGATGGCCAGCGCCACCGCCGTGAGAACCGAATCTTCGAGGGCGCTTGCCAGATCGATATCCCCAGCGCTGATCTCGCGGGCAAAGATCACTACACCTACCAGCACGCAAATAACCAGTGCAGCAATGCTCAGCGTGCGCCCCAATTGATCCAGCCTGCGCTGCAGAGGTGTCGTCTCCTCTTCAGTGGACTGGATCATGTCAGCGATCTTGCCGATCTCAGTCGCCATGCCAGTGCTAACCACCACCGCGCGACCGCGTCCATAAGTGACTGTCGTGCCCATGTAGCCCATGTTTTTGCGATCACCCGGCAGCGAATCTTCGGACACGGTGATGTCGGCTCGCTTGTCCACCGCCACCGACTCTCCGGTCAGAGAGGATTCATCTACTTTGAGGTTGGCCGCCTCCAGCAGCAGGACGTCGGCGGGCACGTAGTTGCCAGCTTCCAGAACCACAATGTCGCCCGGCACGATCTGACTGGCCGGGATATTCTGCTGCGAGCCATCCCGGACGACGATCGCCTCTGGCGCGGTGAGTCTGTGAAGCGCGGCAAGTGCTTCTTCGGCTTTGCCCTCCTGGATAACCCCCAACGCAGCGTTCAGCGCGACAATGGCCAGGATCGCGGCTGCTTCGAGCCAGTCTCCCAGAGCCGCGGATAGCAGCGCCGCGAAGATCAGCACATAGATGACAAAACTCTGGAACTGTGCCAGCAGGCGCTGCCAGAAGGTAGGTCGGGGTTGCTCGCGCAAGGCGTTCGGCCCCACCAACGCCAGGCGGGTTTCCGCTTCTGCCGTCGTCAATCCCTTGACACGGTCGGTCTTGAGCACAGCCAAGACCTCGTCCGCCGTCATAGAATGCCAGGGCTGGTTAGGCACCGGAATACTCATTGGATGTACTATCCCTTGTCTGTGTGTTAAGTCCACGATACCAGCACCTATCATACCACAGAGCGAACACTATGAGCGGGTGCGTGCAAAGGTTGTCAGCGATATGCACCCCGAGCGGCGTTCGTATTTTTATGACCCCTG
>OGCI01000125.1_pt1 | contig 94140 bp, 75 predicted proteins | sample 1570021 | NCBI WGS metagenome assembly OGCI01 (sample SAMN06264664, study PRJEB24512) | hot springs metagenome | isolation source: Hot spring water | place: South Africa: Tshipise | collected 2015-06-21
TATAGTTTGCTAGAACAAGTGTTTGTCAGACTATCCCAATCTCACGACGCGAGGGCCTCCGCATGACCGTGTATTTCGTCGAAGGGCCAGCCGGCACAGGCAAGACAACGCGCGGCGTCGGTTACGTTCGCGAGTTGCTGAATGCAGGGGTCAGCGGCGATCAAATACTGATTCTCCTGCCGCATCGTACCCTGGGCTGGCCCTACTACCGCGCCTTCTCGGCTTCTGACTGGCCGCCGGGCACCGCCATTGATATCGTGACCCTCGGTGGACTGGCCCGCCGCAGTCTGGAAGTCTTCTGGCCGCTTGTGTGGCAACCTGCCGGTTTCACCGACCCGACTCGTGAACCGCTCTTTCTAACCATTGAGACAGCGCAGTACTTTATGGCCCGACTGGTGCTGGAAGCTCAGAAGACCGGGGTCTTCGATAGCGTCTCCGTGACCGCTTTCGAGATCATGCGTCAGACGCTCGACAATCTTTCCAAGGCCGCCATGAATCAGCTTTCTCTGGACACCGTCGCCGAACGCCTGATCGCGGCCTGGGGAGACCGCCATTCGAGCCGCCCGCCTGTTTATCGCGCCTGCCTGGAGATCGCCAAGCGCTTCCGGGAACTCTGCCTGCGGTATAGCCTGCTCGACTTCTCGTTGCAGATCGAAGTCTTCATGACGCATCTGCTGCGCGAGCCGCTCTTCGAGCACTACATCCGCAGCCGTTACCGTCACCTGATCGCCGACAACCTGGAGGAGAACTTCCCCCTGGTAGAAGATTTCATCCGCTGGTTGTTGCCCAGCTTGGATTCCGCGCTCTTCCTCTATGATCACGACGGGGGTTTTCGCCTGTTCCTGGGTGCTGATCCGGCTGGCATGTACCGCTTGTCTGAGGTTGCCGACGAACGCGAAATCTGGAGGGAGCCGATCGGCACATCTCCGGCGATGGCCGCTCTGGCCGATTCGCTGTCGGCCATTTTGTCCGGCAATTCCGCGCCTCTGGCCATCGCTGCTGATCCGGGTGAACAGCCCCTCGTGATTCACTCCACTCGCTTCTTCCCACAGATGGTTGACTGGGTCGTGGACCAGGTGACCGCGCTGGTGCGAGCAGGGGTGAGTCCGCGCGAAATCGTGATCGTTGCGCCGTACATGAGCGACGCGCTACGCTTCTCGCTGGCCACTCGTCTGGAAGAACACGGTGTGCCAGTAGTATCGCACCGACCGTCGCGTGCGCTACGCGAAGAACCCGCGGCGCGCGTCATCCTCACCCTGACAGCACTGGCACATCCACACTGGGGCTTCACCCCGTCAGTACAGGACGTTGCCGGTGTGCTGCATCGCGCCATCGCCGGCCTTGATCCTGTACGCGCCTGGCTGCTAGCGCGGATCGTCTATCGTCCTGGCCGTGCCGAACTGGGCAGCTTTGATAACATTCAGCCCCCTACTCAGCAACGCATCTCCTACCTGGCCGGAGAGCGCTACGAACAGCTACGCGCCTGGCTGATGGAATACTCCTGCAACGACCTCGGCCAGATTCCGCCCGATCATTTCTTCAGCCGGCTCTTCGGGGAAGTGCTTTCCCAGCCCGAATTCGGCTTTCATGCCGACCCGGAGGCCGGGCGCATTGTCGCCGAACTTGTCGAATCGGCGCGTCGCTTCCGCCAGGCTCTCTATCCCGATGGCGTTGAAGAAAGTTGGGATGCCGTCAGCCGCGAGTATTACGAGCTGGTGCGCCAGGGCTTGCTCGGTGCGCTCTATGTCACCAGTTGGCAGGACGAGCAGCGCGATGCCGTCTTTCTGGCTCCCGCCTACACCTTTCTGATGCGCAACCGCTGGACCGACTATCAGTTTTGGCTCGATGTCGGCAGCACTTCCTGGTGGGAGCGCCTGGAACAACCGCTGACTCATCCTTACGTCCTGTCCAGGAATTATCCCGCCGATCAGGTCTGGACGGATAGCATGGAGGTTGCAGCGCGCGACGATGCATTGCGCCGCCTGATCGCGGGCCTGGTACGCCGGTGTCGGCGACGGGTGTACGCTGCTATCGCTGAGCTAGGCGAGCAGGGCTACGAGCAGCGCGGCCCACTCCTCCGTGTGTTGCAGCAATTACAGCAACAGCAACCGTTGTCTTGGGGAGGCTCCGCATGAGCGCTGAGACCGTGTCGTTTCGTCTCCGCCCAGAGCAAGAGGAGATCGTCTACAAGTATCGCGGTGGCAAACTGGGCATCGCGGCTGTCCCCGGTAGCGGCAAGACTTTCACGCTGGCCCACCTGGCTGCTCGCCTGATCTACACGGGCCAGGTCGGCCCCGACCAGGAAGTGCTCATCGTTACCTTCACCAATTCAGCAGTGAACAGTTTCCGCGCGCGCATTGCCCAGATTCTCACCCAGGACTATCACCTGATCGGGCATGTAGGCTATCGAGTGCGCACCTTGCATGGCCTGGCGCGCGACATCATTCACGAGCGTCCGGCACTGGTCGGCCTCTCTGGGGACTTTCTCATCCTGGATGAAAAGGAAACTCAGCTTGTTCAGCACGACATCGTTGTCCAGCTTGCCGTACAGTGGCGCGAGCGGTTACAGGGGTATCTTGATCCTGCGTCTGACCCGCGCGCAGCCTGGCAGGGGCTTGAAGGAGAACTGCCTGAGCTGGTCAGCACTTTCATCCGACAGGCCAAAGACCTCCGACAGTCCCCTGCGACGCTGATGGCACTGTTGGAAGACGCACCCGCTGAATTCGAACTGGCCCGCTTTGCTGTGGCCGCGTATGCTGACTATCAGCGTAGCCTGGCCTATCGTGGCGCTGTGGATTTCGACGATTTGGTCCGGCTGGCGCTCGACGTGCTGGAAAGTGAGCCTGACTTCCTGGCCCGTCTTCAGCAGCGCTGGCCCTTCGTGTTGGAAGACGAAGCCCAGGATAGTTCGCGCCTGCAAGAAGAGATGTTGCGCCTCTTGAGTGGGGAGCGCAACTGGGTGCGCGTCGGCGATCCTAACCAGGCCATCTACACCACTTTCACTACAGCCAATCCTGGTTTCCTGCGTCGTTTCCTCGATCGCGAGGACGTGGACGAAAAGCCACTATCTGTATCTGGGCGCTCAGCAGCTCCGATCATTGATCTGGCAAACGAATTGGTACGTTGGGCTACTGAAGAGCATCCCACGCCAGCCCTGCGCACTACGTTCGAATATCAACCGCATGGTCATCAGGGATCGCTGCGCGGTGTCATCCAGCCGACGAGCGCAGACGATCCCGACCCGAATCCTCCCGATGAAGAATGTCAGATCGAGTTGCGTTACTGTCCAGATGATAAGATCTCTCCCGTAGCGGAACTGGAGCATGTGATCAACCGCAGTGCGTTACCTTTGGTAGCGCTTTTTGAGGACGATCGCCCCTCCCCCTACACAATAGCGGTGCTGGTACCGGACAACAACCGCGGTTATGCCCTGGCCGAGGAACTACGCCGTCACTATCCTCAGGTGCGTTTTGAAGAATTGCTGCGCAGCACGTCGCAGACTCGTCAGTCTGTCGGGCGACTCATCGCCGTGCTCGAATACCTATCTCACCCCGACCATCTGCAACAGCTCAAGCAGCTTTTTTGGACTCACCTTTCCGACGAACGTCGCGACCTGGTGCGTGCTGAAACGGACATTTCCGCCGCTCTGTCGGCGTACTTCAAGTCGGTGCCCACTGTCGAACAACTGCTGTGGCCCGATGATCCAGGCAATCAGCCCTCTCTGCCAGAGTTGCCGGAAGCCTATCGCTGGATAGCGGATGAACTGGAACGCTTCCGCTTCAACGTTCGCCGCTGGCTGCGCCTGACGGATCTCCCCATTGATCAGCTTGTCCTGACCATTTCTCAGGACCTTTTCGACACGCCCGCCGATCTCGCTCTGGGGCACAAGGTGGCCGTGACGCTACGCGCCCTCGCCAATTCTCATCCGGATTGGCGACTGGCGGAGTTCGTGGCCGAGTTGACCGCGATCAACAAGAATCAGCGCCGCTTTCTGGGCTTCGACGATGACGAGGCCGGTTATGCTCCCAAACCGGGCGTTGTGACCATCGCCACCATGCACGCAGCTAAGGGCCTGGAGTGGGATCGTGTCTATCTGTTGTCCGTGAGCAACTACGATTTTCCCTCTGCCATGCCCTACGATTCCTACCGTGATGAACGCTGGTTCGTGCGTTATGTTCCGGATGGCGGCAACCTTCGGCTGAATCTCGGGGCCGAATTGTTGGCGCAACTGGATCACCTGGTTGGCAGGCTGCCTGTCTACCGGGAAGGAGAGGCAACCCAGCGGGCGCGCATTGAGTACGCCTGTGAACGGCTGCGTCTGCTGTATGTGGGCATCACGCGGGCCAGGCGCGAGGTGATCATTTCGTGGAACATGGGACGCTATGCCCATAAGGGTCCTGCCTACGAGAATCGGCCTGCTCTCCCGCTGATCCATCTGGGCTATTACGTAGACGGTCGCTATTGGGAGTAATGCAAGGACAATGCCTATGTTGCTGCCAGAGGGTTTCGCTTTCACACAGGCCAGTTTGCAGGATTACGCGGACTGTCCGCGCCGTTTTCAGTTGCGCTACGTTGTCAACCAGCGCTGGCCAGCCGTAGAAGCCGAACCGCTGTTTGAGCACGAGCTTTCAGTGCGCCGCGGTGAGCGCTTTCACCGGCTCGTGGAGCGCCATCAGCTTGGCGTGCCGACCTCTCAGCTAGAGATTCTGCTGGGAACCGATCCCACAGTGCGTGGCTGGTGGCAGGAGTATCTGGGTTTCGCCTTTCTGCACAGTCTGTCCGGTAACCGCTATCCGGAGTTGCGGCTGAGCGCAGACCTCGGCGGCGCGAGGGTGGTTGCTGCGCTCGATCTGCTGGTGGTGCAGCCGGGCTATCACGTGTATATCTTTGACTGGAAGACGCACGCACCTGTGCCCCGCGCCGGCTGGCTGCGCGAGCGGGTGCAGACGACGTTGTATCTGTGGATGGTGGCGGAAGTGGGGCCAGCTTTGTTCGGAGAATGGGTGGAGCCAGAGCGAATCAGTATGATCTACTGGTTCACAGCCGCCCCTGAGGCTCCCTTGCGCTTCGATTACTCCTCCGCTTGGCGTGTCGAAAGCGGAGCGCGTCTGGCGGGGTTGGTTGGTGAAGTTCTGGCCGGGGATCAGCGTCTCACTTGGCCGCTGACAGCGGAGCAGCGGCGTTGTCGGCACTGTGTGTTTCGGTCGTTGTGTGCGCGTGGGGTTGTGGCGGGGTCGCTGGCGGAGCTTGGGGTTGGCGTTGATGGCGAGCGGGACTTTTTGCTTGCGGCGTTGTTTGAGGCAGTGGATGAGGTGGGTTTTTAGGTGAATGACTATACGAAATTCTCGACCTGGGAAATTCTCCCGGCGGACGAAGCGCGCGCTCACTCTCTCTTCCCAGGATTACCTCTTCACCCCCTCGTGGCGAGCCTGCTGGCTGCACGAGGCATTACCACCCCTGCGGCTGCCCAGGGGTTTATGGACCCCCGTTTCTACCGCCCCACCCTCGCCGACGAGTTACCGGATTTGCCGCAGGCCATAGAGCTATTGCAAAGGATCGTCAGCCAGCAACTGCCGGTTTTGGTTTGGGGTGATTTCGATGTAGACGGACAAACGGCGACAGCGTTGCTGGTCAGCGTTCTGGGAGCCTTGCACGTACCGGTTGCCTTCTACATCCCCAACCGGCTTGATGAATCGCATGGGATTCAACTCGCCACTCTCCGCCAACAGTTAGAACAATTCTCCCCTGCCCTGCTGCTCACCTGCGACACAGGCGTTGCAGCGCATAGGGCTATTGACTATGCGAAACGGCAGGGAGTGGCAGTCATCATCACCGATCATCACGATCTGCCGCCTGTCTTACCCCAGGCCGACGCGATCATCAATCCCAAGCGTCTGCCGCCCGATCATCCGCTTGCCACACTGCCCGGTGTAGGCGTTGCCTATAAACTGTGCGAGAGTCTGCTGGCCCATCTCGGCCAACCGTTGACCAGTACAGAACTGACCGATCTGACCGCGCTGGGCATTGTGGCCGATGTCGCTGCTCTGCGGGGTGACACGCGCTACCTGCTGCAAATCGGGCTGGCTCAGCTTCGCCGCAATCAACGCCCTGGGCTGAGCGCTCTTTACCGCCTGGCCCAGCTTGACCCACAACATCTCACTGAGACGCACGTCGCCTTCCAGATCGCCCCGCGCTTGAACGCCGCTGGTCGCCTGGACGACGCCCGTCTAGTAGTGGAACTGCTCACCACCGCCGACGAAGAGCAGGCACAGACTCTGGCCTTGCGCCTGGACGGACTGAATCGCCAGCGCCAGCTCTACGAGCGCCAGATTCTCGCTGCCGCTCAATCGCAAATCGAACAAGATTCATCTCTGCTCAACTGGAACGCCCTGGTCTTGCACAACCCTAATTGGCATCCGGGCGTTCTGGGTATCGTAGCCAACCGCCTAGCTTCGCTCTACCAGCGTCCGGTGATATTGCTGGCCTCCAGTGGAGATGTGGCCCGTGGTTCTGCTCGCTCGGCGGGGGGCTACGACATTCACGCTGCCATCGCCGTTCAGGCTGATCTGTTGCTCTCCTTCGGTGGACATCCGGGCGCAGCAGGACTCGCCTTGCCTGTGGCAAATATCCCTGCTTTTCGCCGCCGTCTTTCCGACACGCTGGCCGCTATGCCAGCAGCCGAAGACCGCATCAGCCTGACCGTTGAGGCCGTCGTGCGCCTGGACGAGGTCACCCTTGATCTGGCCCGCGTTCTGGAACAACTCGCCCCTTTTGGCGAGGGCAATCCCCGCCCGATCCTGGCCTGCGAGCGCCTCTCTCTGCTCAACGCCACTTTTCTGGGCAGAGAGCAGGAACACCGCCGCCTGTCTGTGACCGATGAACACGGCAACCGCCGCGACGTTCTGTGGTGGAATAGCGCTGCAGCTTCCCTGCCCACGGGCATCTTTGACCTGGCCTTTCAGGTTGAAGTCAGCCACTACCGCGACCAGCCAGAACTACAGCTTACGCTTGTAGATTTCCGACCATCACCCACCGAAACTGTCGCCGTACCCACGCCTGCCCGCCAGATCCTTGATCGGAGACTCGCGCCCCAGCCCCTGCTCGAACTGAGCGCCCTGCGTAGTGCTTATCCAGATGCCGTGACTTGGGCTGAAGGGTACCGCCGCAGTGAAGCGCCGGGCGTCCCTCTTTCGGCATTGTGTCCTGCTCAGACGCTCATCATCTATACTGCACCTTGCGGTCCCAACGCCTTGTCGCAGGCCATGCAACAGGTCAGTCCGGCACGCGTCATTCTGTTCGGCGTGGATCCGCCGCTCACCAAAGCCGATGCTATCCTCCGCCGCATCCTGGAACTGGTCAAGTATGTTATGGCCCGGCAAGGCGGATTGGCAGCGCTGGGACAACTGGCTGAGGCAGTCGCTCAGCCGGAGCGTGTGATCCGGCTGGCGCTGCGCTATGCTCAGTCCGCCAACGTGCTGACGTGGGAAGAGAGTCAGGATGGAGAGGTAAGCATCTCTCGTCCCCCTGCGGGCGTTTCGGCCACCGACGGCGATTCTGCCCTGTGGGCCGCATTTCAGGCACAGGTAGCCGAGACTTCCGCCTACCGGACTTTTTTCCGACGCGCTACGCTGGCCCAGTTGTTCCCAGAGGAAACATACGATGTCTTACCCGATTCCGGCCCAGACCGCACGTATTGAGACCCTTGTGATCAATTCTCGCTTCATCGCCACAGCCGGTCGCGCCGACACTGTAGATGCCGCTAAGCGCTTCATCCAGGCCATTCGTGCCGAAATGCCCGATGCCACGCATCACGTCTACGCTTTCAAGGTCGGCTATGGGAGCACTCTCATCGAGGGCATGTCGGACGACGGAGAACCATCCGGCACAGCGGGGCCGCCGGTGTTAGCCGTACTGCGCGGCGCAGACCTGGGCGATGTAGTGGTAGTTGTCACGCGTTATTTCGGTGGCACCAAGCTGGGCACCGGTGGCCTGGTACGCGCCTACAGCGACGCCGCCAGGCAGGTGCTCGCGGCGCTACCCATCGAACTCAAGATCGAAAAGAGGACGATCGGGCTGACCGTCCCCTACCACTTCTTCGAGCGAGTGCGGTTGCTGCTAGAAGCACACCGTGCGGTGATTGAAGACCAGGAATTCTCGACTGAGGTAACTCTCTATGCCACTATCCCTGCTGACCAGCTCGAGCTCCTGGCCGTCGCCGTCCAGAATCTCACTGCCGGGCAGGTCACTGTCGTCTCCCTGGACACTGCCAGACCCTGACTCTCGTCGAGCGGCTAGCCGAAACTGGCCGGCGTGCCGGTAGGTATAGGCGGGCCAGTCTCGACGTCATCTTCGGCATTACCGTAGACGCAAGAGTTATACGATCTGCCAATCTCCACGCGGAAATCCACACTGCGGTTGGGATCGGGCTGCGCGATCACCTGCGCTTCGCTGACGCGCAGGATACGCTGCAGATCAGCCAGGGCATTTCCCTTTGCCTGTCCGGTGTAGTCGAAAACGGTCGTCAGATCGCGCAACTGTCCCGCGGGCGCGGTGCTGATCTGTGCCGCGAATCCTTCCCATGCCAGTCGGTCCCTGGCAACACGGTCGAAGCCAATGCCATAGCCCGACGCATCCACAATATCCACCGTCACCGTCTGGCGGCCCAGACGATTGGCCGTAGGGGGAGTCAACAGCGCGCGCACCAGTTCCAACAGGGCGTCGCGTTTCGGCAACACCACTTCGCGCCCATCATCCGGCGTCAGGAATGTCTCATAGTGCACCCCCGGTGTCCCGCTGTAGCGGGCAATCCGGCTGATGTCCAGGCTCATCGCCAGAGGCACCAACCCCAACACATCGGTCAGGCTCATGTCAGTCTGCACGATCTCGACTGCCTCCGGCCACAATTGCGTAACCTGGGCAAAAAGCCCCTGCTCGCGGGCCTGATACCACATCGCGCGCAGCGCGTCCATCTGACGCCGCCCGCGATCCAGATCGTTGGTCGTCTTGCGGCTGCGCACATACCACAGAGCCATGTAGGGGTCGAGCCGCTGATGACCGATTGGCAGCGTATAGTATTCCCAGTTGTCTTCCACTGTCGGATCCAGATCGGGCGATTTGAGCCGCCAGTCGGCAATGGCACAGTCTACGCTGATCTTCAGGCCGCCCAACTCCTCAACGATGCGCATGAAGTCGTCGAAGTCCACCCGCGCGTAGTGCTCCACCTCGATCCCAAAGTTATAGCGGAAAGTCTCCTGCATCAATCCGAAACCGCCGCCAGGATAACCGCTCGACTCGCCCAACGCATAGGCCAGGTTGATGCGATCCATGGTATGGTTGGGGATATACACGAACAAGTCGCGCGGCACATGCCACATGGCCACGGTTCCCTCGCGCCGGTTCACCGACACGACAATAATCACGTCCGTGCGCCCTACCCCACCGCCGCTGGTGTCGCTCCCCAGCAACAGAAAGTTGGTCACATCAGGATCGTCGTCCAGCCAGGGTGCCCGCTCTGGAATAGGGACAACCGGCGTCTGCAAGGGGACAGCGTATGTCCCCTCAATCACATAGGTAGGCGTGGGCGTCGGCGGAATCGGAGAGGGGGTCAGCGTCGCCGGGACGGGTGACGGGGTTAGCGTCACCACAACAACTCCTGCAGGCGTGTTGGTCTGCACTTGAGGGATGGTTGGGCGCGGGGTGTTTGTCGGAATGGGTGTCGGTGGAAGCGGGCGCGGCGTATTTGTCGGGATGGGCGTCATCGTCGGCGTGCTCGTAGGCAACACCTGCATCTGCGCGGGCGTAAGGGTAGCTGTAACCGTCGGTGACGCCGTAGCGGTGACACTGGGCGAAGGCGTCTCAGTGGGAGTCCATGTAGCCGACGATGTCACTGTGTGGGTCGGGGTGTTGGTTGCTGTCTCCGTCGGTGTCGCGGTCGGAAAGGGCGTCGGTGGCTCCTCTTCCAGGCCCACATCAGGCAGTGGGGTCTGCACCACCATCCCGCCCTGAAGCTGATCTGGACGAAATGACGTCAGGCGCACCGCCATTGCCGTTGCAGTCGGCACAATCAGCCGGTCATAGCGTTCACGCCGATCCTGAGCGCGCAACTCGTCCCAAATCCCATTGGCTGCGTATACTGCGTAGCCCGCCAGAATCAAGGCGACAGTAACCGCAAAAAGAACGCTGAATACGGCTTTCACGACGCGCATCCCGGTTCGCATACGTCCCTCGTCTCAACCATCTCGGCGATCCCGAAGCGCCAAGTATACCAGAAGAACAGCGGGCTGCACCCGTCCAACTGTGCCGCTTGCCCTACGTCCCCATGACGTTTCGCTGGCTCTCCCTTCCGAGCGCCATAGAACGTGTTACAATGCAGACGAATCAGAACTCTTGCAGTTGCGCAGGAACACTGTGGAACAACCGACTTCAGCCAATCACCACCCGCGTATAGCGGTGATCGCCGCCTTCAACGAGGACCGCTTCATCGGCAGCGTCGTGCTCAAGACCCGCCGCTATGTGGATCATGTCATTGTGGTTGATGACGGTTCGCAGGATCAGACAGCTACCGTCGCCGCAGAGGCGGGAGCGATCGTGCTGCGACACGATCACAACCAGGGCAAGGCGCAGGCGGTCAACACCGGCCTGCGCAAAGCGCGCGAAATGAATGCAGCTTTGGTGATATTGATTGATGCCGATGGTCAGCACGACCCTGCCGAGATCCCTGCTCTCATCGCTCCTATCGAGGCTGGGGCCGCCGATATGGTCGTCGGCTCGCGCTTCCTCGGCGTGCGCAACCGCATCCCACGCTGGCGCATCCTGGGCCAACACGCCCTGACCCTGGTGACCAACATGGCTTCTGGCGTGACCATCACCGACTCACAGAGTGGCTTCCGGGCGCTTTCTCAGCGCGCCATCAATGCCATGACCTTCCGCCCCGAAGGCGGCTTCTCACTGGAATCGGAGATGCAGTTCCTGGCGCAACAACATCATCTGACCATCCGCGAAGTACCGGTCAGTGTCACCTATGCTGAGCGTCCCAAGCGCAATCCGCTTGGTCATGGACTGCAAGTGCTCAACGGTATTGTTGTGCTCGTCAGCCAGCACCGCCCGCTCGTCTTTTTCGGTGTGCCCGGCATTCTGATTCTGTTGGCAGGCATCTTGCTAGGAGTGGTAGTGGTACAGCGCTACAACGCCTATCAGACACTGGCCGTCGGGACAGCGTTGATCAGCCTGCTGCTGTCTCTCATCGGCATTCAGACGCTTTTCACTGGTATCATCCTGCACTCGATCCGTGCTCTCCTGACTCCTGGTGACCGCGAATGAGGCCAGGGATGACCTATGCCTACGATCGTCTTGCGCCATGTGTATAAGAGCTACGAACGGGAAGAACTGATCCTATTGGGACGCCGCGAGGCTCCCCCTGTCAATTCTCCCGCCCGCGGCCCTGCCCCCTCAGCACCCCATGCACCAGGGCACGCAGACACTCCAGAAAGTACCAACGCGCTGGATGACCTTTCCCTCACCATCCGCAACGGAGAGACCCTCAGCATTCTCGGGCCTTCAGGGTGCGGCAAGACCACCCTGCTGAAGGTGATCGCTGGCCTGCTCAAGCCCGATTCTGGAGAAATAACCTACGACGGTGTTCCCCTGGAAGACATCCCCATGGCCGAGCGCGGTATTGGCATGGTCTTCCAGAATTATGCCCTCTACCCCCATATGGAGGCGCGCGAGAATATCGGCTTCTACGACATCGTCCGCCGCCAACCAGAGAAGATTCCGGAGCGCATTCAGCATATTGTGGAGGTCATGGGTGTTGAGGTGCGACACCTGCTCAGTCGTAAACCACCCACCCTTTCCGGCGGAGAGCAGCAGCGGGTAGCAGTAGCGCGTTGTCTGGCCCGCGAGCCTAAGATTTTTCTGTTCGATGAGCCGCTTTCCAATCTCGATGCCAAGCTGCGCGTCGAAACACGGATGCAGCTCAACCGCCTGCTGCGCCATTACCAGATCACTTCGGTCTACGTCACGCACGACCAGACGGAAGCGATCGCCCTGGCACACCGCATCGCCATCATGCGCGCGGGCCGGATCGAGCAGGTCGGCACCGCGCAGACCCTTTACAACGCCCCTGTCAACGCCTTTGTAGCGCAGTTTTTCGGCACGCCGCCCATGAACCTGTTTCTGGGCCACGTCTACGGCAACACCTGGGAAGGCAAGAGCTTCTCGGTGTCGTCCATCCGCCCCGGCCTGCGTCAGGGTCAGTCGGTATGGCTGGGGATTCGCCCGGAGCACATCGAGCCGGCGTCATCCGGCATTGTTGGACAGGTCGAGTTTGTCGAACCGCTGCTCAGCCAGCAATCCCAACTGGTACACGTGAAGCTGGCTGGGCAACAGTGCGTTGTGCGCCTGTCCCTGGCCCATCAGATTCACCCTGGGGACACCTTCACCATGCGCTTTCCATCGGAGCATCTCTACTTCTTCGACCGCGACACCGGCGCGCGCATCGGCTGACGGGTGACCGTTTGCTTCTCGTTCATTCGTAACGCAACACATGCAGCGGTTTTTCGCGCATCGCCCCCCATGCCGAAAGCATGGCCGCGCCAATAGCCACACCGATCGACAGCAGCATCAACCATCCCAGAGTCCCGAATTCGATGACGCGGCGCATGTCTTCGGGCGAGGGTGTCGCCAGCACGACTACGACCGTCACCACCAGCCCTACCCCGCCGCCGATTAGGCCCGCCAGCAAGCCAATCAGGCCGTTTTCTACCAGCAACATGGCCAGCGCACGCCAGCCCTTCAGCCCGATGGCTTTCATCACCGCGATCTGACGACGCCGCTCCTGGACAGCGAGCGCCACCGTGTTAGCAATGATCGCAGTCCCCGCCACCAGCGCGAGCCACGCCACCAGGGTAGGAATGGCATTGAGCTGCTCCAGCAGACTCTGAGCAAGCTGCGTCAGAGCATCGAGTTCAAAGGTGATCACACCTGGCACCTGTGCCAGGGCTACCATCACCTGATCCATATAGCGCGGGTCGCTCTCGTCCACCAGGGCGATCGTGGCCGTGCCTTGCGGCTTGACTGTGTCGGGCAACGTGCCGGGCGGCAACACCGATAGATTGCCCATTTCTTCCAGGCCCGTCTGTTCCGACTGACGCGACACAATCCCCACGACGCGAAACTGCAACAGCACGTCGTCGCCCTGGCCCAGCCCATTTTCGAAGAGGAATTGCAAACTGTCCCCGGTCTTGATGTCCAGCCACTCTGTCACAAACGACTCGCGCAACATGATCCGATGTTGCCCCTCGTCACCGGGCATCAAGGGGCGCCCATTCACCATCTTGTAAGACGGCATGTCGTCCAGCGTTTCGCGCTCGATCAGCCCCAGAGGGATGCCACGCTCCATCTCCTCAAACTCAATCTCTTCGTCAGGCTCAGAACGCCCGTCGCGTCTCCAACGAGATCGTACATCCTCCCCGTTGAGCGCTACCAGCACGCCACGGTAGGTCGTCACCTGCGAGTAGCCCAGCACGCCTTCGGATGCCTCCAGAATGGCAGCCACCTCTGGCCCATGGCTGGCAGTACGATCGGCGATGAGCAGGTTACCTTCGACTGTCTCTCCCAGTTGTATCTCCAGGATATGGCTGACCGCCCCGGCGGTGAGCGTCACCAGACTCAAGCCAGCCACGCCCACGCTCAGGCCCAGCAAGGTCAAAGCCACACGTGCCCGTCGCCCGGCCAGTTCGCGCAAGACCAACCGTGCGTCGGCCCGGTAGTTCCGTTGCAAGAGTATCCACCAGCCCAGAAATGTAGCTCCGGCCACACTCCCTGTCACTGCGGCGACGGGCCATGCGAACCGTCCCGCCAGCCAGACACTGGCGGCTATAGCTCCTGTTCCCAGCAACAACGCCGAGAGATGCCGCGCCGGGTCGCGGTCGCGTGCCTGCCGCCAGATGACCTTTTCTGCGCGCGCCGCGACAACTGGATGACCATCCCTGCGCCGCTTTCCCCACATGATCAGGCCAATGATCCCCGTGATCCCTGCCGACGCCACCTCCAGCCCACGCCCGGCCATAGTGCTGGCGACCGCGCCACCTGTGGCCAGCGCAACCAGAAGCAGGCTGGCCACGCCAGTCATCAGCGCGGGGGGCATTCTGGACGCCAGCCACACCAGCAGCCAGTAGCCCAGGTAGACCGCTGCCAGAACGGCCAGCGCTCCCTCGACCAGCACAACGCCTGTAGAGAACGAAGTCAGTGTCCGCCACAGGGAGGTGTGACCCAGCAGGCTTTCCAGCGCCATGCCTGAGATTGCTCCGGCAAAGCCTCCGACCGTCATCCCCGACGTTGTCAGCGCGAGCGCCCGCGCCGCCCGCTGCGCATACCGACGGATCAGCCAGGCTACCCCCAACGTCAGCACCAGCCAGGTCAGTGACCAGGCAAGCTCACCGCGTCGCAACGCACTCACTATGGAAGAGGCAGGTTGGTCATCCCCTATGCCAAATGGACACCAGACGGCGCTGAGGATAAGCACGATCGCCGAGGCGACCGCCGCTCCGATAGCCAGCGCACCGTAGCCCCACAATATTTGCGCAACGATGCCCCGTAGCTTTGCCGTGTATTTACTTTGGGATGCAGTGAGGACTGGGCCACGCCGGTTGGCGAGAATCGCTCCGGCAAACAGCCCGATCAAGCCGCCTCCGCCAGCCAGCATGATTTCGGGGCCGAACGAAAGCGCATCTTCGACGATGGAGCTAACCAAGAAGCCCAACACCACGATCATGCCAGTAATGACCAGCAATGTCTGCACCAGCCCCGCCGGTGGCATCTCCGCGTCGTTCGGACGAAGCACAATCGCCGGACGCACCTGCCCTGCGATCAGGGTGGGCATGAAGCCAAACAGCGTGGTCATGATCACGCCCAGGAACAACCCGCTGATCATTGCAGCCGGATAGAGCCGCCATTCGAGCGTCAGCGCAAAGGCTTCCTCCCCGACTCCACGCACCAGATAGCTGAGTACCACCCCCACCCCTGCTCCGATGACGCTGCCAATGAGTCCCATCAGCAGTGCCTCGACCAGGAACAGCAAGGTGACGCGGTACGCCTTCAGCCCCAAAGTCTTCAGCACAGCGATCTCCAGCATGCGCCGGTTGACCACTACCAGCATGGTGTTGACAATGCCGATCCCACCAATCAGCAGCGATGATAGACCAATGGTCAGGATCATGTCGTCAATCACGCCGGCAACCTCGGTGTTTTCTTCGGCCAGCTCCGGCACGGTGGAACGGCTTAATTGCTCATCAAACGACGATTCGCTACCCAATCGTCTTTGCAGATAGGTGACCAGGCTCTCTTCAACCTGCCCAATATCACGGCCCAGAGGGACTTTAACAAACACCTGGTCGGGCAGAACCGGCTCATTTAGCCACCGCAAATCCTCCAAAGGCAGATAGACATATAGCCCCAGGAACGCCGCCGAAGGAAGGGTGAGCACTGTTTCGGCAGATGTTGGCGCAATGCCGCGTACTTCATAAGTGGTACCAGATGCCCCAAGGCGCACCCTGTCCCCCACTTGCAACCCCAGGCTGGACGCACGTGCCAGCCCAGTCGAGATCACCAGTGGGCGCGGGTCTTCCGGCGTCCCCTGAGCTTCACGGTCGGCCAACAAAACGTCGGCAAGCGTTGCGCCTGCTGGTTCGCGCAAGACGATGCGATCGTAGAAAGGGTACGTTTCCGGCTCGATGAACAGCGCGACAACTGTCTGCGCCGTCACTTCCTCCCCATCCACGACCTGGCGCAAAGGCCATGCCCCAAACAGGCGCGCGAAAGACAGCGCCACTCCTTCTTCCGTTGCCCAGGCCCGAAATGCCTCTACCGCCTGCTGGTTGAACAGCGGTAGCTGCTGACCGCTCAGAGTCGTCAGCTCAGGCACCTGGCGCGTTGCATATACTCGGATGTCGCCGCGGTTGATCTGCGCCAGGTTGGTGGTCAGTTCGTCCCCCACCATGAACGCCAGCGAACGCAATGCCACCACCGCGCTCACGCCAGTCACCACACAGATCAGCGCGAAAACCGTCCGTGTCCGATTACGCCACATATCGCGCAACGAGTGGTGCAGCGCAAAGCGCAGGAAGCGCATCAGACCGCTCAGAAAAACTCTGCTCTCCTTCATCATCCGCTCAACCGACAATCCGCCCATCCACCAGTGTCACCTGGCGATCCATCTTTCTTGCCAGCGCTGGATCGTGCGTCACCAGCACGACCGTAGTGCCTGTCTCGCGCCATACGTCGCGCAGCGCCTGGATCACGACCGCTGCCGCCTCCGAGTCCAGGTTTCCTGTTGGCTCGTCCGCCAGCAACAAGGGTGGATTGTTGGCCAGCGCCCGCGCAATGGCCACGCGCTGCTGCTGCCCGCCCGAAAGTTCCATAGGCCGGTGATGCAGGCGATCTCCCAGGCCCAGCAGTTCCAGCAACTCGCGGGCACGCTTCTCCGGATCAAACTTCGGGTAACGGGCAAACTGTATGGGTAAGGCCACGTTCTCCAGAGCCGTCAGCGTCGGGATGAGATTGAAGAACTGGAACACGAAGCCGATCTTCTCATTACGAACTTCGGTGAGCCTGCCCTCGCTCATATATGTGATGTCAATCCCGTCAATCTCAATGCGCCCGGCGGTTGGCCTGTCCAGGCCGCCAATGAGACCCAACAGGGTGCTCTTACCACTGCCGGATGGCCCTACAATGCCCACCATCTCGTTAGCGTAGATATCCAGGTCTATGCCGCGTAGCGCGCGCACCACCACACTGCCGAGGTTGAATTCTTTGGTCAGCCCTTCAGTGTGCAGCACAACCCGCCGCGATCCATTCAACTGTGTCATCCGAACCTCTGCTCCTGCAAGCAGTACATCACACACTACTTGCCTTGTGACGATCTTAAGATAATTTGCGCCTTCTGCCACAAATACTGCTAGCCTGCGTTTACCTTACGTCCCTCTTGCAGCCATTGACCCTCACCGCAAACGTTGCTATTCTCTTCCAGAGATGTCCGCTTCAGTGAGCATTGGCTTGCCATGACTACAGCTAAACGTTCCATTCTCGTCTTCATTGTCCTCGGGATCGTGCTTTTCGAGCTATCTGGCGTCCATCACACCTTGGCTTTCCCCGGCGATCGGCGCGATGAAACCTGTTCTGAACGGATCGCTGCCGCCATCGCCGCCACTCCAGAGGGCGAGAAACCCGTCCTCCCCAGGGATTGCGTAGAGCACCCTGGGATGAGCGCCCTTGAACTGCGCGCTGCCGAAGCCGAAATGCGCGCTCACCCCAGACCAGATGTTGTCCAGGTACCCTACCAGGAAGATATTGTCTGGTCACGCGCTTATCGCCGCATGGTGGGACACGTCGTGATCTATGACGCGCCCAATGGCAACCCCATCGGTGAACTCGATGCGGGCTACAACTTCGTAACCGTCATCAATGAAAAGGACGGTTTCATCCAGATCAATTACGGGCAGTGGGTGCCGGCTGAACATATCACCTGGGCCGATGTTTCCGAATTCTCTGGCGTAGAGATCACCACTCAGCCCAAGCGCCCCTTCGCCTGGATGCTGGCTGAAGCTCGCCCCAGCCGCTACCCTGGTGGCCCCCAGGATAAGTCCGCCGAGATCATCCCCCGCTACACACTGATGAATATCTACGGCGTAGAGTATGTAGACGGCTGGGAATGGTATCTCGTCGGCCCCGATCAGTGGATACAGCAGATCCGCGTGGCCAAAGTGAAAGCCATCCCGCGTCCTGAGGGTATCGGGCCAGACGATCATTGGGTAGCCGTTGACCTGTACGAGCAAACGGCTGTTGCCTACGAAGGCGATCGCATGGTATTCGCCACCCTCATCTCCTCTGGCCTGCCGCGTTGGAGCACCCGTGAGGGCCTGTTCCAGATTTACGAGCGCCATGAAGCCACGCGCATGAGTGGCGCGTCGGGCCAGCCGGACTTCTATTTCATTGAGGAAGTCCCCTACGTCATGTACTTCGACGGTGACATCGCCCTACACGGCACCTACTGGCACGATCGCTTCGGCTACCGCCAGAGCCACGGTTGCGTCAACCTGTCCATCATGGACGCCTGGTGGCTGTACCAGTGGACCAATCCGGAGCCTTACCAGAACGCCTGGGTCTACGTCTACAGCAGCGGCACGTACCGCAGCGACCTGCCAGCCTGGGCACGACGATAACCGTCTGATCGCGTTGAATAGGACGGAACAGAACGGAGCGCCCTGTTGGTGCTCCGTTTTTCTTTTCCTTTCGCCCCGGCTATGATCGGTGCGCAGGCCGACTTCATACTGCAGGAACTGGCAGCCCTATGGAGCACAGACGCCGGGCTATCCTGGCCGCGATCGCCCTGGTGAGCGTGTTGACTGCGCTGACTCTGGGCGTGGCTATGCTGGTACCCTTCCCGGTGGAGCTCACCGGCTCTCTGATCGCCTTCAGCGGTACCGTCGAGTATGTTCCGCCAGGCCAAATTTCTCGCCCCTTACGACCGGAATCCGACACCCCGCTGATCCTTGAACCTGGCACACGCATCATTCTTTCAGAAGACGCTTCCGCTACTCTGGCATTCGATGCCAGTCGTGGGCGCGTCATCATCAACGGCCCAACCTCCTTGGCTCTGGTCTCGCTCGCGCGCAGAGCGACGCTGCCAGGGCATCTTTTTGACTGGCAGCGCGTTCCCCGTCGCTTCGAGTTGACGTTTGAACAGAGTGGTGGAACCGCCAGCTACGTATTCGATACCAATTTGTTCGACGCTGGCCTTCTCAAAGTCACCATCCGGCTGCCTGGTACGACTTTTGTGCCCCAACAACCGTGTTGGTCTATCGTTTTCGGGGACAAGGAAACACCCTCAGTGCGCGAATATCCTTGTCCTTCCTGAGCCTCTAGCTCTGTCCAGAACGCTTTTCAGCCAGAGGCAGCCAGAAGCCAAACGTGCTCCCTTTGCCGGGCGTGCTGCTGAACCACACCTGCCCCCCGTGCCGCTCGATTACCGTCTTCACCAGGCTCAACCCCAGGCCCGTGCCGCTGATATGTTCTGTACCAGGCTCGCGTGCGCGGTAAAAGCGCTCGAAGATGCGTGCCTGTCTTTCCTGAGAAATGCCATAGCCATCATCCGTCACCTGGAAAGCCACTCGATCGCCTTCCTCAAGCCCGGCTGTCACATCAATATGTCCCCCTTGGGGCGTGTACTTGATGGCGTTGCCCACCAAATTAGCCACCGCCTGCCGTAGTTGCGCCACGCTACCATGCACGGGCAATGTCCCTGGCTCGCGCACCAGCCGCAGCATTTGCTGCTTCAGGGTCGCGCCCGCCTGCTGACTTTCTACCACTTCGATCACCAGACCGCCGAAATCAAAGGTTTCCCACTCCGCCTGACGCTCGCTCTCGATTCGCTCCAGTGTCAGCAGGTCTTCTAGCAGCGTCTTCATGATCTCCGCGCTGGCCCTCAGATTCTGCAGGTACATCTGTTGCGTTGGCGTCAGGCATCCCAGTTCGTCCAGACTCATGGCCAGCAGTTCCGCGTAGCCCATCACGTTATTGAGTGGGTTCCGCAGGTCGTGCGAAGCCATGCGGATCATTTCGGACTTGAGCGTCTCCAGCTCTTTGATCTCACTGAACAGCAACGACTGTCGCAACGCAATGGCGGCCTGGCTGGCCAACGCCTCGGCCTTGTAGACTTCGTTGGCTGTGAAGACGCGGTCATAGCGCCCTTCAATCACCGCTGCAACGCCCATCAATTCATCCTGCGCCACCAGCGGCACCAGCACCATGGCGTGAATGCGATCCTCGACCAGATGCGAACGATCCAGAGCCGAAAGCGAAAGATCAGCCGCTCGCAAAGCGAGCGAATGTTGTTGTTCCACCACTGTCTGAAAGGCCGGATACAGAGCGAGCGGGATCGCATGTTTCAGGGGGGGCAACATCTCCTGCCCATCCAGATCGGCACCAACTCGATGCACTGCCAGCACCTGGATTTCGTGTGTTTCCGGCCTGTAGTCGAAAATGACGGAACTCGAACACTCCAGCGTCTCGGTCATGGCCCGGGCGATACGACGCAGCACTTCGTCTCGATTCAGGGTTGAGGTGATCGCCCTGCTCGCGTTGTAAAGCGCCGCCATGTCGTTGGCCAGTTGTTCCGTGCGACGATACAGCCGCGCGTTGTCCAGTGCCACCGCCGCCCGCCTCCCCAGCCGCTCCAGGAAGCTGACGACCTCACTGCCGAACACAATGTCGTGTACCGATGCCAGGGTGATCACCCCCAGTGCCTGCCCTCGCATGGAGAGCGGCACGGACACATGCGTTCTGGCGTTGGGAATGAACGGCAGACGATCCTCTTCTGTCGTCACTTGATGCACTACCTGAGTTTGTCCGGTGCGGGCCGCCCGGCCAATCACCCCTTCAGACAAAGGCAGAGGGTTATGAGCATCGTAGGGGAACGCCTGTCTGTCCACATATCCCATGACAATATAGGGAGCCAAGCCGGTACGGTCGTCGGTGATTAACATCAACAGCCCCGTGTCAGCGCCGGTCCGACGCAACGCCCAGTCCATCGTCAACCGCATGACATGATCGAGGTTGAGATGCGCGCTCAATTCACGATCCGCGCGGTGTATCATGGAGAGTTCCTCAACCTGCTCGGCCAGTTCTTCAGCCGAAGACGAAACCTCCCGTAACAATCGCGCATTCTCGACGATGTAGGCAGTCTGCGCGGCCAGAATATCCAGGGGACGCAGTTCTTCCCACGACGGTCGCCGCCCATGAGCCGGATCGCTCACACGGATGACTCCTATCAGCTTCCCTCGGCCCACTTTGAGGGGCGCGAATACCACATCCTCTGACTGCCAGGCTTCGCTGACGCCCCCTCGCTGTGGGACAAAATACACGCCTCCCCGGCGGTACGGTTCCAGGTGCCCCTCTTGTAGAGCAGTCCACAGCTCTGGCGGCAATATCGCCGTGTCACTGGCGTCGTGGATCGTTTCCCCGTTGACCATCGTCACACGTTCGTTGGACTCATCGCCCATCAGGGCCAGCACCACCTGTCGCCATCCCAGGGAACGCAGTGCCTGGCTGACCGCGCTCAGATTCTTATTCAGGTCAGGCTCAGCCAGCATTTGCCGGATCGTGACCTGGATCAGTTCCAGGCGTTCTTGCTCCGCACGTAGTGCCGCAGCCAGTTCCTCCAATGCAGCAAATCGCTCCTCGGCCATGAGACCCTCCCGGCCTACGCCTCTCCGATCATCTGCACAATCAACCGACGCTGCCGCGATCTGACATCGAAATCCACAAACACGATCTGCTGCCATGTGCCCAGCGCCAACCGACCTGCCACAAAAGGCACTGTCAGTGATGGCCCCAGCAAGGCCGCTCGCACATGACTGTGACCATTGTCATCGCCCCAGCGGTAGTTGTGCAGATACTCCTGGTCGGACGGCACGATCTGATCGAACAGGCGCTGAAAATCGCGCACCGCGCCGCTCTCATACTCTATCGTCGTCACGGCGCTGGTTGCGCTGGGACAGAAAACGGTGACGATCCCATCTCGCAGCCCGCTGTCGTGCACGACAGACTGCACCGCCTCGGTAATGTTTAGAACCTGACCGTTGCCAGTTGTCTTCAGCACAATCTCCCCTGTTCTAACCATCTTCTGGCTCCCCCTCCCAGGGCGGAATGTCTACCAGGTAGATGTAAATGAGTGGGGTCCTATGACGCGGATTGCAATACTCATGCAGCGTCCCCGTCGGAAAGTACACCGCCAGGGACGACAGCACTTCGTCCAAACGCTGCGGCGCGATGACAAAAGCGGTCGGCCCTGGCTGCAATACCTCGCGCCAGGCATACAGCTCCCCCTCATACTCCTGCCCAGCGTTTTCCGGAGTCAGGTAGTGCAGCAGGCTTGTCGAGTCCATATCCAGCTCAAGCGAAGAAAAGCGCCAGACTGCATAGCGTCCCTGGAAGCTGTCCAGGATAGCGACCACGTCGTTGAGTTGGCGAGTGCGTTCTCCATAGAGGATTTTCGGCGTCTTGGGGAGATAGCCGTAACTGAAGACAAGCTGATTCACCACGGCCAGGGCGAGCGCCAGACTCACCGGCACGACAAAGCGCCAGCCTGTCAGGCGAGCAAAGCGCTCTGCGCCGCGCCACTGGGCCACGCTGTCAACCAGACGTTCCGCACCCCACGTCACGCCCACCGCGGCAATGACCGCTGCCGCAGGAAGCGCACTGATATAACGCGGGAAATGGGGCGGATCGACCAGCATGGCACCACCCAGTAACGCCGTACCAGTTACCCAACCGATCAATATGCCAGATCGAGGTTCACGCCAGCGACTGAACAGCACCGCCAGCCCGATCAGGAACGGCACCCCTGTGTACCAGCTCAGAAGCGGCCCGTAGCGCCCAAAGACATCGCTCTCGTCTTCAAACTGCACATAGGCCAGCAAAGAGTGCTGCAGTTGATAGATCAGGTAGTCTTTTAGTTCTCCGCGGTCAACGGCCTGCTGCAGGTCTCCAGTTTGCCAGATTCCTACATGTTCCAGCCGGGGATGGAATCCGTGCCCGTGGTCGATCGTCGCATACAGGCCGGGAAACACCACAACAGCCGTCACTACCATCAGCGCCAGGATCGCGCCCCGGCGCTGCCACCACCTGCGCCTGTCATAGAGTGCATAGAGCGCCAATGCGCCCGCCACAATGAACAAGGCGATGCGCCCGGCAAAGTAGAAGTATTGCGTCAACCCCAGGCACACTCCCGCCAGCGCCGCTTCGACCACGTCATTGTGATACAGAGCGCTCGCTGTCAATCCGACCGCCAGCGTCAGGAAGAGCGGGTCGCCGACCATGTCCATCGAAATACGGCTGAAAAAAACGTGCACCGGCAGTGTGCTCAGTATCAGCGCGGCGCACCATCCCACCCGCGCATCGAACAACCGCCGTGCCAGCAGGTAGGTCGCGGGGATAGTCAACGCGCCCAGCACCGCCCAGGGCAGGCGCGACGCTGCCACTGTCTGCCCCAACAGGTGAATGCTCACCGCGATCAGCGTATGCACAATGCGCGGGTGATACCAGAATCCCATGCGAAAAGGGTTGTAAACCCATCCGCGGTCATCCTTGAGATGCACCGCCTCCTGAGCAAACTGCGCATCGTCGCCCGACATGATGTACGGCACGGTTTCCAGGTTGACCGTCCGGATAGCCAGTGCGATCAGCAGCAGCCCCCCGACCATCAGCCAGGTGCGGCGTTCCCCTCGCCAGCTATCGGCCAGGTGTCGTCTCCAGCCTCGCCAATCTTCGCCGGAGACCAGACCTGCGATTACCAGAGCAATCCCCAGTACCCACATCCCCAGAATCTGCCAGACGACCAGGTCTTCCCCAACTGCGCGCACGCCCGTATAGAGGCTCAGCGCCAACCCCAACGCGCCCGCGAGCGTTCGCCGCCTTGTCAGCCGCAATGCCCGCGTGCTCTCTGGCATCGGTGACGAATGGTTGAGGACGGGCGTCTGCCGTCTGGCCGCGAACACCAGCAGAGCCAGTCCGCCCAGGGCAAAAACGCCTCCGGGATGCACGACTTCCTTGTGTTCAATCCACAGCCATTGAGCGCGCACCAACAAGACAATGCCCAGCAACATTGTCCACGGCAAGGCCCAGACTGCCCGCCTTATCGTGTGTGTCATCGCCCAGCACCCTCATCCTTGGGCAACAAACGTGCCGCCAGCAACTCAACCGGATGCACGGCCTGCCGACCTGCTCCATGCGCGATCTGCTCGCGACACGAGACCCCTGCGGCAACAACGATCGCATCCGGTGCCTGTCGCACCGCTGGAAGCAAACGCTGTTCGGCAATCCGCAGCGAAAGTTCATAGTGCTCTGCTTCGTAACCAAAACTGCCCGCCATGCCGCAGCAGCCATCGTCTGGTTCGGATACCGTACAGTGAGGCAGTACGGATAGCGCTTTGTGCGCTGGCCCGGTACCCCACAGCGCGCGCTGATAGCAGTGCCCGTGCAGCAGAATCTGGCAAGGCTCTTCGCTGAACATGCTGGAGACCAACACCCCCTGTTCTACCAGTTCAGCCAGCCATTCCTCAACGGTGATCACGGCCCCCGCCACACTCATCGCAGCCGCTCGCAAATGCGAGGGGACGAGGTCAGGATATTCGTCGCGAAAGGTAGCCGCGCAGCTCGGCTCGATGAGCATGAACCGCTCCCCTTGTTCCACCGCCGGTGCCATCCGCGTCACGTTGTGCTCCGCCAGTCGCCGCGCTGCATCAAGCAGACCTTTAGAGATTAGCGGACGGCCACAACAATCAATCTGGCGTGGCCCCCAGACCCGCAGCGTAATTCCTGCTGCTCTGGCAATGCGCACAACTGCCTGTCCCAGGTGCGGATAGTTGTACTCTGTATAGGTATCTGCAATCAGAACAGGCGCTTTCAGTGTATGCTGAACTAGCGTTTCCGGGCAATTGCGCTGGTACCACACGCTGAAACGCTGCGGAGCCAGAGCAGGCAACTGCCGCCGTGTTGTCACCCCCAGCCGCGCCAGTGCCCAACGCGCCAGGGTCGAACGGAGCACCCTGTTGGTGAGTTCCGGAGCGAGACTCCCCAGGCGGTTCAGGCGGTGAATGTTGCCAAACAGGCGCGCGCGCCAGGGCACGCCGTGCGCATCATAGTAGGCTGCCAGGAACTCCACTTTCAGCCGTGCCATGTCCACCAGCGAGGGGCACTCCGCCTTACACGCCTTGCACGACAGGCACAGGTCAAGCACTTCATACAGCCGCTCGTCCGCCAGCCCCGCTGTGCCCAGTGCGCCTGTCATGGCATGCCGCAGGGCGTTGGCCCGCCCGCGCGTGGAATGTGCCTCATCGCGGGTCGCCATGTAACTGGGACACATAACACCCGCCCCTTCCTTCCGGCACACAGCGGCCCCGTTGCACATTTCGACCGCGGCAGCGAACCCGCCGTCGCGCGACCAGTCCAGGCGAGTCTGGGGCGGTTCCAGCGGCGTGACATACGCCGGCCCCATACGCAAAATCGCCGGGTTGTCCATTGGCCCCACATCCACCACCTTACCAGGGTTCATCAGACCCAGCGGATCGAAAACAGCCTTGACCTGGCGGAATGCTTCGGTCAGTCGCGGTCCAAAGAGCCTGCGGCTGAACTCACCGCGCGAAAGCCCTTCGCCGTGCTCGCCGCTAGTCGTGCCACCGTATTGCATCACCAGCTCCGTCACCGCCTCGGCAATGGCGCGATATCGTCGCAGGCCGTCTTGGGTTTTCAGGGAAAGTAGCGGGCGGATGTGCAAACACCCGGCGCTGGCGTGTGCATAAACGGCCATACGCAGGCCGTGCTCGCTGACCACGCGCTCTACCCCTGTGACATAATCAGCGAGATGCTCGACGGGCACCGCCGCGTCCTCAATGAACGGGATCGGTTTCAGATCGCCGCGCATACTCATCAACAACCCCAGCCCGGCCTTGCGCACTTTCATCACGTTGTCCATCTGTGCCGGCGTTGCGGCGATGACCATCGCCCCTGCGAAACCCGCCCGTGCCAGCCGGTCATGCAGACGGGTCACTTTGGCGTCGAGTTCACGCTCATCTTGGCCGTAGAACTCCACCACCTGAACAGCAACCGGATCGCCCTCGATAAAGGTCAACAACTTCGAGTAGTCGGGATGGGCGCGCGTGAGATCGAGCAAGAGCTTGTCCATCAACTCGATGGCTGACGGCTCTACTTCCAGAATCGCCGGGACGATCTGTAAAGCGGCGTGCAGGTCGTCGAAATGCAGCACCGCCTGGCAGGTCAGAGGTGGACGCTCTACCAACCCCAACTCGATCGCTACTACAGTCCCCAGCGTGCCCTCCGCGCCCGCGAACAGTTGGGCCAGGTCTAGTGAAGTGGGATCGAGCTTGTTCAGCGCATACCCGGCCACAGTGCGCCAGGTTCGGGGATAGCCGGTGCGAATATCTTCCTCATAGGCGCGCACAATCGCCCCGATCTGCCCCTGCAGGCGCGCCACCTCAGGCGTCAGGGGAACACTGGCCCCCAGCGAGACACGCTTTCCATCAGCCAGCACTGCGTCCACAGCCCGTACATGGTCACCGAACATGCCGTAAAGGATGCTGTGCATGCCAGTAGCATTGTTGCCCAGGCAACCGCCTATCGTGGCCCGTTCGGCACTGGCCGGGTCTGGGCCGACCATCAACCCCAGCGGTGCCAGTTGCCGGTTCAACTGTCCCAAAACAACGCCTGGCTGCACGCGCACATGGCGTGTCTCGCCGTTGATGGACAGCAGGCGATTCATATGCCGCGAGCAGTCCAGCACCAGGGCATGGCCCACTGTCTGTCCGGCCAGGCTGCTCCCTGCCCCGCGCGGCAAGAGAGGCACCTTCAGCCGGGCCGCAATTTCATGCACGGCGCACACTTCGTCCCCATCACGTGGAAACACCACTCCGATCGGCTCAATCTGATAGTTGCTGGCATCAGTGCTGTAGAGCAACCGCGTCATCTGGTCGAAGCGGACTTCCCCTGAGATCGCCCGGCTCAGTTCGGCGGCCAGCTCCTCATAGACTTCGCTCTGCACCACGGCCATATTTCCTCTCGTCCAATCTGACTGCTGCTGCCAATAAGAAAAGACCGCCTGCGCAATGACACAGGCGGTCCATCTCTCTTCCCACGAGCAGACTGAATAGCGACTACTGCAACGCCTGCTCTGTCTCGGCGTCGAACAGATGCATCACGGCCATGTTCAACACGACGCCGATACGCTCGCCAACGTGCACATGAGCACGCGGGTCCATGCGCGACAGGAAGGCCTTGCCACCCTCTTCCAGGTAGACGATCTTCTCGTGCCCCATCTCCTCGACCACATCCACGTTCGCCTCGACGATAGCTGCCGTCACGCCGGGCGGGGTGTAATCGGGATGATGCAGGTTCTCAGGCCGGATACCGAAGACGACCTTCTTGCCCAGGTGAGGACGATACTTCTCGTAGCGCTCCTTGGGCACTTCCACCTGGAACAGACCGGTATCCACATACATCTTGCCCTCTTTTTCGATCAACGTGCTGTTGTCGAAGAAGTTCATCGAGGGGCTGCCAATGAAACCGGCCACGAAGATGTTAGCGGGGTGATCGTACAGATTGGTCGGTGTGTCAATCTGCATCAGGCGTCCGGCGTTCAACACGGCGATGCGCTGCCCCATCGTCATGGCTTCCACCTGGTCGTGCGTCACGTAGATGAACGTCGTGCCCAGCCGCTGATGCAGTTTGCTGATGAAGGTGCGGGCTTCAACGCGCAGCTTGGCGTCCAGGTTCGAGAGCGGCTCGTCCAGCAGAAAGACCTGCGGCTCGCGTACGATAGCGCGCCCTACCGCCACACGCTGGCGCTGACCACCGGACAACTGGCGCGGACGGCGATCGAGCAACTGCTCAATACCCAGGCTGGCAGCTACTTCACGTACCCGCTCGTCAATGATGTGCTTCGGAGTACGGCGCAGGCGCAAGCCGAACGCCATATTGTCGTACACAGTCATATGCGGGTACAGCGCGTAGCTTTGGAACACCATGGCGATATCGCGATCTTTGGGAGCAACGTTATTGACAACGCGATCCCCGATCAGGATCTCGCCTTCGGTCACTTCTTCGAGGCCGGCCAGCATACGCAAGCTCGTCGACTTGCCGCAGCCGGACGGCCCCACGAACACCAGGAACTCGCCATCGGGGATCTCGATGTTGAGGTTCTTCACAGCCTCTACATCGCCCCAACGCTTCGTTACATTGCGGTAAGTCACACTCGCCACGGGTTTCCTCCCATATGATCATTGGCCCATGAAAACGACCTAAAGTGACTTTAATGACCCCTATTATGGCACTTCCTTCGCTGTCAGACAAGTTATTTCGTCTGCTCTCGCCCTGCCAATGCTCATCATTCAGCGCAAGACGGACAGCCGCTAGCGCAAGTTCTTCCCCCTCCTCACCTCCTTAATGGCGGAAATGACGCACTCCGGTGAATACCATGGCCATCCCCGCCGCATTGACCGCCTCGATGACCTCCTGGTCGCGTATCGAGCCGCCCGGCTGAACAATGCACGTTACTCCTGCTTCCGCCGCCAGTTGCACAGCATCGGCGAAGGGGAAAAAGGCATCCGAGGCCAGCGCCGCCCCCCGCGCGCGCTCGCCCGCTTTCATCAGCGCCAGCCGCGTTGCATCCACCCGACTTGGCAAACCTCCCCCAATCCCGACGGTCGCCGAAGCGGTCGAAAGCACGATGGCATTGCTCTTTACATATTGTACTGCCTTCCAGCCAAAACGCATCGCCTGCAATTCTTCCGAAGTCGGACGTCGCGCTGATACTACCTGCCACTGTGTGCCGTCGGGATCGCCGCGATCCACCTCCTGTACCAGGAAACCGCCAGTAATGCTGCGCAACTCCAGCGTATCCGGTTGACGCTCCGGAATTCGCAGCAGGCGACAGTTGCGACGGCCTTCGGCCAGCATTTGCTGCGCCACCGGTGAGAAATCCGGCGCGGCGATCGCTTCCACAAAGAGTGTGTCCAGCGCTTCCACGAAGGCTTCGTCCACAGCGCGGTTCGTTGCCAATACACCCCCAAAAGCAGATACCGGATCGGACGCCCACGCTAGCGGAAACGCTTCCGCCAGCGTGGGAGCGGTAGCGATGCCTGTGGGAGTCAGGTGCTTGACGATTACCACGGCGGGCGTATCAAACAGCCCAACAGCCCTCCAGGCCGCATCCAGATCGAGCAGGTTGTTGTAAGAAAGCGCCTTTCCGCTGAGCAGTTGGCCGCCCAGCGGGGAACCGTTGGCTCCTATCGCATAGAGAGCCGCCCGCTGATGCGCGTTCTCCCCATAGCGCAACTCCTCGACCCGTGTCAAACCCAGCGATAGCACTTCCGGCAACGACTCGCCAGAGTCCACCGGCCCATATTGCTGAACCAGATAGGCGTGAATGGCCGTGTCGTAGTCGCGCGTCATGCGAAACGCCTTGATCGCCAGCCAGCGACGCATGGCCTCGCTCACCCGCCCTGTCTCTCTGAGCATCGCCAGCACCCCTGCATAATCCGCCGGGTCCACCAACACTGTGACTCTGGCATGATTCTTGGCCGCCGCCCGCACCAACGCCACCCCGCCGATGTCAATTTGCTCGATCGCCTCGTCGAGCGTGATGCCGTGCTGAGCAACGGTCTGCTGGAAGGGGTACAGGTTGCATACCACCAGGTCTACAGGCGCGTAGCTGTGCCGCCGCAGGGTTTCCATATCCTCCGCGGTATCGCGGGCCAGAATGCCTGCATGGATGGCGGGATGCAGCGTCTTGACACGACCGGCCAGCATTTCGGGAGCCTGTGTGACTCGCTCCACCGGCGTGATCTTCACCCCAGCGACTTCCAACGCGCGCGCTGTACCACCACTGGCCACCAAGTCCCAGCCCAGTTCGGCCAGCCCACGCGCCAGTTCCACCAGACCCGTCTTGTCATATACGCTCAGGATCGCCCGCGGCATGAGTACTGTTCTCCTTCCTATGCATCACCGCGCCTAGGGTCGCCTTGCCACCAGTCCGGCCTGAATTGCTTCAGCCAGAGCGCGCGCCCGCGCCGGCGCATCGCCCACATGGGTACTGGCGTTCATCAGGTCGTCTATATGCTCTCGCGAAAGATACCGCAACAACTCTTCATCTTCCCTCAGCATTTCGTACAAAGGGTTGTGCCCACTGCGCGCCATTTCCGCCCAGGCCGCCATACTGTGTTGCCGCAATCGCTCGTGTATCACCTGGCGATCCGCTCCCGCTCGTACCAAAGCCATCAGCAGACGCTCCGTCGCCGCAAAGCCACCGTATCGGTTCAGGTTGCGGGCGATGGCTTCATGGTCTATGCGCAAACCGCGTACTACCTTGAGCGCCGCCCGAAGCATCTCGTCCGCCGCCAGGAACGCTTCTGCTAGCATCAGTCGGCGATTGGCCGAATCGTCAAGCGTGCGTTCTAGCACCGTCAGGGCCGCGTTATCCCAGGCCACGCGCGGCAAAGCTGCCAGCCAGCGAGCCAGGCTATCTATCTTTTCGGCATTCACTGGATTGCGTTTGAACGGCATCGCCGACGAACCAACCTGTTGTTCGCGGAATGGTTCGGCCCATTCCCCAATGGCGGGCGACTGCAACACGCGCAGGTCAAGCATCATCTTGTGCAGGCTTCCCGCCAACCCAGCCAGCGCGTTCAGCACCAGCCAGTCCTGCTTGCGCGGGTAAGTCTGCGTCGTCACAGCGAACGCCTCCAGATCGAGACGGATCATCACCCGCGTCTCCAGGTCAGTGGGGGTGAGACCCTGCTCGCGCAACAACTCCGCATATGAAGCGCTGGTGCCCACCGCCCCTTTGATCCCTTTGCCGCGAATACCCTCGCGCACGCGGGACAATTCCTCCCAGTCCGTCCACAAGTCCTGGGCATACTGCGCCAGGCGGAACCCCACAGTCGTTGGTTCCGCGGGTTGAATGTGCGTGAAGCCCATGCACGCTGTGTCGGCCCAGCGCTCGATGCTCTCTGCCAGGCTTCGCAACAGGTCGGCCAGAGTCTCCAACAGCAAATCAAGCGCCTCGCGCAGCCGTAGCGCGTCCGCATTGTCCTGAATGTCTGCGCTGGTCGCCCCCAGATGCAAGACTCTGCCACCCAAAGGACACTGCTCCGCGAACGTCTTCAGTTCGGCCATCAGGTCGTGCTGCACCACCGCCTCGATAGCCTGCGCGCGCTGTAGATCGATCTCCTCCATATGCGCACGCAGATCAGCCGCCTCTTCTGCCGTCACCAATCCCAGTTCGGCCTGAGCTTCCGCCAGCGCTACCCACACGCGCCGCCATAACAGGCGCTGATACGCCAGGCTCCACACCCGACGCATCTGCTCCGAACCATAACGCCAGGTAAATGGAGACTGATAAACCGATTGGTCAGGATCGATTGCTTCACCCATGAACGATCTGTATTCACCTGGATATGCCATGCCAACCCTGCCGCCCGATTATACTGATCGGCCTGTTCCCAGGCGAAAACTGTGGGCTGCCCGGCTTATATCTCAGCGGTCTGGCGGAGCTACTTTAATCAACCTCTTACCAATGTCACTCTTGACTCAACTTACCCCAGGTGCTTAAATGAAGATAGCAAAGATTCTCTATCGGCCTGCCACTGCCGAACGTGTGCAGTCAAGCCCCACTGTCATCTCTAGGGAATGGTGATAGCACGGTGAGTAGTGGAGGGTGAGAAGATGCAAACGCCAGAAGCACGTATAGGTCGCGTCATTCGAGTGGGACGAGGCTGGGCCGATGTCAGTGTAGATCGCCGCATCGTGCGCCTCACCACCAACCCGGAGTTGCTGGTGAGGCCCGGCGGATACCTGAAAATCGTCGGCACCAGCGGGGTTGCTACATCTTTGCCCGAGCCACATCAGCCTGTTCGGGCTGGCCATTGACCGCAATCCAGTTTCTTCCAGACCGACGGCGCGTCGTGCAAGATTGGACGCGCCTTTTTTGTGCCTCGTTACTACCCCAAGCGCCTCTGATCGTCTACAATAGAGAGCGGAATCTGATCGAGACTTGCCCGTCTAGTGAGGATGCTGATGCAAAACGCCGAGGAACGGATTCAGCGTATGCGCGAGCTGCGCGACGCAAAAGTCATACCGCACCTGCAACAATACGCGCCGGTGTGGATGGTCAGCGAGACGCCGCTGCTTAACGACGATGCCATTCAATTCAATGTGGTCTTCTATCACCCTTACTACGGTTGGGTGAACCGCCGCTACCGTTTCGACGCCTTCAACAACGTCCTCTATCACCAGGGACAGACCGTCATCAGCGAGAACGAGGCGTTGCTGAATCTCGAAGAGAAAACGCCGTACATCGCCGCCGAGACGGTCAACACGGTAGACTCTTACGGCGGCTGAGTTCCGTTGCCTGGGCAGCGAGCGCACCTTTCCCGGCTGTGCGCTCGCTCACAACTCCGTCGGGTGCGCTCTCACGCCGCCATTGATCGGGGCGCGATCATCAACTGGTAGACTTTGGTATCGCGCCCGCCCATGTCGTATTTGTACGCCTCATCTCCCCGCAGAAAGTCGAACGTATGATACCCTTGCTGGATCGCGTACTCGATCAGGCGTGCCAACAACACGATGCCTGGGCTGAGATGCCCATGCTTTTGCGGATCGAGGCCAGAGTTATACACAAGAATGCGCTGGTTGTAGGCAAAATTGAGGTATGCTGCAGCACGCTCCCCCTTCACCGTCAGAAACGCCAGTTGCAGCCACCCCCGCTCCGCCATGCGCACTGTCATCAACTCGAAGAAACGCCGGTTCTGTGCGTTTTCCAAAAACCTCGCCTTGTCCGGCGAACTGGCAGCCATCAACGCCATGAAGTGCACCACTTCCTGCTGCAAGTCATGCTCTGGCCCCACAATGTACCAGTCCACTTCGCCCGCCGCGCGGCGTAGTTTGCGCCGTAGTTCATGCCTGTTCTTTTTGTCCAGGCTGTTGACGTAGTCCTCAAAAGTGCGCGGCAGCACAATGATCGGACATACCTCTTGCAGGCGCACAGTGCTTTCCAGGCCGCACATCTGCGCTGCGCGTGCCATACCCTGCAGTGCCCGTGACTGCTCTGGAATGTTACACAACATCATCTCGTCGAAGGCGTCGGTGTGCTCAGCGACCCAGGCCGCCAGCGCTTCGTATACCGCCCCTTCATAGCCGCGCCGGGCTACAATATCCAGATAGTCTGTCACGTCCACACAACCGACTGTCCGCACGATGCGCCGACCGTCGCCCTGCATATCAATGAACCAGGGAGCCAGACCCTGCCACTGGCCGTCATCATCGCGCACCACCAACACCCACAACTGCCCAGGGTGATAGGCTTCCCACCATATTTCCTGCCAGTCGCAGGTCAAGAAAATCTGGTTGGCATCGCTGGCCTGCACCAGTTCATTCCACTCGGCGGAACAATCGCTAAATACGCGGGAATGGTCATAGAGCGTGACGTACATGGACATACCTTTCGTCAGGTGACCATGAATACTCTCTCGATTATACTGTTCCGGTCCGTTCTTCCCCATGAGTGTTACATCAGAATCATGCTAGAATCAGCGCACCGTCGCGAAGGGGAAAGGTCAGCCATGCGTAGACTTGCCAGCTTTCTGTGCGTGATCGCGCTCAACACTTTCTTTACAATGCTGTTGGGCGCTTGCCAGAGCGACTCACCTTCGGCGCAACAACTGACGTCCACCGCTACACCAGCGCCACCACGCACGCTACTTGTGTGGCACGCCCTACCCCAAGACGAACGCGCCGCGCTTGAAGAACTCCGCCGCAACTTCGAAGCTGCGCATCCGACCATAGATGTACAGCTTGTCGCACACCCTGCCGACACGCTGCTGGAGACCTTCCGCCAGCAAACTCTGGCCGGCGCGGGTCCCGACCTGCTGATCTTCCCTCGTTCCGAACTGCCTGGCCTGGCCGGGTCCGGCTTGATTCAGGCGCTGGACAATTCCCTGATAGACGCCATCACGACCTACCAGACGCCTATCGCGCTTTCGATCGCCACTCTCGACGGGACGACCTACGGCGTGACCCTGGCGACCGAGTTCCCTACTCTCTATTACCGGCGCAGCCTGCTCACCCCATCATTCGCTTCTGTGGAGGAATTCGTAGCCCAGGCCAAGATCGCCGGGCTGGTCGTCCCGCCGACCTTCGCTGCCACTGCCGGGCTGTTGCTGGCCGCTGATCCTGAGCCTTTCGACGAAGACGGCCCGTTGCCGTCGGCCTTGTTATCGTACTTCGCAGCACTGGCCAATATGGCTACCACGCCTTCCGTGCATTTCACCACCGATCCCGCCCCTTTCATGAGTGGGAACGCCACCCTGCTCATCGCCTCTTCAAACGACTATCCGCAGCTTGCAGATGCTGTCGGCAATGATCTGGGCGTGACGACCTGGCCTGGGCACGGGCCGTCTTCCTGGCGTGTACCGGTCCAGGGCGAACCAGTGATCGGCATCAGTCTGAACATCACTCGCCAGAGCGCAGAAGCCGCCAACCTGTTCCTCGCTTACCTGCTCGCGCCCGATTCCCAGGCGCTCTGGTTCGTGCGGACAGGCAAAGCGCCCGCCAACGCCCATGCCATGCCCGACAGAGAGCTTGCCACCGCCTGGGGCAATGCCTTACAGTGGGGCTTGCCCCTGCCAATCGTGCCAAAGAACGCCGTTGACGCCCTTGCCGCGCTGGACGCGGCTGTCCGGGAGGTTGTGTTGCAGGGACTGTCCCCCAGTGCAGCCGTTGAGCGAGTTCAAAATGCCCTCTCAGCGCCCTGACACTGGCTGCCTTCAATTCCGCTCCGCTGGCTCAGGGCGCGGAGGGTTGCTATACTGGTGACGATTCACCTGCTCAGTGTACCGATCGGCGGCCAGCCCCAACCGAGGAGTACCCGTGTCCACGAACGAGCGATTGATTGCCTATCACCTCTCGCGTCTGAAAGACAAAAATCCGGAAGTCCGGCTCAACTCCATCGCCGAGCTAGTCTTGTTGCAGGCCACCGACGCGCTCGATGCGCTGGAAGCCCTTTACTACCACGATCCCGACGAGCGCGTCCGCCAGGAAGCGCAGCGCGCCGGACGCGCTCTGTTCATGCTCAAGAAACAGCAGACTTCGCCTCGTTAGGCTACGCGCCAATTCACAGGCAGATTGACGAAAACGCGGGCTACTCTGCGCACAGAGCGGCCCGCGTTCTCCCTCGCGCTACGGCTACCCATGCAGCGCCTCCAAGCGCTCGACAACAGCCTCCCGGCTTGCCTGTAACGCGGTGAGCTTCTCGCGTTCGCGCTGCACTACCTCAGGTTTGGCCTTGCTGACGAAGTTCTCGTTGGCCAGCAACGCCGCTGTCCGCGCAATCTGTTGCTCCAGCCCTTCCAGTTCGCGCTGCAAGCGCTGCCGCTCTGCTTCCAGGTCTACGAGATCGGCCAGCGGCAGGTAGACTGTTACATCAGCCGCGACCAGCGTGACCGCCTTCTGCGGCGCTGCATCATCTTCTGCGAGCAGGGTAATCTGCTCCACGTTGCACAGTCGCGCGAATATGTCGCGATGCGCTTCGATCATGGCCCGTCGGCTGCCCGGATCGATCAGCGCGCTGATGCGGTGCCCCGGCTCAACCTGATACTCTGCGCGCGCATTGCGGATACCTCGCACCAGCTCCATCAGCACGTTGAACTGCGCCTCCGCTTCCGCATCCAGGTATGCCTCGTTGGCCACTGGCCACTGCGCCAGGATCAATGGGCCGCTGCCAGTGGGCAGGTAGCCCCATATTTCCTCGGTGATATAGGGCATGTAGGGGTGCAGCAGGCGCAGGCACGTGTTGAGCACGTACATCAGCACGTCGAGCGTCTGTTTGCGCTGCGCTGTGTCTTGCCCATACAGAGCAATCTTGCTGATCTCGATGTACCAGTCCGCGAACTCGCTCCACAGGAATTCGAGAATCTGCCGCCCAGCCTCGCCGTACTGATACGTGTCGAACAGACGCTGCACATTGCCCACCAACCCCGTCAGTCGGCTGAGAATCCATCGGCTGGGCAGGTCCAGCCCGGCGCGCTCTGGCTCGGCTTTCGGCTGATAGTCGCCCAGGTTCGACCACACGAAGCGCGACATCTGCCACAACTTGTTGCCGAAGTTACGATGATACTCGATGCGGCTTTCGGCCAGGTTCATATCGTTGCCGGGCGTGCTGCCAGTGAGTAGCGTGAAGCGTAGCGCGTCGGTTCCGTACTTATTCACAATGTCCAGCGGGTCAAGTACGTTCCCCGCGGACTTGCTCATCTTGCGTCCATGCTCGTCGCGCACCAGGCCGTGCAAATAGACCGTGTGAAAGGGTACCTGCCCTGTGAACCACAGCCCCATCATGATCATGCGCGCCACCCAGAAGAACAGGATATCGTAGCCTGTCTCCATCACGTCTGTCGGGTAATAGCGGCGCAGATCGGGCGTATCGTCCGGCCAACCCAGCGTGCTGAACGGCCACAGCCCACTGCTAAACCAGGTATCGAGCACATCCGGGTCTTGCTCAATGGCTGTGCTGCCGCAGTGCGCACAGGCAGTGGGGTCCTGCCGGGACACGGTGATCTCACCGCAGTCGGCGCAGTACCAGGCAGGGATACGGTGCCCCCACCATAGTTGCCGGCTGATGCACCAGTCCTGGATGTTTTCCATCCAGTTGAAGTACACTCGCTCAAAGTGCTGCGGGATGATCTTGATCTGCCCGTCGCGCACAGCGGCAATGGCTTTCTCCGCCAGCGGCTTGATCTTCACAAACCACTGCGTGCTCACCAGCGGCTCGACCACCTCACCACCGCGCTGCGAACGCGGCACGGCGTGCCGGTAGGGTTGTACACGGATCGTCAACCCCGCTCGCTCCATGTCTGCCCAGAGCCTCTCGCGGGCCACAAAGCGATCCAGCCCGGCATACGGCCCGGCATTCTCGTTGAGCGTGGCATCTTTGTTCATGATGTTGATCAGCTCAAGACCGTGCCGCTGCCCGATCTCGTAGTCCATCGGGTCATGGCCGGGCGTGATCTTGAGCGCGCCGGTGCCGAACTCGCGATCCACATACGGGTCGGCGATGACGGGAATGCAACGATTCAGCATGGGTACCAGCGCCGTCCGGCCAATGAACTGCCGGTAGCGCTCGTCCTCCGGATGCACTGCGACTGCCGTGTCGCCCAGGATGGTTTCCGGGCGAGTGGTCGCAACTGGGATGCTGCCGCCTCCCTCTAACGGGTAATGGAAATAGTACAGGAAGCCGTCCTCTTCTTCGCGCTCCACCTCCAGGTCGCTGACAGCGGTCTGTAAGCCGGGTGACCAATTGATCAAGCGCAGCCCGCGGTAGATCAATCCCTGCTCCCACAGCGTCACGAATGCCTCGCGCACCGCTCGCGATAGCCCCTCGTCGAGCGTGAAACGTTCGCGATCCCAGTCGCAGCTCGCGCCTAACCGTCGCAGTTGCTCGACGATCCGTCGCCCGTATTTGTTCTTCCATTCCCAGGTGCGGCGCAGAAATTCCTCACGCCCGACCTCCTGGCGGCTGGTGCCTTCTTCGCGCAGCATGTTCTCGACCTGAAGTTGGGTGGCAATGCCCGCGTGATCGGTGCCAGGCACCCACAGCGCTGCCCGCCCACGCATCCGCTCGTAGCGAATCATCAGGTCTTCCAGACTGACGAACATGGCGTGCCCATTGTGCAACGCGCCCGTCACGTTTGGCGGCGGGATGCTGATCACAAATGGCTCGGCGTCGGGGTGCACTTCGGGTTTGAACCAGCCGTTTTGCTCCCACCACTCATAGAGTCTGGGTTCCGCTTCGGCGAAGTCGAACGTCTTCGGCATTTCTCGGCTCATGGTGTCCTCGTTTACCGCTATGGCACAGTGAACCCGTGACAACTCGTCGAATGCATTGATAGACTTGCCCTGCTCCCCCCCTCAGCCCGGCCTGACAGCGGTCATCACCACCTCCCAGCGATCCCGTTGCAGCCGGATATCGGTGAAACCCACTTCGGACATCACCACTTCTACCTCGGCAGTGGTGAGGGCGCGCAACCTGACCGGATGACGCGCGACACGATACGACACCCCATTGCCCCGCACGATGAAACTATTGTGTGTCACTGTAATCGGTGGCCCATCATCCCAATCCCAGATATCGAAGGTGATGACCTGCTCCTGCGGTTCATCGTGCACGCGCCCCGGCACAAAGCGCGGGCGATCTTCGAGCAGAAGCTCGAAATCGCGCATCCCTACCAGCAACAGCCCTCCTGGCCGCAATAGCTCGTAGAAGATGAGCATGGCCTCCTCGATCTGATCGTCGCGCAGCAGGTGCGGCAACGCATTTCCCTTGGTGATCACTGCGTCGAACGGGCCGCTGACATGATCCGGCAGGTTCTGGAAATCCGACTGCACAAAGGTGATGCGTTCGCTCACGCCCTTTTCAGCAGCATTCTGCCGGGCGCGCGCCAGCAATCCCCCGCTGGGATCTGCCGCCGTCACCTGATAGCCCAGGGCAGCCAGGGCAATGCTCTGTGTCCCTGGCCCGCACGAGGCGTCTAGCACTGTCCGCACGCCGTGTTCGCGCAGGTATCGCCGCAGATTCAGCCCTTCACGTTCCAGTTCCGCATCCCAGTCCCGATACCACAGGTGATAGTCGTCTGCCATCGCATTGTAGAACGCATTCGTATCGTTGTTGTCCATCTCATCCTCAGAAACAGTTAGCGCTCTTTCGCCACACCAAGGACGAAAGAGCGCTCTTCCGCGGTACCACCTTGCTTCCCGGCGCATTGCACGCCGGGCGCTTATACGCGCGTTAACGGGCGCATCCCGGACACACCTACTGACACCCCGGTGCTTTCAGCGTGTCGGCTCAGGAGCGACCTTCAGCGGCGGCCACTATGCGGGCTTGCAGCCTCCGACCCGCATTCTCTGCCAGCGCCGGACCGCTTACTCCTCTCCGTCGCAGCCAGTCTCAGACTTGCGCAAGTATAGCATGTGCCTCACAGCAGCGTCAACGGCAAATCGCGCGGTTTTTCCGGTTTCCTCTCGCTCGCTCTGCGCTCAATCAGAGCCACTTTTCTACCCATCCCAACGAAAGCGCCCCCGCAAAGGCTATACCCGTTGCCTGGATGAACTTCCCCAGAAAAGACACGCCCAGGAAGCGCAAGACAGGCATCTTCCCGGCACCGGCCATTAGCCCCGCCAGATCAAAGAACGGATTGGGTACGGCGCTGAGGGCGAAGATGGTGAGCACGCCGTTACGCTGCATCCACTGCCGGATGCGCACAGCGATCGCCGATTCCTCGATGAGCGCCAGGCCCGTGTAGCCCGTCACATAGCCGGTGATTTCGCCCAGTGCTGCGCCCAGCCCTGCGACTGCCCCCACAATCACCGGGTTCAGGGAGTGACCCAGCGCAAACACGATGATCAGACCTGGCGCAGGCAACACCAGCGTGGCATTACTCAGCAACATCGCCAGAAAAGCGCCTGCGTACCCCAGCGCGGAAAATTCCTGCATCCGGTCGCGATTGACCGCCACGATCCCCGATAGCAACAGAATCCCTGCCAGCCCTGTTCCCCGCAGCACCCACGACAACCTGGACGACTGCACCGATTTCATGGCCTCTGCTCACTTCGCTCGATAGGCTGACCGCACCCCACCCTAACGGCGCATCAGACTTGACCGCAATTCCGGGCTTTCCAGCATACTGCGAATGCGCGCTGCCACCATATCTATGGCCACCAGATTCATCCCCCCTTCCGGGATGATCACGTCTGCATACCGCTTGCTCGGCTCCACAAAATCCAGGTGCATGGGGCGCACGCTGTTCAGGTACTGCTCAATGACCGAGTCAACTGTACGCCCTCGCTCGGCCAGGTCGCGCTTGAGTCGGCGGATGAAACGAATATCCGGATCCGTGTCTACGAAGATGCGCACATCGAAGAGTTTGCGCAATTCCGGCTCAGCGAAAATCAAGATTCCCTCAACCAGAATGATAGGCTGCGGGTGCACAATGCGCACTTCGTCCAGTCGGCGAAATGTGGTGAAGTCATAGACGGGCACGGCGACCGATTCACCGCGCTTTAGTTGCTGAATATGTTCGATCAGCAGCGATGTTTCCAGCGTGTCGGGGTGATCGAAGTTAATCGGCTGTCCGGCTGAAAAGGGGAGATCACGCAGGTCTTTGTAGTAAGCATCGTGCTCCAGATAGGCGATGTTCTCAGTCCCGACACGCTCCAGAATGGCGCGCGAGACGGTGGTCTTGCCCGCGCCCGTTCCTCCTGCCACCCCGATCGTCACCGGGTTGATCGGTGTGCGGTGACCGCTCATGGCTCCCTCCATCGGGCCACGAACAGATAAAACAAATGCCCGCAGTTTGCTCACTGGGGCACTCTGGCGAGAGCCACCCAAGGGAGTTGAACCCTTAACCTAACGCTTACGAAGCGTTTGCTCTGCCGATTGAGCTAGGGTGGCAACCGTTGGCTGGCATTATAACAACCTGCGCCCCGGCTGACAAGAGCGAATCCAAGGGAAAACTGCGGGCGCTCCAGGGCGCTAAGTGTCCCAGTTATTAGAACCCCGCCGGATGCGGCGCGTTGTTCACCAGGTTCCCTCAGGTTATAATCCAGCGCGTCGGTTTGGACAACAAGCACTTCTGATCTGCGCTAATCTGCATCCGCCACAGACAGTCCCGGCTCGTTTTCGCCCGAAGACACGCGCAGAGCATACCGAGGCCGAACTCCCATGCCTATCCAGATTCTTCCCGATGTGGTAGCTGCTCAGATTGCTGCAGGCGAGGTAGTAGAACGCCCGGCCTCGGTGGTCAAGGAACTGATAGAGAACGCCATAGACGCCGGCGCATCCTCCATCATCGTTGAAATTGAGCGCGGCGGGCAGCGGCTGATTCGTGTCAGCGACGATGGCGTCGGCATTCCCGCAGGCGAAGCGGCACTCGCCTTTGCCCGCCATTCCACCAGCAAGTTACGCACCGTTGACGATCTAAGCCATATCACCACGCTGGGCTTTCGCGGGGAAGCGCTCGCCAGCATTGCCGCCGTCAGCCGCACGCGCCTGATCACACGCCATCGGGACGAACTGCTGGGAGCCGAAGTGCTCGTCGAAGGTGGCGATTTGCGCTACGACCGCCCCATCGGCGCGCCAGCAGGCACCGTGGTCGAGGTCGAGAACCTCTTCTTCAACACCCCCGCCCGCCTCAAGTTCCTCAAGTCCGAGAGCACCGAGCGGCGACATATCACCCAACTCGTCACGCGCTACGCGATGGCCTACCCTGCCATCCGCTTCCGGCTGATTCAAGACGGCCAGGAGCAATTTCACAGCACGGGGAGTGGTGACCTGGCCGACGTGCTGGTAGAGGCGTTTGGGCTGGAAACGTTCAGGGACATGCTCGAAGTCAGCCCCCTGCCCCCCACACGGCCCGACCTGCCCCCTGTCGAGGTATACGGCTTTACGTCCGTGCCCGCGCTGACCCGTTCCAACCGCGGACACATTGTCCTCTTTGTCAATGGCCGCGCTATCGCCGACCAAAGCCTCACCTATGCGGTAGTGCAGGCTTACCACACGCTGATCCCGCAGGGCCGCTATCCCCTGGCAGTGCTCATGATCAACCTGTCGCCGGAAGAGGTAGATGTCAACGTCCATCCTACCAAAGCCGAAGTCCGTTTCCGCGCGCCCGACGTAGTCTTTGCGGCTGTCCAGCGGGCCGTCCGACAGGCCGTCATCGCGCAGGCTTCGGTACCATCTGCGTCCGGCGTACCCGAAACGGCGCCCTGGCCAACCCCGGCTCATGAGCCACTATCTCAATCCCAGCGACCGTTGGTTCCCGGCGAAGAACAGCTTCGTCTTGACCTGCACACGTTGACTCCAGGGCAACACAGTCTGCATGTTCCTCGCCCCATCCAACGTGACGCGGGCGTCCCGGTCGGCCCGGCCCCTACCGCCATCCCCGCCGGGCCAGGAGCACCCGAACGGCCTCGTACGCTGCCCATCCTGCGCGTCATCGGTCAGGTGGGGGCCGCCTACATCGTCGCCGAAGGGCCGGCAGGGTTGTATCTGATTGATCAGCATGCGGCGCATGAGCGTGTCCTCTACGAGCAGTTCATGGCACAGCGCAACAACGCCGAACCATTCGTTCAGCATGTCCTGCCCACCGCCACAGTTGACCTGCCCCCTGCCACCGCCCAACTGCTCGAAGAACATCTCGCCAGCCTGACTGCTCTGGGTTTCGAATTGGAGCCTTTCGGCCCGCACACCTTCCGCGTGCGGGCCGTGCCGGCCCTGCTCGCCGACCAGAACCCCATCGAAGTGTTGTACGCCCTGATCGAAGACCTCGAAACAGGTGCAACGCCAGGCGAAGTTTCGGTGGAGGAGAAACTGATCCGGCGCATCTGCAAGGCAGGTGCCATCAAAGCCGGTCAACTGCTGAGTCTGGACGAAATGCAGGCGCTCATCCAGCAACTGGAACGTTGCACGTCACCGCGCACCTGTCCGCACGGTCGCCCGACTATGCTGCACATCAGCGGTGAGGAACTCGCCCGTCTCTTTGGCCGCACCTGAGCTGCACCACACCAAAGGAGAAAATCCCTGTGAAATTTGGAGCCGTCTTCCCACAGACTGAGATCGGCGCCGACCCGGTCGCCATCCGCGACTACGTGCAGGCCGTCGAAGACCTGGGCTACGACTATCTGCTTACCTACGAACACATCCTCGGCGCTGATCCCGCCGCTTACGCCGACGGACGGCGCTTCACCTACACTTACCGCGACATGTTCCACGAGCCGTTCGTCCTGTTCGGCTACCTGGCGGCGCTCACCCGGCGGCTGGAATTCGTCACCGGCATTCTCATTCTGCCCCAACGCAACACGGCCCTGGTCGCCAAGCAGGCCGCCGAAGTGGATATCCTGACGGCAGGGCAGTTACGTCTGGGCATAGGGGTAGGCTGGAATCAGGCCGAGATGGAAGGCGTCGGTTACGATTTCGGCACACGAGGGCGGCGTATTGAAGAGCAGATCGTCGTGCTGCGCGAACTGTGGACGAAACCGCTCGTCACCTTCAGCGGACGCTATCACACCATACGCAGCCTGGGCATCAATCCTCTGCCCGTTCAGCGCCCGATTCCCCTGTGGTTTGGCGGCTCTGCCAGACCGGTCTTGCGCCGCATGGCCCGCTTTGGCGACGGGTGGATACCCTCCGGCCTCACGCCAGAACAGGGTCAGCCCCTGGTCGAGCAACTCCACCGTCACCTGGCAGCAGAAGGCCGCGATCCGACCGCGTTCGGCATTGACGTGCGCATCTCGCTGGCGCAACAACCCCGCAACACCTGGGAAGCTTATCTCAGCGGTTGGCAGGCCCTGGGGGCCACTCACATTTGCCTGAACACCATGAAGGCGGGCTTCAACACCGTGCAGCAGCACATCCAAGCGCTGCATCAGTTCAAGTCAGAAATGGGCTAAGCACCGCGTCTCCCCTAAAAACTGAGGACGCCGGGCGGGCGTCCTCAGGAATTCACTCTCGTCAGGCGATAGGTTTACGAAGCGCCCAGCATCTGTTGGCGGCGACGGCGCTTTGCCTCGCGGTTGACGAAGGGGATCTCGCCTTTCTCCCACGCCACCAGCAGGGGCACAGCGTTGAAAATAGACGAGTAGGTACCGCTCAGCAGGCCGATCAACATGATGGCGATGAACTGTTTGATCGTCTCGCCGCCGAACAACAGGATGGCTACCATCACAAAGACGGCGTTGAGCTGCGTCGCCAGTGAACGGTGCATCGTCTCCAGCACGCTGCGGTTGACCACCGTCTCGTAGTCTTCGTCACGATACTTGGGGATGTTCTCGCGGATGCGGTCGAACACCACAATCGAGTCCTGCACCGAGTAACCGACCACCGTCAGCACAGCGGTCAGGAACAGCGCGCCCGCTTCCCAATCGAACAGCAGGCCCAGAATGGACATGATGCCCATCGTCACCAGAATGTCATGGAACATGGCCGCAATCGCACACGCGCCATAGCGGAAGGCGTGAGGCACACGCCGGAATGCCAGCACGATGAACCCCAGGATGATGACCGCCACCGCCAGCGTCGCGATGATCGCTGCCCGCGTCACTTCCTCACCTACTGTCGCGGAGACGCTGCTGGTGATCAACGCCGCTTCGCGAGCCGGGTCTTCTTCGACCGGCTTGGGCGACCAGAACTCGCCTAGCCGCGACGGATCGCGCATGAAGGCTTTCAGTTCTTCGATGCGGTCAGTCTCTTCGAAGCGCAACTGCCAGCGGCTGCCCGCCTGGTCAAACGCGCCTTCGATCTCGTCTGCGGGGATCGGGTCGAGCCGCTGCACGACGTAGTCCTTCAGGCCGAATTCGGCCAGCGTGTCGCGCACCGTCTGCTCGCTGACGTTGTCCACCAGCGAGACTTCCATCAGCGTGCCGCCGGTGAAGTCAATGCTCAGCCGCACAGGGCTACCGTACTGCACAAATGAAATGATCATGGCGATCACACCAGGGATGATCACCATGGCCGAGATCAGGAAATAGAGGTGTCGGCGTTGGGCAAAGTTGAACATGACTGCATCTCCCTTCGGATAGCCCTAGACGCCCAACAGACGAACGTTGGCGCGCAACCGGTCTCCGGCGATCAGCACAATCGTGTGCAGCAGCGTGCGCGTAACCACCACCGCCGTAAACAGGTTGATTACCAGGCCCATGCCCAGGGTGATCGCGAACCCCTGCACCGCGCTCGCGCCGAAGGCATTGCCGAAGAAATACAAAATGATCGTGATGATGATTGTCGAAAGGTTCGAGTCGCGAATAGATGTCCAGGCCCGCTCGAATCCGGCCTCGATGGCACGATCCGCCGCGCGTCCTTTGCGCAGCTCCTCCTTCATACGCTCGAAGATCAGGATATTGCCGTCCACCGCCGTGCCGATGGAGATCAGAAAACCAGTGATCGCTGGCAGGCTGAGCGTGACCGGAATGAACTTGTAGAGCGCAAAGTTGATCGCCGCAAAGAGCAACAGCGCCAGGTCTGCCGCTACGCCAGGCACGCGGTAGTAGACCAGCATGAACACCAGCACAGTGACGACGCCGATGATGCCGGCGCGAATCGAACGCTCAATAGATAGCTTCCCCAGAGAAGGCCCGATCGTGTCGAATGCAATGATGTTCAGGGGCACAGGCAGCGCGCCATACTTCAACTGCGCAGCCAGGACGCGTGCCTCGTTGCGGGTGAAATTGCCGGTGATCACGCCGCCGTCCATGGTCCCTGCGCGGGCCGCATCCGAAAGCCCCGGCTGAATGGTGGGGTAAGAGATCAGCCGACCGTCCAACACAATCGCCATGGGCCGATTGGGATTGTTGGCAATGTACTCGATGAAATCGTCCACGCGGTCGCCATCTTTGTTGATGACGAAGTTGACCACCCACTGCGTGCCAATGGTGCCCTGCGTGGTTGCCGCTGCGTCGGCCAGACCTGCTCCGGTCATGATCGTGCGGAACGGCTGCCCATTGTTCAGCAGCGCCGGCTCCTCGTTCGGATTGAGGGGGTCTTCGCTGGGGCAGGTGTACTGGTCATAGGGTAACGGCGTCGCGCCCTCCGGCAGGCGCGCCTCAGCGAGTGCCACCTGCTCGGTCGTCAGGATGCACGCACCTTCGGGTATCTGGCCCTGCGTGATATTCGAAAAGTCCACAAATTCCAGCAAGCCCGTTGACTTGATCGACTCGAACGCCACCGATTGCTCGCGCACGCCTGGTAGTTCCACGATGATTCGATCCGCGCCCTGTCGCTGCACGACGGCTTCGGTGACGCCCAATCCGTTCACACGACGCTCAACATTCTTTACTGCCTGCTCAATCGTATCGTCATCATATTTGGTGCCTGGAGCTACCTGCAACAACACACGAGAGCCACCTTGCAGGTCCAGGCCCTGCACGACAGCTACTTTTCGGTTGATGCCCAGAAAATTGATATGGGGGTCGGTCAGGCTCATCCACGAGGAGAGCGCGGCGACCGCCAGGATCACGATGACCCAGAGGCGATACCCTCGCATAGTAGGTTTCCTCTCACACGGCAGCGCGCGTCCTACCGAGACGCGCTGCTGTCTCTGTACACATTGGCACAAATCGCAAACTCAGTCATAATAACAAGGAGCGTTGACGGTTGGCAAGTAGCATTTTGCGCGGCTCTGCCTGTGACCATCTGCGCTGATCAGCGCTCCCGGCCACCGTCGCGCGCGGTAGAGTGCCAGTTGCGCCTTTAGGATAGGTCATACTAGACTTCGGCCATGTTTACTCGTTTGAAACGCACTCCCTGGACTTTTGCGCTGGTGATCGCTCTATGGGTTGTCGGCGTAGTAGTCGTCCCTGCGGCACACCGCGCCGCCCAGGGACCGACGCCGGTCGCCACTTCACCCTCCCCCACGCCTGCCGAAAGCACCCCTGTGCCGCAGATTGCACCGATCCCGTCAGTCGCCCAATACGATCTGCTCGATCTGTCGGTAGATGTGCCGGGCAACTATCAGAATCCTTACAATCCCGCTGAGATTGATATCACGGCGGTTTTCCGCCCGCCCAATGGGGTTGCCAGGCGCGTGCCCGGCTTCTTCATGCGCCCCTACCGCGATGCCTGCCTGACCAACTGCCTGGTCGAGGAACTGCAAGCCGCTGGAGACGGCAGTTGGCACGTGCGCTTTGCACCGGATCAGATCGGGCGTTGGACTTATACCATCGAGGCATATGATGCTGCTGGCGTTCGCACGCTGCAGCAGGGCCAATTCGAAGTCGTGCCCGCCGAGAATCCGGGCTACGTGCGCGTTTCCAGCAATGGGCGCTACTTTTCCTTCGACAATGGCACACCCTACTTCCCTATCGGCCAGAATCTGGGTTGGTCGTGGAGTGACATTGGCGGGATCTACACCTACACCCGCTGGCTGGAGACGCTCAGCGCCTCCGGAGCCAACTACGCTCGCATCTTCATAGACGTGCCCTGGTTCATCGGCCTGGACTGGCCCGGCCCCGCTGGCGATTACGACGCCGCGCAGACCGCCGCCTGGCGTATGGATACCATCCTCCAACTGGCCGAAGAACATGGCATCTATCTGCAGGTGGTGCTGGTCTGGCATCGCGCATTCACCGTCAGCGTGTCGCCTCCCATCTCCGTGCCGCAAGATGTACCGCGTCCGCCGCTGGAAATGAGCTGGACAATCAACCCGGTCAACGCGGTCAGCGGCGGCCCGCTCAGCAGCCCGGCGGGCATTTTCAGCGATCCGGCGGGAGAAGCGCTGATCAAGCAGCGCCTGCGCTACGCTGTCGCTCGCTGGGGCTATAGCCCGAACGTGCTCGCCTGGGAGATCATTGACGCTGTTGACGGAGTGCTCGGTTATTCGTCGAGCCGTGCTGATCCCTGGCTGCGCGAGATGGTGCGCTATCTGCGCGAGATTGACCCCTACGATCACCTGATCACCAGTGGGGCATACAACCCCAATGTGCTCATCGGCTACAGCGACACGCTCGACTTTCTGTCGGTGCGTTTCTATCAGTCGCGCCCGCTGGTCCCGCCAGAGGATCAGGTGGCCGGGGTGATGCGCACGCTGTCCGCGGTGCTCAGCCGCACCTCACGCCCGGTGCTGCTGACTGAGTTCTCGCTCAACCCCTGGTTCGAACCAACCGCCGATGACCCGACCGGCACTCACGTGCGTAATACGGTGTGGGCGGCTGCACTTTCTGGCGCAGCAGGCAGCGCCATGTCGTGGTGGTGGGATACGTACATAGACCGGCAGAATCTTTACCGCATCTACGATCCACTAGCCCTCTTCGTGCGCGACGTTCCCTGGACAGAAGCGCAGTTTGCCCCCTTGCAGGCGCGTCTGGTTGGCGGCGATCCGGCTATCTATGAGGCAGTGCGCATCTCAGAGTTCGATCGCACATTTGCCGGCCCTGTCGCGCCCGATCAAATCTTCCGGCTCACTCCTGACGGGGCGGCGCCACCGATCACCGCGCTGCCCGCTTACCTATATGGTCAGCGCAACATCGAGCGCAGCCGCCCGGTCACTTTCGTGATCACACCACCGGTAGACACCGAACTGAGCATCCATGTGCAGAGCGTCTCTGCCGAAGCACCCGCTGCCCTGGTGATCACCATTGATGGGACAGAAGCAGCACGGGTGGACTTCAGCCCTGGCAGCCAGGATATCCTGATTACGCTGCCCATCAGCGCGGGCGAGCATGTGCTGGTGCTCGATAACCTGGGCGAAGACTGGCTCGAACTCGGTTACCTGGAGATCGCGCATTACCGCGCACCTGCACGAGTATTGGCCCTGGCCGATCGCACGCGCGGCTATGCCATGGCCTGGGTACAGCATCGCCGTGACACCTGGGAATTCGCCGCCGAGAATGCAACAATTGACCCCCTCAGCTTGGACCTGGCCCTGCCAGAAATGCCCGCCGGGCAATATCGGGTGATCTTTTGGGACGCTGTCACAGGCAACGTACAGGGAGACACCTTGCTCATCCTCAATGGCAACACAGGCCAGACTCTGCAAATAGGTCTACCGCCGGTTGCGTCGCCGCTCGCCATCAAGGTGCTGCGGGTAGCAGGGCCTGAGTTGCCTGCGACTCCCGTGCAGACTCCCATCGTCACCCGCACGCCGCAGGTGACGCTGACGCCAACGTCTACCATCACGCCGTCGGACACGCCCACCGCCACAGCCACCAACACACCGACCGCCACAGATACCCCAACCCCTACAGATACGCCGACTGCTACCGATACACCGACGGCAACGGCAACGGCCACAGCGACTGACACGCTGACCCCGACCCTGACACCCACGGATACGGCTACGCGCACGCCCAGCCCCACGGACACTCTCACCTGGACGCCTACGCCGACCCGTACGCCTACCGCGACCCGCACGCCGACCGCGACGGCAACGCGGACACCTACTTCGACGCCGACCAATACATTGACGCCGTCGCGCACACCAACCAACACGCGCACGCCGACGGCGACGCGCACGCCTACCCGCACGCCGACGCCGACGCTCACTCCGACCGCCAGTCCTCTGGAGACGCTGATCGGCGGCGGATAGGGCGATGCCTGTCAGGACGAACGCTCAGAAGATCAGCGAAACACAACCGCCCGATGTTCTTACACCGGGCGGTTGTTCTGTTCACTCAGTCTGTCAGCCGACGCCGCTACTTGGTGACATCGCGCAAGATCAGATAGGCCGGGCGCGGGTTACCGGCGGGATCAAGCAGGCTCCACAAGCATTGTTCGCCCGTCAGGCCGACCACCGGGCAGAAATTCAGGTTCCACAGGAACATCGGCCCCACGTAGCCCAGTTCCTTGCCCAGTTGGAAGCCACGCACCACATACGATGCCTGCTCGTCTACGCTGGTATACGCCACGAACCCATATTCCGGGGGCGGCTGCACGTTCAGCCCGTCATTGGACCCCCAGCCGAACTGTGTCGGCCAGATGAACGTCCCACTGTCGCCGTTCTCCACCATGATCTGGCGGTAGTCGGCCAGCGTCTGTTTGAAGAAGAAACTGGGGTGATCGTCCCAGGCAGGCACCGCGGGACGGTTATTGCGGCAACACACGCTGTCCGGCGGGTTGGCCCAGCCGTTGGGATGCGCCCCGATGGCATCCGACCATTCCGCGACTCCCGCTACATACATCTGACGCAGGTAGAGTCGGTCGTCAATGGCATTCACCCCATCATTGAAACCGGTCGGGGCCAGCCCTCCGGTGACGACCAGCGCCGCCGGATCGCCGTTCTTGATCGCCAGGTAGGCCAGCCGCAGCATTTCCACATAGCTGGCCGCGCTGATGCCTCGCGGCGTATTCCACTCGCGGCGCAGGTTTTGTTCGTTCCAGATTTCGTAGGCGTCCACGCGACCACGGTAACGCTGCGCAAGCTGCCCCACAAAGTTGGCATACGTCTGATAGTCCCTGGGCGGGCCTTTCTCCTGGTCGGAATCGCGCGCCCAGCCAGGAGCCGAACTCACCGACAGCAGTATCTTGAATCCGGCCCCATCCATCGCGTTGACCATCTCGTCAAGCGGTGCCCAATTGATGTTGCCCGGCGTCGGCTCATAGATGGCCCATTCAACCGCCTGCTTGACCCACTCCACGCCCAGGTTCTGCGCAGCCTGAATGACCTGCGGGATATTCTGGTTGGGCAGATGAATCTGCACCCCGTAGGCAAAGCCAACATTGGTAGCGGTATTGGCTGGCGTGGGCAGCGGTGTCGGCGTGTTGGCCGCTGCTGGGGTCGCGGCGACAGGTGTCGGCGTCGCGGTAGCTGCGACGGCTGCAGGAGCAGCGCCCGCCGGAATGCGCAGACGCTGCCCGACGTAGATCACATTAGGGTTGGTGATGCCGTTATAAGTCGCCAGGTAGGCCGTCGACAGACTGTACTTCAGGGCAATACGGAACAGATTCTCCCCTGGCTGCACCACGTGAACAGTCTCGGCGGCGGGAGGAGCAGCCGGAGAAGGAATCGCCGTCTGCGTACCCGAAGGTAGTGGAGTCGCTGCCGCCACAGCGCCAGGGATGATCAGCACCTGCCCAGGCACGATCAGATTGGGATTGGTGATGTTGTTCGCCTGGACAATGGCCTGCACCGTCGTCCCATATTTGAGCGCGATGCGAGACAGGTTCTCGCCTGCCTGCACAGTATGCGTTATCTGCCCCCCCTGCGCCAGAACCGCCGCTGGCATGATCACAAGCGCAGCCAATAAGGACAGAACAATGGCAAGTCGCCGCACATAGTGCATTTTTGTGCCTCCTTCACGCGGTGCCGGTGACTAATCCATCTTAGTATAAATTGCCATATCACGCTATTCCGCTATCGGCCTGTCATGACCTATGTGACCAGGGCTATCGTGCAACATCCTCAGGGCACCCTAACGCGGATTGGCGAAAAGCATAATCAGCCGGTCGGCTTCGTCGTAACTGGTATGAGCGAAAAACGGTTTCGCAGAAGTCTCAGCATCCAATACCTTCTCCAACAGGATAGGCAAATCCTCTACGAGAGGCAAGTCTAGAACCTGGTCTCGCGGCACCCATTCCAGGGTGCCCTCTTCCGTAGCGCGCACCTCGCGGCTGAGTGCCTCTGCCTTGAAAACAAAGACCATGATGCCGTTCGGTTGGCCAGCGTCTACATGGATGATCCCCCGCAGTTGGACGTTGGTCACGTCCAGGCCGGTCTCCTCCTGAATCTCGCGCACCGCTCCGCTCAGAGGGTCTTCGTCGCGTTCCAGGTGCCCCCCTACGCCGTTGTATAGGCCAGGGTAAACCCGTTTGTGCGCCGCACGTTTGATCAGCAACACATCTTCCCCGCGTGTCACAAAGCACAGGGTACGTGGAATCACCAGCCAGCGCCCCTCAGTAGCATCTGCCCCCTGATCTTTGGCTCCCATCTTGTCCAGTCCTTCCACCGAGCCGCACTGCGCGCATTATAGCGCCGCTGCGAAGGTTTGTCTTGTGCCAGACGATGGTGTAAGCTTGACCATAATCTATGTCACCAGGAGACCAGGGTATGGACGACTTGTATGCGAAGATCGTGCGCGAACGCGGTTCCGTCGAACGCCTGATGACGCGCATTCCAGGCTTCCGCGGCTATATGGAGATGAATGCGCGCCGGCAAGCCGATCGGCTACTCCGCGACCACGTGGCCGCGCTACTCAAGGCTCAGATCAACCGCCTGGCCGAGGCAGAAAAGCTCCTCCTGGAAACGGGCGGCCTGTCCCATATGAGTCAGACTCGCAGCGCCAAAACCAAGTTCCAGACCTACATTGATCGCATTGCTACTGATGTCCCTGGTTACTCTGGTTTCTTTGACGCCGTCAAGATTGGCGAAGACGACCTGGCTGTCGTATACGCCTTTGATGAAGCGCTACTCGATTACGTCGAGAAATTCACCCAGGCCATAGATGCACTCTACCAGGCCGCAACGACCGGCGAGGGCGTGCAGGAAGCTATCCGCGCCCTGGATGCGCTGGCCATCGAAGCGAATCAGGCGTATAGCCTGCGCGACCAGGTATTGAATGGCATCGCCTAAGCCGGCGCTGGAACGCATATCCCGCTAGATACCAGGAGAGACAGACCATGCCGCGCATTATTGACGTTGTGTCGCATGTGAACGTGATGGACGATGAGCTATGCTACCGCGAACCACAGGGGGGCGCAGGAGATTTCCGGCTGGGATCGCAGGTGATCGTTCAGGAGAATCAGGCCGCCGTCTTCGTGCGACAGGGCCAGGTGCTCGATGCGCTGGGGCCGGGCACGCACACGCTCAGCACCGCCAATCTGCCCATCCTGTCCAGCCTGGTAGGCCTGGTGACAGGCGGACGCAACCCCTTCACCGCCGAACTGTACTTCGTCAATCTCAAAGACCTGCCGCAGGTGCCCTGGGGCACCAATCCACCGATTGTGCTCGAAACACCGGGCAAGGGCGTGGGGGTTGTGCTGCTCATCACGCATGGCGTGATTGACATTGGGATCGAAGACCCCGTGCGTTTCATGAAGCAATACGGCGTTGGCAAGGCCATCGTGCGCCTGGATGATATCCGCGAACGCATCCAGGCCATGCTGCTGGGCGAACTGGGCACCCTGCTCTCTTCGTCCGGAGCCACCAGCGTCATGGACGCCAATCGCCTGCTTTCTGACCTGGAGGGCGCAGCGCTGGCCCGCCTCAATGAGCAATTCGCCGCGATCGGGATGCGCATCAAGGCATTCGAGGCCAAACCTTTCACCGCCAAGGAAGTCAGCACCGAAGAACTGCGCAACTACGTAGACTTCGAAACCTGGGAGCGCATCCGCCGCCTGGAGGTAGCCGACGCTGCTGCCAGCAACACCGGCCTGGGTGGTGGATTGGCGGGAGCCGGCGTTGGCCTGGGCGTCGGGCAACAGATTGGCGCGGCGCTCAATCCGGAAGCGGCGGCCCTGCAGCAGCAACAGCAAATGATGATGATGCAGATGATGCAGCAGATGCTCCAACAGCAGGGAGGCGGGCAACCTGCCGCGCCCGGCCAGGCTGCGCCTGCCGTCCCGCAGACGCCCGCCGAGATCCGCGCTTATCTGGACCAGCTAGACGCAAAATTGCTCGCAGGCCAGATATCCGAGGAAACGCACAAGAAACTATACGAGAAATGGGAAGCCCGCCTCAAAGAACTGGGAGAATGAGCCGTTGTGCTGTGAGCGGGGATGCGTCAGACCATCCCCGCCTGTTTATTTCGGCGGCCAGACGATAGTGGCCAGCGAATAGCGATCGCCCAGAAGCACCCCGGTCTCATCATAGACTGGCAGGCGCATACCGCTATCTGGATCGTACATCCCCACCTCAAGCGTGTACGTGCCTGGTTGCAGGGTTATCTCAGCGTCTCGCAGCAGATGGTACGGGTCACGGTAGAGCGTCCCTGGCTCCCAGGCCAGTGTGCTGGCAAAGCCATTGAGAGGACGATGGTCGTCCTGATCCCATAGCGGGCTGCCTGCGGCATTCACCGCCCCATTGAGGTGTACGAAGACCACGTAATCCACTTCTGCCCTGGCCAGCGGCTCCCAATACAACAGCAGCGTGATACTGTGACTGCTCGCGCCCGGCCCCTGTAACGTATATCCGGCCAGCCAGGCGATATCCCCAAACCGCACCCTATCCCTCACGCCGATCTCTGCGCGGTCGGGCACCCAGCGCCGAAACTGCATCACTTCAAAGCCAGCGGGAGTGTCGTAGCTGAGCACCTGCATGGCGTCGTTCAGATATTGCTCAGCCTCCACCGACCTTCCCACCAGCCAGATGCCCTGATAGAAGTTCACCTGAGGCTGCAACTGTGCGCGAATGGGCGCGCCCGGCACCAGGCTGATCTCGTCAGCAGGGCCGCGGTAATAATAGGCAAAAGCCGGGTCGGGCAATGTCTGCAGGATCAGGTCGCCGGGCATGGCGCGTTCCCGCAGGTAAGTCGCCAGAACAGGCCAGTTAGGAGCTTTGGGAGACTCCCCTCGATAGTAGGGCACCAGTTCAGCCAACCCTAGTGCCGGAATCGTCAGCAGCAAGGCCCAGGCGACGATCCTGCCTCGCCGTGTGATGGAAGGCGCCGTCAGCCCCGCGCCGGTCATCAGCAACAACGCCGGCATCACCGCTATCAGATAGCGCGGGTGAAAGACGCTCATGCGGGTCGCTGCCACCAACAGCAATAGGGTGGGCAGAATCACCCAGACCGCCAGCAGGAAGAGCACCCGCCGGGGCAACTTCACCAACGCTGCCCCCAGCGCGCCAAGCCAGAGCAGCGGTAGAACGTACTTCCAGGGAGAACCGTACTCACCGTCAGTCAGCCACGCTGGCACGAACCACGTCAGCAGCCGCGCTGGGGCAGCGTCAGTTGTAGCTCCCTGGTAATCGCTGTCCTTTAGATACCACGCCTGAATCAGCCATGGGACGAGTAACACGGCCAGCAACGTCCAGGTGCGTAGCGCCGACCACACTACCCCGCGGCGCGGGCGCTGCCATGCCAGATAAATCGCCTGCACGGCCACAAAGAACGCTTCGAGGAAGAAAAGGTAGAGCGCCACCGCTTCAGCGGCCAGATACATCCACCAATCGCGCCGCCGGTTGGAAGCCACCGCCCGCAGGAATAACCACATCGCCAAGCTGCTTGCGCCGAACCACAATGCGTAGTTGCGGGCATCCTGCGCGTGCCAGATCAGGAACGGCTGCAACGCTGCCAGCCCCATGGTGACGGCCATCGTCGCCCGCCGCCGCATTAGTTGGCGGGCCAGCGCGCCAACTGCTGCCACGCCGACCCACCCGCCCAGCGCTGAAAGGTAGCGCATGGCGAATTCGCTGTCGCCAGCCGCCGACCTCCAGGCCCAGAAGCTCAGGAAAGTGCCCAGCGGATGCGGCTCCCACTGCGCCAGATCACGCGCAACGCGCTGCGGCGAGTCTGCCCAGTAGCGCACCGCAAACGCCTCGTCGCCACGCAGTGGTACCTCATCCAGGTTGACGATACGCGCTACGAAAGCGACCGCCAGCAGTCCAGTCAACACCGCCAACCATTGCGCGCGCTTGCGGTTCATCGGCTGCGTCACTGCCCCTGGCGTGCTTTGATCCAGGCCAGGTCTTTCTTGCTCAGACCGAACCACAGGCCCTTCTGCCGCTTGCGCTCGAATTTGCGCTGCAGAGCCTGGCATATTGCCTTGGGGTTGGCCGTCTCAAAAGCGTGTACCAGCGCGACTTCCTGACCCACTTCAGCCTGCACCGCAGCCAACGCCTGCTCCACCGACTCGTTGGTGGCACCAATGTAATAAAGCTGCCCCGCCTGCGCCACGAACACTGTGCCTCGCTCGGTACCGGCTGCGGCTTCGACCTCTTCGAAGTCCGCCTCTCGCTCCAGGTCGCCAGCTTCGGCGTCCGCCAGGTCTATGCTCTCGCCCGTCAGTTCGGCGATCTCCTGGCGCGTCATCAGCCCATACATGCGATCAATGGCGTCGAGGTGTTCTGGGGTCAGGGTGCCTGCGTCAGTAGGGACATACTCGCGCAGATACTGCCGTAGCGACGGCTTCTTCTTGGGATCGGCATAGAGCACCGGATAAAGCGGGTCTTCCAGTTCCACCGCCGCCCTGGGATGGATGAGCACCACCAGCGGCTGTACCTTGACCTCAGCGTCCGGCGCGATCTTGGACAGCAGACGTTCCACCTCACGCGCATGGAGAGTTGCCTCAGCGAAGGGATTGCCGATCAGATCCTGCCGCAGGTAGCCATTCAGCTTGCGCAGAAGCCCCTCGTCGCCATACCACTTCTTGCCCTTTACACGATAGGACTTGTCCTGCCATACTGTCGTGATGGTGAACACCCCCTCTGGCCCGATCAGCACATGCGGCGCGGGCAACAGGTGATGAAAGATGGTGTACTTCTGCCCCAGTCCCTTCAGGGCATTGTTGAGCACCTCTACAGGACGCGGTTCGCGAATCCAGATGTTGGCCATGCGCACCGAGGTTAGAGTCAGCAGCAGCAACAGGGGCAGAATCAGGCAACTGAGCTGACTGGTTCCCGACGCAGGATCGGTCGTCCAGGTGAGGAAGAAGCCCGCGCCCATGCCTGCCAGGCTGATGAAGAACAGGATATGCGAAATCTTGCGATTGCGGTTGATCAGCGCTTCGTTGATGACTACACGCATCTTGCCGAGACCTCTCCAGAAAAGGGTAACGCTATTGCAATCAGTGAATGGTAACACAAAACATGCCCAAAGCGGGAAAATCCCGCGCCTGCCTTCAGGGTGATTGCACCAAACGCCCTCGCGTCAGGCAATCGCTGACACTTTACGCGCACCCTGTTCCGCTGGGGCTGGTCAGACCTGCCGGGCCTGGTATAATCCGCCGCACAGCTCAGGAGCGCTCAGCAGAGCGTTGCCAGCGCCCGCCATGGGCCGACAACAGCGTCTCTGAACCGGACGGCATGGTCAAAGTGACACGCACCCAGCAATGCCCAATCTGCGGTGCCGCGGAACCGCTCTCTGCGCGCACATGCCGCCAATGCGGTGCCAGGCTGACGGCGACGCCATCGTCTGCGCTGCCTGCCGTTGAGCCAGCACGCCCGCGTCAGCTCTCTCCCCTGGCGTTCGACCCCACCCGCGGTGACGACGACCTCTACCTGGGAGACTTGAGCGGGCGGATGTGGCGCTTGCTCCTGGTGGGCTTGCTGGCCTTCGTGGCGCTTCTCGTCCTGGGTGTCCTGTTGCTCTTCGATCGTGGACGCGGCAAAGACGATCTGGGGCAGAACGCGCTGCCCACCGCCCCCCCTACTTCGACGCCCCGCATTCTGACACCGGCAGTGACGGCCACACCCACATCGAACATCATCATATCGCTGCCCACCGTCACGCCCATGCCGCCAACCGCGACGCCGACACCAACCGTGACGCCCTGCTACCAGACCGCCCAGCAAGGGGATACTGTGTTGGGCATGGCCTATCGCTGCGGACACCGCGACCTGGCCGTCGTAGACCTGATTCTCGACATCAACGGCATGGACAGCCCTCAGGAATTGCAGCTCGGCCAGACGCTGGAGATCCCCTGGCCTACGCCCACGCCAGTGCCCGGTCAGGAGACCCCAACGGCGGAAGCCGTAGCAGAAACAGGCGACATCGCGCCAGCGCTGACTCCCACGCTGCGCCTGAATCAGTTCGGCACACCGGATGCGCTCGCCAAGTACGAGAATATCGAGCCGACCCTGCGCCCCGGCCATGCCTGGCACATCGTCAGCGAGGACGAGACGATTCTCTCCATCGCCTACACCTACGACACCACGATCGAGGTGCTCTCGCAGATCAACCCGGAGATTCCATTCCTGCAGTGCGATTACGGCGATCCCACCGGCGGCCCCAACTGTGTAGTCTTGCTGTCGATCGGGCAGCGCGTCCGCGTACCGGTGCCCCTCCCCTCGCCGACCCCCACACTGACGCCCGCCGGCACTTTCACCCCGACTCCATCAGCGACGCCGACCATCAACGCGCCTTACCCGCTCTCGCCGGAAGACGGGGCGCGTTTTGCTGCGGATCAACTGGTCACCCTGCGCTGGGGCAGCACCGGTACGCTCGCCAGACAGGAACGCTATATCGTACACGTCCGCGACCTGCACACGGGCCAGGAGTACACCGCTTCCGTAGCCGAACTGAGCTACGTCCTGCCGGGCGGTTGGCAGCCCGCTGATCGCAACCGGCACACCTTCGAATGGTGGATCGCCGTTGGGACTCTTGACGAACAGGGTGCGGTGCTCTCCGAACGTTTCGCCACCGCGCCGCGCCGTTTCACCTGGGATAGTCGTTAACATATTGGCTGAGGGGGGAGAGAGTCGGAGGAAATATGCTACGTCAACGCTGGTTCATCGGGGGTGTGGGGCTTGTCTTTGTGCTGATACTCGCCGCGTGCGGCGGACAGGACAGGCCATCCGCCACGGCAACGCCTGCCGTCAACGGAACCGCCTTTCCGACGCTGGTGCTGGCCGCCCCCACGCAGACTCCTGGTGGTCCCACCATGACCCCGTCGCCCACCTTGCCGCCGACCATCACGCCGACCAACAGCCCCCCGCCTCCGCCGCCCTCAGCCACGCCGACAGCTACGGAAACGCCTGGGCCGTATGAACACGTCATTCGGAGCGGCGACACCTGCCTGGGCATCGCCTACCAGTACGGCCACATTCATCTCGATGTCAAGCGTGCCATCGAGTTGCTCAACGGTATGGCGGACTGTGCAATCTTGCCAGGGCCAGGCACGACAATCCTCATTCCCCGCCCCACAGCGACCCCAACTGAAACCGGCGCTGACCTGACCCAGACCGCTATCGCCACCAGCGCTCCGCCGGGCATTCCGCTGGTGGTGACGCCGGCTTTCGCTGTCAAGACCTATGTCGTCCAGGCTGGAGATACGCTGAGCAGCATCGCCATCATGCACGACAGCTCGCTGCGGCAAATTTGCGAGTTGAACCCTCTGCCTGGCGGAATTGACTGCCGCGCCTGCATCTGGGAGTCGCCCAATTGCTGCTGCACGCGACCGGTAGTGCTCAGCGAAGGGCAGCAGATCAACGTGCCCGCGCCCACGCCGACGCCCACCTTCACCCCTACCTTCACCGGCAGTGAGACGCCCACCCCCACGCCCACCTACCGGGCACCGCAGCCCGCTTCTCCTCTCCACGGTGCTCAGGTGTCCGGCCCGGTGCGGCTGACCTGGCTCTCCGTGGGAATTCTCCAGCCCGCTGAAACCTACCTGGTGACAGTGCGCGACGACACCACTGGCGCGACGTTCGCTGCCAGCACACGTCAGCTCTCGCTCGATCTGCCCGCTTCGTATCTGCCCAACGACGGACAGGCGCATCAGTTCGCCTGGCAGGTCTCGGTGGTACGCCTGGGCGACGACGGCCTGTACTATCCGCTGGGTGGCATCGTGCCAGAACAGCGTTTCACCTGGCTGGGCTGGCAATAACCCCCTGGATGCAGTTTGCAAGAAAAGCCCCCTGCGCAGGTCTGCGCAGGGGGCTTGCTTGTTCGAAAGAGTCGAACTGCTTTACTGGGCCGCCGCTGCCGTTTGCGTAGCCTCGACCAGAGCGGGATCGAGCACGCTTTCCAGGCGCACATTCAGCGTCTGACCTTTGGGCAACATCGTCGTCACGCGCTTGGCATCGCAGACGATGTACCCTGGCTGACGCGGATACTCGACCTCGTAGCGATACTGCACATTGGGTTTCAACTCGATCTCCAGCGTGTCGCCCTCATTTAGCGAGTACTCTTGGAGATTCCCGGTCTGAGTATCCGTCAACTTGATCGTGGCCGTACCACACTCAGTAGCATTTGTGAAACGCAGAGCTGTTTTCTGTTCGGCACATGCCGTCAAGGCGGTTGCCCCAACCAGAAGCAAAATCACCACGATATTCCGCCAACTCATAGAAAGCCACTCCTCTGGCAACTGGTCAGGGCGGGATTATAGAGTCCCCCAGCACAAATGACAAAACCATGCTCACCGGGTTTCCCGAAAAGCGTGTATCATAGATCACATTGATTCGCGACCTCTCCGCCTGTTGCCTCACGAACAAGGGGGCCAATGTCATGCTTGCAACCATCAAAGCTGTGGAATTCGACGGCGTCCTGCGGGTGATCGAGCGCCCTATCGTTGCCCCCGAAGCTGAGGAAGTGTTGATCCGCCTGCGCCTGGGCGGCATCTGCAACACCGACCTGGAACTCATGCGCGGCTATCGTGGCTTCCGGGGAACACTGGGACACGAGTTCGTCGGGGAGGTCATCGCCGGGCCGACAGAATGGCTCGGCGCGCGCGTGGTAGGCGAAATCAACATCGGCTGCGGCACCTGCGACTGGTGCCAGCGCGGCGTTCCCGAACACTGCCGCCGTCGTCGTGTACTCGGTCTGCACGACTACGACGGAGTCTTTGCCGAGGTATTTCGCCTGCCCCTCGCCAACCTGTACCGTGTGCCGCCCGCCCTGCCCGACGAGGTGGCTGTCTTCACCGAACCGCTGGCTGCCGCCTGCCAGACGCTGGAGTGCGTTCACATCAAACCAAGCGATCGGGTCGTCCTCTTGGGCGCAGGCAAACTGGGATTGCTCACCGCTCAGGTCTTGCGCCTGACCGGCTGTGATTTGCTCGTCGTCGCCCGTCACATACGCCAGAAAGAATTGCTCGCGGGTTGGGGCATTCAGACTACCTCGCGCGACGACCTGGCCGATGGCACCGCGGACGTCGTGGTAGACTGCACTGGTACTCCCCAGGGTCTGGCCGACGCCATACGTCTGGTCCGGGCACAAGGCACGATCGTGCTCAAGAGCACCTACGCCGACCCCGCTACGCTCGACCTGTCTCCGCTCGCTGTCAACGAGATTGCGCTGGTAGGCAGTCGGTGCGGACCTTTCCCCGCAGCCCTGCGCCTGCTTGAGGAAGGCCTGGTAGACGTACAGTCGTTGATCGAAGCGCGCTACGCTCTGAACGATGCGCCCGCGGCCCTCGACCATGCAGCACGGCCCGGTGCCCTCAAGGTACTGCTGATCCCTTGAACTCAGGCCGTGTCTGGGCTACCAGCGGGCAACGTGAAATAGAAAGTGGTGCCCGCGCCAGGCGTTGATTCAAACCACATCTCACCGCCATGCGCTTCCACAATGCGGCGGGCGATGGTCAGTCCCAGCCCTGTGCCAGAAGTCTGACCGGCAGTGCTGGCCCGGTAGAACTTCTCGAAAATGTACGGAGCCTCGTTCTCTGGAATGCCAGGGCCAGTGTCGCTCACGCTGATGACATACTGCTCCCCATCTTGTCTCTCTGGCGCCCGCCTTACATCGAGCGCCACCGTAACCGCCCCACCCTGCACATTGTACTTGATGGCATTGGTGAGCAGGTTTAGCAAAACCTGCTTGATGCGATCTCGATCGGCATAGGCGACGCCTGTGCCGGGGCGAAGACTCAGGCTGATATGCTGTTGGACCGCAACGGGAGCTATCACTCCCAGGCATTCTGTCAACAGTTCCCGCAGATCGAAAGACGTCGGCTCCAGACGCATCCGCCCGGATTCGAGCCGCGCGAGATCGAGAAAATCGGTCGTGAGTTCGGTCAGGCGATCCACCTCCGCCAGCAGCGAATGCGCAATCTCCTGGCGCATATTCTCTGGCACATCGGGTCGCACCAGCAAGGCAGCTCCGGCCTTGAGCGCAGCCAGAGGGGTGCGCAACTCATGCACCATGTCGGCAATGAAATCGTTCTGCTGAAACAGGCGGGCGTTCTGCACGGCAATCGCTGCCTGGTCGGCCAGAGCAGTCAATACCTCTCGATCGTCATCTGTCCACGGCTGATCGCCACGCTTGTTAATCGCTTCCAGCACCCCAATGGTCTGGCCATGTACCTGCATGGGTACTGCCAGCAGGTTGCGCGTCACAAAGCGCGTCGTCTTGTCCACCCGCGGAAACCAGCGTGCGTCGCTGCGTGTGTCGCGCACCAGCACCGGCTCCCCATGCGTCGCCACCCACCCAGCCAGGCTCCCCTGCATCGGCACAGGGATCGCCTCCATCTCCGCCCGCGATAGATTGCTGGCAGCCTCGAAACGCAATTCACCGGTCGTAGGGTCTACCAGCAGTATCGAGGCTTCCTCGGTATCAGTCAGTTCGCGTGCCGCATCGAGAATGCGCCGCAGCAACGCACCGAGATCGAGCGTCGAATTCAGTTGCCGGCTGATTTCCATCAGACGCTGGTAGCGGCGCTGCAGCCGTTCATACACGCCCCGGCTGACCGCGCCGCTCTCAGCCGCAGGATTATCACTCATGCTCATAGGCTGCCCTGTCCTCCAGAGCATCCGCCAACCGCGGCAATACATCTACGACATCCGCGTGAATAACTGCGTCAGCCAGCGGATCAAGCGCCGTGCTGCCCAGGTTGATGAAGACCAGCGCAGCACCCGCCCGCTGCGCCAGCAATGGCAGTTCTGCAGCAGGATATACTTCCAGCGATGAGCCAATCACCAGCATCAGGTCACACTGCCGGGCCTCGCGCCGGGCCGCCGCCAGCGCACGCGCTGGCAACTGTTCGCCCAGCAAGATGACGTTCGGCTTCAGCACGTGTCCGCAGTGTGGGCAATATGGCACCTGCCCCACCTCAACGAAGGCATTGACCAGCGGCCCGGCAGGAAACACGGCAAAGCAGTGAATGCACGTCAGTTCGCGCAGGTGCCCGTGAATCTCATAGACCGTGCGCGACCCCGCCCGTTCGTGCAGCATATCAATATTCTGCGTGATGATGCTTTTCAGGTGTCCGTTGCGCTCCAGGCGGGCCAGTGCCAGATGTGCGGGATTGGGGCTGGCAGTCAGGATCAGGCGCGCCAGCGGTCGCATCCAGTGATAGAACCGTTCGGGGTGATGGCGGAAGCCGTACAGGCTACCGACTTCTGCCGGGTTGACCTGCTCCCATAGACCCGAATGAGGACTGCGAAAGTCGGGGATTCCTGATCGGGTGCTGATACCAGCGCCCGTCAACGCTACGATGTAACGCGCGCGCCGCAACAGGGCAACTACGGGTTCCAGCGATTCCAAAGACATGCGCCCTGTATCTCACAGGCATTGTTAGCGGCGGGCAGTGACTTCCTCGGCGAGCTTGGCGAACTGTGTGCCAACAATTGAATTGGGTTGGTACAGCACGACCGGAAGCCCGGCTTCTGCCGCCTGGAAGACCAGCTCAGGGGCAGGGGAAATGATGGCTGCAATCTCATGACCCAACATGTGTTCGGCTTCCTGCCAGGGCACATGCAGGCTCGATTGCGTGCGATTCACCAGCACCACGCTCAGGCGCGCTGCCTGAACACCGATCTGCTGCAACTCCGCCAGGATATCGCGGGCCAAGATCAGCGCCACACGGTTGGGTTCAACCACCAGTGTCAGCTGGTCTAGCTCAAGTACCAGGCGTGCCGTCAGACGGCTGAGTCCCGATCCCAGATCGAGCACCACCTGCGGATGGATGGCCTGCAAATGCCGCACAATCGCCGCCGCGCCGTCGGGGGCCGCGTTGAGCAGCGTCTCCTTGGGGCGGCTGGACGAGAGCAGCAGTCGCAAGCCGCTGGCATGAGTAACCAGCTCCCCTTCCACCGCCCGCACCGTGATCTCCGGCGTGGGTCGCGCCAGCAGATTTGCCATCCCAGTAGCCCGCATCAGCCCCAGGGACAGCGCCAGGGCACCCTGCCCCAGCCGGAAGTCAGCCAGGATGGTCGTGTCGTACTTGACCAGCGCCGCCGCGCAGTTGGCTGCAACCGTCGTCGTGCCCACGCCGCCTTTGGCTCCCAGGAAGCCCCACACCAGCGAGCGATTCGCCATGACCGGAGCCTGCGCGGGCTGAGCCGGGCGACGTGCCAACAGCGCCTTGACCCGCGATGCGAGTTCGGCGGGATGAGTCGGTTTGGTGAGGTAATCGTCCGCTCCGGCCTCGAACCCGGCGACTTTGTCGTCCACCATCGTCTTGGCCGTGAACATCAGAATGGGGATGTGCTGAGTGATGGGATCCTGGCGTAACCGGCGGCATACTTCATAACCGTCCATGACGGGCATCATGATATCCAGGATGATCAGGTCTGGCCGGTCTGCCAGAGCGCGATCGAGGGCCTGTTGGCCGTTGCTCGCCAGTATGACCTCGTATCCCTGGCGCTGAAGCATCATGCCGATGAGCTTCAGACTCTCGACATCGTCATCCACGACAAGGATTCTCTCAGCCATTGAAAGACCGCCTGTCACGCCGCACAAAGTGACCAATTTGCCGCGGAGTGTAGCATGAACGCCTAAGCCGCGCAACACGCCTCAGGGCGATGTTAATAAAGCCAGTATGAATTGAGCGGCGATCTGCCAGCGTCGCGCGCAACCCCAGCCATGCTATAATGCGCGCATGACACAACGGAGAGACTTGTGAACAGTCAGACTATTCAGCAGGCGGTGATCCTGGCCGCGGGTCGCGGAACGCGACTGACCCCGCTGACCAACGACCGGCCTAAATCTCTGCTACCGGTGATAGGGCAACCCATCCTGGCGCGCCTGATTGAATGCTTTCACCAGGCAGGGATCAGGCATGTCATCATCGTCACCGGCCCCGAGTTACCCCAGGTGCAGGTGGGCATCAGGAAGGCGCTCGCCCCGGGCCAGAGGGTCGAGTGGGTCGTCCAGCCATATCCCACTGGCACAGTCGAGGCGCTGCAACGCGCGCTGCCTCTACTGTCCGGCCCTTTCCTGCTTTCCGCTGTGGACAACCTGACCCCCGTAGAACATGTGCGTACCCTGATCGCTCACCACGAGTCTGCTCCCCATCGTATCGCCACCCTCAGCCTGGTGCGTGCGACGCCCGCCGAAATCCGCCAGTCGGCGGACGTGCTCCTGGCCGGGGCAGAGGCGGTCTCCATCGTCGAGAAGCCAGCGCACCCTGCGGGCCAGCACGCGGCGATCATGCTCTACGCCTTCTCTCCAGATATCGCTGAATTTCTGCCCCGGGTGCAATCCACCCCCCGCGGTGAACGCGAGATCGTCAGCGCCCTGCAACTAGCACTCGCTGCTGGCCGCAGCATCGGCACTGTTCTGGCCGCCTGGCGACTCCACCTGACACGTCCCGTTGACTTGCTGCATCTAAATAGCTGGTATCTGCACCAGATGGGCGCTGTGCAGGTACAGAGCGAGCTGCCCCCCTCTGTCCGGCTGATAGCGCCGGTCTGGATCGATGCGGGTGTCCAGGTCGGCGACAAGGCAGTGATAGGGCCAGAGGTCTATCTGGAAACAGGGGCACAGGTTGGCGCACAAGCCAGGTTGCACCATACGGTGATACTGGCTGGAGGCATCGTGCCTGCTGCCGCGACCCTGCACCATGCCGTGCTGGACCGACACGGATGTTTTGTCGCCCACGTATCCGAAAAGTTCGACACAATTCTTGAGGAGTGATTGTATGCGTAAGCATCACCTGACCATAGCTCTGCTGCTCATCGTGATTGCGTTTGTGCTGGCTGCCTGCGGCAGTTCAGACAAGCCCTCGAAGACTTCTTCCGCCAACACCGCGCCGAACAATATCAGCACGTCCACTTATCAGACGCTCGACGTAAAGATGGCCTATACGCGCTTCGAGCAGAGCGCCGGCGCGATCCTGGTAGACGTGCGCACTCCCGAAGAGTGGGCAGCCACAGGCGTCGTTCCCGGCGCGCGTCTGATCTCGCTCGATCAGTTCGAGCAGCGCGCTCCAGCAGAGCTGCCTAAGGACTCTCCGATCTTCGTGATCTGCAACAGCGGCAACCGCAGCCGCGTCGCCTCGGAAACCCTGGTGCGCCTGGGCTACTCGCAGGTGTTCAACATTGATGGTGGGATACAGGCCTGGCTACGCGCTAACCTGCCCATCGAAGCGTACAAACCCTGAGCATCTCATCCGCCCCAAAATGCAGGCGACTGTCCACGGGTGCACGGACAGTCGCCTGTCTTTCTCTACTTCGGCTGATTCGCCCTTCAGGAACCAGGGGCGCTCTCCCGCTCTTGCAGAAAAGCGTTGAGTTCTGTCACCATCTGCTGGCTCTGGACGGTATCCAGCCCCTTCTGAGCGATCAGCTCTCCTAATGTGCCCCAGAATGGCTCCCCGCACACAACGCATAACACGCCGCGCTCGGCCAGAAAGCCAATCGCCGCCGGATGTGCTGTCACCAGCACCTCAACCGGCATAGCCAGAGTGATTTCCGCCATGAGAGTCAGTGCAGACCGAGCAACCGGTCCACTTCGGCCTTGTTGAAGCCGATCACGATTTTGCCACCAATGTCAATGACCGGCACACCCTGCTGACCGCTGCGGCGGATCATATCGCGCGCGGCTGCCGGATCGCGGCTGACATCCACATCGCGGAAGCGGATGCCACGCTCGCGCAGGTAGCGCTTGGCATGGTTGCAGTGCGGGCAACTGGGCGTGGTGAAGATGATGACACGCTTCTGTTGTTTCTTCTGGGTTTCGTTCTGCTTGCTCATACGTCCTCGCGGTTGCTCATGTTCACAACATGATCCAGGAGTCCGCTCTTTTGGATGCATCTCCTGGGCCGCAGGTCGCATTCAGCGCCAAAACTCGTCCCCGAAAAGGCACACCCTCATCTCAAAGGGTAACCGACTGATCTGGGGGATCGCTCTTGGGGCGGTAGGCATCCAGATGTAGCACCTTGTACAGCCGCTCTTTGACCGCGCGGGGCATCTCTGGCGCAGGAATCTGGTGATAGAGCGCAATCGTCTTGGTCAGGGTGTTGACCACAATCCGGCAGTTCTCGCACGCCCGCATGTGCGCCTCCAGTTCCCGGCACAATTCCTCACCGAGAGTGCCATCCACGTAATCGGACAGACTGCTCAGATAGCGGCGGCATTCTTCTGGATCATGGTGATGCTGTTCGGAAGCGCTCATGCCTCACCTCGCCTCACTGATGGCCGAGCCATGCGAGAAATACTGACTCAGACGCTCACGCAGTTTCAGCCGCGCGCGCATCAGGCGGCTCTTCACCGCGGATACCGAAAGATCGAGCGCCTCGGCGGTTTCCTCCGTCGAAAGCCCTTCAATATCGCGCAGAACGAACACGCTGCGCAGCGAGGGGGGTAACTCATCCACAGCCCGTTGCATTTCCGCGCGCGCTTCTTCTCGCAGCAGGTCTTCTTCCGGCAAACAGCAGAAGTCGAAAAGCTGGCGAGGGATCAATTCGCCATCGTCGCGCTCGACCGGCTCATCTACCGACACCTGTTCCGGCTCCTTGCGACGCAGGCGCATCAGGGCCGCGTTGCTGGCGATGCGATAAAGCCACGTGCTCAGACTCGAACGCGCCTCAAAACGATCCATGGACTTGAAGGCGCTCAAAAATGTTTCCTGCAACACATCTTCCGCATCGGCCTCGTTCCCCATCAGGCGCAGCGCCAGACGATAGATCTTGCCGGCATGTTCCTCAACCAACTGCGCATAAGCGGCCTGATCGCCGGCCTGCAGGCGAGCTATCAGTTCGTCGTCGTGTGCGTTGGACATAGGCTATCTTGGGATCTCGTATGTCGGACAACCGGCGGCTCTCGCAGATCGCCGCCCGCCAATCATAACGCACAGCGGATACAATCCCAAGCAGCCCGTTGCTTTCATTGTGGAGATGACCTCTATCAAGTTGGATGCACCGCCAGCGCCGCCGTTGCGTACGACTCTCCTGAGGCGCGCGCATCATAGATAGGTGAAGGTCATTCGTCTGCCGGGTGGAAAACCGTAGCTGCAGAAAAGGACAGCATCTCGGCCTGAGGATCGTGTTGCTGAAAGCATGTCAGAGCGCGGGCATCGTCGCGGGTGGCGTAGCAATAGCGGCAGCCGTGCAGGCAGGTGTCGTATACTCCCACGTCGCGGCTGACTGCGCACCCGCAACCGGCTCGCGTGGGGCGCGGTGGGGCGTGCAAGGCGGGGGAAGGAAACAGTTCGGCCAGCAGGTCGGCATCCACACACGCCGCCGGACGTATCACCTCGTCTACCAGGTCTGGTTGGCAGCACGCATAGAGCGTCATGCCAGCGTCAGCGGCGATATCCGCCAGGGTGTGCGCGAGCGCGCGCTTTTCCTCCAACGGAGGGTCGCAATACCTCACCCCTGCCTCCGCCAGGCGGCGCTGAGCCTTGGTATAGAATGTGGCAAAGCTGAAGTAGCAACGCCGGGTATAACCGGAGAGCGCCCTGGCCAGCGCGGCAAAGCGTGCTGCATAGAATTCAGCGTCGAGGCGGTCGGTGAAAACAATGGGGTCGAAGCGCCACAGCACCCGTTCCGGCCCGATGCGCGTCGCCAGCGCCTGCAACGTCTCGACTCCGACCCGCCAGTCCGGCACACGTGGCTCCAACACCCGCGGCAGGCCGGTGATCGTGTAGTGGCAGACGAAGCGGTAGCCGTGTTCTTCCAGGAAATCCAGGTAGTGCAGCAAGGGGCGGTAATTCTTCGACCAGAAGACGATGCTGTGTACGTCCTGAGGGCGGAGCGAAACCTGGTGAATCTGCCCGCTAAAGGGATTGGGATAGCTCACTGTGCCAGCGCGCAGTCTTCCCACAAACCAGGGCATGTAGAATGCGGGGATATCCGTCCGGCGGCTGGCGGAGATGATGACCGAAGTCGCTGGTTGTGCGTCGGCCATGGCTGAATTCCTCAGAACAAGCCTCGCCCGTTTCTCTTCGGGCGAGGCTGCGGAGATATTTATGCTTCGGCCAGTTCGAGTTCGGGCGCTTCAACTTCGGCAGAGCTGTCGTCGGAGAAGGTACCAAACAGCTTCACGTTGTGCGCCTGACGGATGAGCATTTCGAGTTCATAGGCCAGGTCGGGATTCTCGCGCAGGTATTGCTTGGCACTCTCGCGACCCTGACCGATCAGGCCATCGTTGTAGCGGAAGAACGCGCCCCGCTTTTCGATGATGCCCGCTGCCACGCCCAGGTCCAGGATGTCGCTTTCCTTGCTGAAACCTTCGTCGTACATCAGGTCAACTTCGCACTGTCGGAATGGCGGCGCGACCTTGTTCTTGGTGATCTTGACGCGCGTGCGGTTGCCGATGATCTCATCTTTGAGCTTGATGGCCTGCACGCGCCGGATGTCAATGCGCACGCTGGCGTAGAAACGCAATGCCCGCCCGCCGGTAGTCGTTTCCGGATTGCCGAACATCACGCCCACTTTTTCGCGCAACTGATTGGTGAACAACACCGCAGTGTTGGACTGCTTGATCGCTCCCGACAGCTTGCGCAGGGCCTGACTCATCAGCCGCGCCTGCAGCCCCACGTGACTATCGCCCATCTCGCCTTCGAGTTCGGCGCGGGGCACCAGCGCGGCCACGCTGTCCACCACGACCACGTCGAGCGCGCCGCTGCGCACCAGCGCCTCGGTGATTTCCAGCGCCTGCTCGCCGGTGTCGGGCTGCGAGATGTATAGATTGTCGGTGTCCACGCCCAGGCGCGCAGCGTAGACAGGGTCGAGAGCGTGTTCCATGTCCACGAAGGCGCACACCCCGCCCAGCTTCTGCGCCTCGGCGATGACATGCAGGCACAAGGTGGTCTTGCCGGAACTCTCCGGGCCGTAGATTTCGGTCACGCGCCCGCGGGGAATGCCCCCCACCCCCAGCGCCAGATCAATAGCCAGCGATCCGGTAGGGATGACATCAACCTGCAGGTGCGTGGCATCGCCCAGGCGGACGATAGCTCCGTCGCCGAAACGCTTGGTCAGGTCGGTGAGCGCGTGTTCGAGGGCCTTGAGGCGAGAATTGTCCGTCATCATGAGTTGCTCCTGGCCAAAGTGAGAACCTTCGCCCAAATGTTCGCAATGATGCCCTGATCATAGCACTGATGTTCTATTTCGTCAATAGCTCTGCGAGGGCGCGACAGGCGCATCTGTCAGGAGCGCATCCTGCTCATCCTGGGGAGATTGCAGATCGTCGTAGTACAGGGTCACCGTCGCGCGGTAGTCCGGTGACGGATCGGCACTGTCGCGCAGGTGCAGGGTGAAAGCGAGCCGAAAGTTCATCACGGCGACGGCGCTGGCGCTGGCCACGACCCGACCTTCGTCGTTGCGCAGCACAATCTCCAGGTTGGGGCGTTCGCGAAATGGCGTGATACTGACCTCTACACGCACCCGCCGGCGGTCCGGGTACAGTGTCGCGCTGACCCGCTCGATCCGCACGTCTTCGGGCGGGAGCAGGGGCAGATTGGGGGGTATCAGATCGATCGTCATGCCAGGAAGCCTTTCTTGAGCCGGATATATGCTTCAGGGAATCGGGAAACGCTCATCCCCATCTCCGGAGACCAGTACAGGATGGGCAGGGCCGCCGACCCCAACAGTGTATTGATTGGGTTGGTCACAGGGGCGAGGCAAGGGGTGAAAGACCACATTGAACGGTTGTAGCGCGTCGAGGAACGCGGGCAAGGCTGCCGCCACACGCGGGTCTGGGTCGTGCAGCAAGACGATGAGGCCGTCGAGTGCTTCCTGGGTGGTCAGTTCGGGTCGTGCCGGGTCCGGCTGGACGAACGAGCGAAAACCGCCGGGGCCGTCCATCAGCCACCACACCAGGCGGGCAGGATCAGAACTGGTTTCGGTCAACGGAGGGGCAGCGATGTGCCAGCCGCTATAGTCGTACACACCGCGCAGCCAGGGCAATTGCTCGCGGTAAGCGGCCAGCTCTCGATCGTATTCGAACAGACGCCAGTAACCGCTGGTAGGGAGCAGAAACAGATTCCCTTCAGCGCTGTCGTACCCACCACCGGGCCGGCGAAACAGATGCGGCTGCGCTTCGTAGCGGGCGAGCGCATCGGGGAAGCGGGCAAGAGCCTGACGGATGCGCAACTCGGTTTCCAGGAACATGCGAGCGATGTAGGACGGATGCGATGTTTCTGCCAGAGTGACACCGCCCTGCTGCACAAGATGGTTGCCCAGGTGATGGCCATTGCGCACCATGCGGGCCAACACTTTACCTTCGGCGGGGCCGACATTGCGCCCGTGCACGAAGAAGGTCGCCCGAATGCCCCGCGCGTCGAGGATGTTCAGCACGTCCAGCGTGGGGCCTTGTTGACCCTTCGCCTCGTCCGTCTCGACACCATCATCGAAAGTGAGGTACACCGGCACTGTGAGCGGCGCAGCAGCCCGAATCAGCGGGCGTTGCTGCCGGGCAGTCACCATCTCGAAGCTCAGAGCTGCGCTCAAAGCCAGCAGGCGGCGGCGGGTGAGGGATGGTAGTCTCATTTCTGAATGACCGTTGCAGCAACCCGGCTGTGTCATGGCCCGGCAAACTGAGCCTGTGCCTTGCGCAAGGCAGCTACGGCCTGTTCGAACTGCCCGGCTGGAATCAAAAGATGATCGCGCTCAAAGGCAGACAGAGCGAGCACCGTCACGCCGGCTTCGGCGAGCAGGCGACTGACCAGCGCCAGAAAGCCCACCATATCCAACGGCAGGGGCATGTCGAAGGTCAGCAGACGATAGGGGCCAGCAGTGCGAGCGTCTGGCAGACGGCGCGCGAACTCCCACCATCCCTCGTCCGGCAGCATCAGCGTGACTTCGTCCTTGTCCACAATGAGGGCGCTGAAAGGTTCGCCCCACTCAGCAAGCACACCCGCAGCGGCAGTGATAGCCGGAGCAGGCAGATGCACCAGGGTGTAGCTGCGTTCGTCGGTATAGAGGGCTGCTTTGGCCAATGCCTGATGCGCAGCGTCCATTTTGTCCTCCTGTGCCAGGACGGCTCACAGCCGTTCCTCAGGCGAAACGGGTAGCATGGTCAGTCCGGAAATCACCTTAGGGTAGAAGTCCGTGCTCTTCTGCGGCATGGTCTCACCCCGAGCAGCGACGGCTTTGATCTGCTCCAGGCGAGTGGGGCTGACGAAGAAAGCGAAATTGCCTTGCCCGGCGTCTATGCTGGCGACCGCTGCGCGCGCATCGCGATGATAGCGGATCATGGTCTGATCTTCGATCCCCTGAGTCGGAACACCCGCGATACGCTCGATCAGCACTTTGTGCAGCACACTGACTGCCAGAGATTTCCAGACAGGCGAATGCGCTTCCGGGATGAGCGTGTCAAGTTGTCCCACATCCTTGAGCGCCAACACATAAAAGCCGATGCCTGGGCCGCCATAGAAGCCGAAAACATGCCCGGAGGGGTGCATGTTGACCTGTTCCAGGCAGGTTACCAGGTCGGAGACGGGAGTCACCGTGAACACCTCCGCGGCCCGGCGCAACACTTCCGCAGGCGATGTGTCGTTGAAGTGACAGATCTCGCGATGAGTGGGCAATATTACCAGGCCCGGATCGCTCATGCTGACCAGAGTCGCCTGGATGAAGTTGAAGGCCGCCTCAGGGGGCGCGTCTGGATGGGTGCGGCGCTGCTGGTCGCGGTAGGTGAGGCCAGTGCTGTAGCGGTGATGTCCATCCGCGATAATCAGTCCGCGCAGAGGGGCCATGCTCTTCTGAAGCGCAGACAGCGTCGCTGGATCGGTGAGCACCCAAAGTTGCTGGCGGACATCGCTCTCGCGCAATTCCACCAGGTCGAGGTCAGGGGCGCGCCCGGCGATGGCCCCGGAGATGAGGTCGTTGATGGCGTTGTCGGGGTCGGGGTAGAGCAGGAAAATCTGCTCGGTGTTGACCTGCATGGTCTCCAGCAAACGCAAGCGATCTTCTTTGGGGCCGCTGTGTGTGCGCTCGTGCGGCAGGATAATGCCCTGGTCGAAATCCACCAGTTCCACAGCCGCGATCAGTCCCTGTCGGGTGCGAGTCCGCCCCTCAATGGTGAAAGTCTGCCGGTAGACGTAGAAAGCGGGGCGGTCTTCGCGCAGCAGCACGCCTTCGCGCAACCATTGCTGATACAGATCGCGGGCGCGGGTGTAGCCATTGGGGCCACTGGCTATATCGCCTGGCTGCGGCGGGTTGAGAATAAGACGCACCACGTTGTAGGGGCTGAGCGTCAGATAGCGGTCGCGCAGAGCGTCGTCAATCTTGTCATAGGGCTGGCTGACGACCGTCTGCAGGTCAGCGACGCGGTGCGGGTTGTAGCGCACGGCGCGGAAGGGTTTGATGATGGCCACGTTGATCCTCCTCTGCCGGTAGCAGGTCTGCCCAAAGGTAGCTGGGTTCCGCAGAAATTGTACCAACGGTCCCGCGAAGCGACGAAGCTCACAGGCCGACGGGCACACGCGGATTTGGGCCCGGAATTCATCACAGAGAGTGCAGAGGTCGTAGAAAGATACAGGAGCCTTGATTGCGTTTCCCCTCTGCGCTCTCGGCGTCTCGGTGGTTCAAGATCACGGCCAAAGCGGGAATACACCTGGCCCATAGATGAGCCTGTCCAGCAAGAAGCGGGAGCTGTACCCTCCCGCTCAGTTGCTCAGGACGCTTCGGATCCATCCAGTCCCAGGTCGGCGGCAATGCCCTTCATGGCCTCCAGCACCAGCGGCACATGGAAAGTCCACAGGTCAACCCCCAGCGCCTGCGCCGCCTGCTCGATTTCCTCACGGTGCACTGCCGCGGCGAAGCTGCGATCTTTCCACTTCTTGCGCACCGAACTGATCTGAGTGATGTCGCGGATGTCTTTGGTGGGACGCACCAGGGCGACGGCGGTCAGGAAACCAGTCAGTTCGTCTACTGCGACCAGCGCTTTTTCCATAGGGCTTGAAGGCTGTACGCCGGTGCGCTCGGCAGCGTGCGCCGCGATCGCGCGGATGATGATCTCGTCCGCGCCGCGTTCGCGCAGCACCTGCAGACCGGTGAAAGGATGCCCATCGGGGGCGGACATGTCCGGATGGCGCTCGTAGTCGAAGTCGTGCAGCAGGCCAGTGACGCCCCACAGGTCTTCATCTTCTCCGAAGTGACGGGCATAGGCGCGCATAGCGGCCTCGACGGCCAGCATGTGCCGCCGCAGACTTTCGGACTGAGTCCATTCGGTGACCAATTGCCAGGCTTGGGTGCGATTCATGGCACCTCCTCAGTTTCTACGATGACGTAATCGTAGTGTATTTGCGCGGTGTGGCGCAAAGTAGCCGCTGCACCGCAGTACTTATCGCGCGAAAGCTCAATAGCGCGTTCGACCGCTTTGGGGTCAATGTTCTGCCCCATAATCGTGTACTTGACCCAGATCTCGACGAAGACTCTGGGGTGTTCGTCGGCGCGGACGCCTTCCACCTGAATTTCAAAGCCAGTCACCTGCTGCTGCTTCTTGCGCAGGATGCTGATCACGTCCATCCCTGTGCAGCCGGCGAGCGCGGTGAGCAACAATTCCATAGGGCTGATGCCAGCGTCATGACCGCCAACAGCTTTTTGCGCGTCCAGCGGCAATGAATAGCCGTTGCTGCTGTAGGCCGTGAAGATCATATCGTCGCGCAGCACGATACGGCTGCTCTTGCGTTCCGCCATAGTAATTATGCCTCCCCGTGCAAAGAACCATGTCCAGACAGATTGTAAGCCAAAACCGCGCTTTGACCAGCCTATCCAGGTGCGTGCAAAATGTATCAGGCAGTTTGCTGCGCCTTGGTTCGCCTCGCCCTCAGCCTTGCTTCGCCCGGCTTGCTCTCCATGCATAGAGCAGAAGTCGCGCCCGATAACCCTCATCCCTCGCTGCGGGCGCAGGGGAACACCTGGGCGACAGACAGTAAGTCCCCTCGCCCCGCGACGCAGTCGCGAGGGAGAGGGGATTGAGGGGTGAGGGGCAACAGACTGCTGCAAATTGCCTGTCACATTTTGCACGCACCCCCGCCTTTCGCCCTGTTGTCAACAGCGGGTACCTTTCGTATAATCGCAAAACCTTAACCCATCCGAGCACGTGGAGAAGGTCTCATGGCTTCTGCGACTCCCCCTCCTGACGCACGTCCGGTCTCGCTGCGCGAGTCCACGGACGAAGTGGTCCCTGCCCTGCCGCAGCCTGCAACTGCTGCTTCAGGTCGCTGGCTGCTGTGGGCGCTCCTGACCCTGGCGCTGGTCATCGTGGCGGTGGTGCTCACGGCAGCCTGGTCAGGTGGTGGCGACGACGCCCTCAGCGAGGAAGAAGTACGCCAGATCGCTGAAGAGGTGGCGCGCACGCAGATCGCCGCGCTGCCCGCCGGAAGCGGGGCTGCCGCCGGCGTTGATGTGCAGCGCCTGGTAAACGAGGCTGTGGGCACGCAGGTCGCCATGCTGCGACCGACCAACACCCCCCCCCCCCCCCCCCCCCCCACCGTGATCCCTCCCGGCGTGGCAGAAGACGACGACGCTTTCAAGGGTCCGGCGGATGCCGCCGTGGTGATTGTCGAGTTCTCGGACTTCCAGTGCCCCTACTGCGGACGCTGGTATGAGCAAACGCTAACCAGGATTCTGGAAGCCTACCCCACCGAAGTGAAGTTCGTCTACCGCGACTTTCCCATCTTCGGAGAAGACTCACTCCGTGCCGCGCAGGCCACCGAGTGTGCCGAGGAGCAGTCGCCCGACAAATTCTGGGCCATGCACGACAGACTCTTCGCTCGCCTGACTTCTGGCGACACCACGCCGCTGTCGCAGGAGACGCTGGTTTCCTATGCGCAGGAGCTGGAGCTTGACACCCGCAGCTTCGCCGAGTGCCTGAGCAGTCAGCGCTACCGCGATGAAGTCGAGCGTGACTACCAGGCAGCCGTGTCCTATGGGCTGCGCGGCACGCCAGGCTTTGTTATCAATGGCGTCGTGTACGCCATCGGAGCGCAGCCTTTTGACGTGTTCGATCAGATCATCCAGAGCGAACTGGCCCGCGTGGGCGCTGCCGAATGACCGGCAAGGCTGCCAGTGAGGCCGTCTTCGCAACAGCGGGGGCGGCTTTTTCATTGGGCAGAGACAAGAGACGGCTACCGGGTATCATGTAGGTATAATGAGACTAACCAACGCCGAAATCACAAGGGGGCATATGGAACGCCTGAGCATTCGCACCAATCGCTCCACGGAACTGGTGGATATCACCGGACAAGTGCAGGAAGCGGTCGCCCGGCTGGGAGGGCTGGACGGAGTCGTGTATCTGTTCTGTCCCCACACTACCGCCGGCCTGACCCTCAACGAAAACTGGGACCCAGACGTGCAGCGCGACATCCTGTTGACCATGGACGGGCATATCGCGCCGCCCGACCCGCGCCATCGGCACGGCGAAGGCAATTCCCCCGCCCATATCAAGGCTTCCCTGGTTGGCGCGGACGCAGCGATCTTCGTTGAAGAAGGGCGCTTGCAGCTCGGTCGTTGGCAGGGAATCTATCTGGCGGAGTTCGACGGTCCGCGCCAGCGCCAGGTATGGTTGAAATTCCTGGGCGAAAAGCGCCCTGCCCAGCTCTAACCTGCCCGCTCCGAGAATCAGGAGAGACGACCATGCACCTGCTCCTCGTGCGTCACGCTCAAAGTTACGTCAACCTGCCAGACTGGGACGGCGGCTATGTGGACGTGGGGTTGACCCCGCTGGGGCAGGAGCAGGCCCGGCGGCTGGCACAATGGATGGCCGACAACGTGCGCATCAACGCCCTGTACACCAGCACCATGGCCCGTGCCCTGGAAACAGCGGCTTTCATTACCCAGGCTACCGGCATGCCTGCCGTGCCAGACGACCGGCTACGGGAATTCGGCAACTGTTACGCAGATGGCCGCCCCATCCCCGCCGAGGCCATGCCCATCCACTATGCCGAATTCTGGGGCACCGAGCGGCCATACACGCGTATCAGCGAGTTCGGTGAGAGCTGGATTCTGTTTCGCGTGCGGGTAGGCACGTTCCTGGACGACATCCTGGCCCGGCACGCTCAGACGGAGCCAGAGACGACCGTGGTAGTGGTGTGTCACGGGGGCGTCATTGACGCCACTTTCGACTATGCCTTCAACGTGGGAGCACAGCGGCGCGTCGAGGTCTGGACACACAACACGGGCATCGTGCACTGGGAATATGTGCCGGGGTCCTCGCGCGAAACCTGGCGGCTACACGCACACGGCATGGTACATCATCTGGTAGCCGACGACGGGCGCTGGCTGGGAGCGCAACCGCTGTTACATGATGCCACCCGCCATGCCATTCCTCTATCGCCAGATGCCGCTTCCAGCGAAGGAGACTGACGCCCTTTCTGGCGCTCTAGCGTACATTTCGCTGTAGCGGGTCATTGAGCGCCTGCACCGTTTGTAGCAGGCGCAAGGGACGCACATCCCCCCAGCGCTGAGCAAGCGGGATCAACTCGCGCAGGAAGACGGCAGCGCGCTCGTAATGCCCCCGCGCCAGCCAGGATTGTGCTGCGTTCAGGTAGATTTCCAGCAACGCGGGCGCGTCTTCGTCCAGTTCTTCAGGGGCCAGCTCGAAGACCTGCTGAGCAGCCGCCAGGCTGCGCACAAACTCTCCCCGATGGGCGTAGGCAATGGCCAGCGCCAGATACAGGTGTTGGGGTTGATACACAGAATGCGCTTTGTGCTCGTCCGCGGGATGCACGGGCGGGAACTCAGCAGTTACCCCCGCTTCGAGCAAGGCGATCCCCTCCGCCAACTGATCGTGTGAGACTAACAGCGTGCCTAACCCTACGATGGCTGGCCCGTAGCGGGGATTCTGTTCCAGCGCCGCCTCGAACGCCGCCCGGCTTTCAGCGGTTCGCTCAGGATGCAACGCCAGCACCATGCCCAGCGTATGATAGATTGGCGCAACCGGAGCGCGGCTCGCAGCACGACTGAAAGCTTCTACAAATCGTTCGAACTCACCCGCGTCATCCAGAGCGCGTACAACATCGTCGTACAACACCGCGTAGGCCAGGTCCGGATCCGCCACAATCGCAGCGACCAGGGCTTCCTGCTCTGCCTGCTCGTCAGCGTACTCGTGACGGTAGAGCCGGGCCAGCGCCAGGTGTGCAAAGGGCAACCTTGGCTGGCGACGAGTAGCTTCCAGCAGAGCCGAGTAGCCATCAAAGACCTGGCCCAGGGTCAGCAGCGTTTCACCCCATTCGGCCTGAATTTCCGGCACATCCGGATAGCGAGCCAGCAAAGGGCGCAGACGCTGCAACGCCTGTTCGGGAGCGCCTTCGGCATCGCGCAGGCGGCGAATAGCCCGTAGCTCACGCCGAAGCGCTTCAGACACCGTCGGCGAAGGATGAGCACGATCTGCCGGATGTGCAGACCCGCGCCGCCCTGAACTGCGCCGGCGCGGCACCAACGCTCGTTTGAATTCGGTCAGGAACTCGCGCGGTGTCGAGGGACGTGCTGCTGGACTCTTGCTGAGCGCCCAGAGTAACGGCGCTTCGACTGCCGCACTCACTGAAGGATGTCCCGGCTTGAGCGGCAGCGGCGACGCATAGGCGATCAGATCGAGGAGAGTGTCTTCGTCACCGTGTTCCTCATCATAGTCCAGATAGTAGTAGCCAGTAATCGCCTCATAGAGCACTACCGCCAGCGAATAGATGTCCGACTGTGGCCTCACCTCCTGCCCCAGCGCCTGCTCCGGGGACATATAGAGCAGCGTGCCGGGTTGCGGACCAACAGCATCTGCCAGTCCTTCAGGATGAACCGGGTCTACATGAGCCAGGCCCAGGTCGGCCAGCTTGAATTCGTTTGGGTCCCTAAAGAGAATATTATCGGGTTTCACATCCCGATGAATGATGCCGCGACTGTGCAACGTTTCCAGCGCCCGGCACATGTCGGCGGCCAGAGTCAGCACCGTGTTGCGATCCAGCGCTCCCCGCTCGCGAAGCAGGCTGAGTAAATCGCCAGGCAGATACTCCATAACCAGGTACAGCGTGTCGCCTTTCTGGCGCAGCGCGTGAATCCTGACGATATTGCGATGCTCCGTATTGGCCGTCACACGGGCCTCGCGCATGAACCACTCGCGCGATCCCTCGCGTGTGAAATCCTCACGCTGCAACTGCTTGATAGCCACCAGTCGCCGCAAAATACGATCTTCGGCCAGGTAGACCACGCTGAAACCGCCATTGCCGATCAGCCCCTTGATGAAGAATTCGTCGAGGGTATCGCCGGGTTTGAGCAGTGGCGGGCGCGTGTTGCCAGGCATGACCACCTCGGTGACCGATTGCCACTGTGGATGAAATGACTCCAGCATTACAGAAAAGTATATGCAAGATTGAGATGGCGACAACAATGTTCAGCGGGCTTTCTTCGCAGCGAGGGGCGTCCCAGTGTTCACCGGAACGCCCCTCGCGATTATATCGCTGTCAGGCGGAGACCAACTACCTGAGCACCGAAGCCAGCGCATCGCATGCCGGGCAGCTGCCGTCCGGGCGGATAATCGCATAGCCGGCCTGCGGATCGGCCCCGTAGGTGGAGAAGTCCACATTGAAGACGATCATCAGGCGCACGCGCCCGCTCTGTGCGGCAAGCACCGCGGCTTCGGCCAGCCAGGTAGCCTGCTCGGCCACGCTGGTGTTCTGCGCCCAGGCAAAAGCACCCGGCAGCGCGCCGTACCCCTCAGGCGACAGGTACCCCAGCTCAGTGAAGCATGCCTGCTTGCCACCGAAGGGGCCAATGGCGCGGTTGAGCATGGTGGCGAAATAGCGCGTCGGGTAATTGTCGCGCGGGTCACCCGAACTCTGTCGGGGGCTGACGATGCCTTCGTTATAGTGCACGCCGATGCAGTCGGCATACTGACCCGCGCCCGCGGCAGCCATCTGCTGCGTGTAAACATCGTCATTGCAACCCTGGTCAGTGCAACCCGCCGCGCCGAAGAAACCGGTGGGGGCCAGTGCGCCGGTGATGACCAGGGTATTGGGATTGGCTGACTTAATGGCATTGTAGGCTTTTGCCAGAAGTGGCACGTAGTTCGCCCCGTTGATCTGCCCGGCGGGCCATTCGCGATCAATGTTCATCTCGTTCCAGATTTCAATGGCATCCGCGCCTGCCGCGGCCAGGCTGGCCACATACTGCGCGTAGGAGTCCTGGTAGCCGGGGTTCATCACCTGGCTCTTGTCGCCGATGACCGAGAAGAGAATCTTGAAGCCCGCTGCATGAGCCTCCGCGATCAACCCCGTCGCGCCCTGCCCCATGCTGAGTTGCATCTTCACCCACTTCATGCGGGCACGGTTGAGCGCGTTGCGCGTATTGGGGTACAGGCCAGTGATCTGCCCACCGATTTCAAATGAGCCACTCACTGCCGAGCCAGCTACTGGCGCAGGCAGAGTAGTGGTGGGGGCAGTCGCCGTGACCTCGTCGCAGACGGCGATAATCTGACGGTTGAAACTGGTACGCACTTCATATTGCTGCCCCGTCAGCGTCGTGATCAGGAAGCGCCAGCCGAAGTAAACCTGGCGCGGCTCTTCGCCTTCCTCCAGCGTCCGGCAACTGTCAATCCCATCTACGAACTCGTACTCTTCGTAGAACCATTGCTGCACCCAGGTGAGGTCCTGGCCGGTTTTTTCTTCCAGAGCAGCGCGCGCGGCAGCGAAAGCCAGCCAGCCGGGGTCTTCGGGCGTGGGAGTGGGGCCAGACTGCGGCACAGTCTGCCGATCGCCGGTCATGACGCTGCCCGCGCTGACAGTCAGCGGGGTCAGCCCAACGAGCGTGATCACAACGGCAATCAGGGCATAGAACAGGGTCTTACGATTCCTCACGGCAAACGTCCTTTCGCGTCTCCAAGGTCTGACGATCTGGGAGATGTTGGAAAATTGAATTTGGCCCGGCATCCAGAGACGGCAAGGCGTCCCTCAGGGCCAACTGACCGGCTATTGTGAACGAAAAACGCTGATTTGTCTACAATGATTTGCCTACTGAAGGCTGACGGGCGCTCCTCAAGACTCGTTGATCTGCCCCTGCAGTTGGGTTGTGTAGAGATCGTAATACAGGCCACGCGCGGCCAACAGTTCCTGGTGCGTGCCGCGCTCCACGATACACCCATGCTCCATGACGATCACCTGGTCGGCCCGGACGATGGTGCTGAGCCGATGCGCGATCACAAAGGCGGTGCGTCCTTCCAGCAGCTTGGCGAGCGCCGCCTGCATCTGCAACTCGGTGATAGTGTCCACACTGCTGGTCGCCTCGTCCAGAATGATGATGGCTGGATCGGCCAGCAGTGCGCGAGTGAACGAGATGAGCTGCCGTTGACCGGCGCTCAGGCGCGAACCGCCTTCCTCGACTTCGGTATCGTAACCCTTGGGAAGCTGACTGATGAACTCATGCGCGCCCGTCGCACGGGCAGCCGCCTCGATCTCCTCGTCGGTAGCGTCGAGTCGCCCATAGCGCAGATTCTCGCGGATAGTGGTCGCAAACAGGCCGGTATCTTGCGGCACCCAGGCTATCTGGCTGCGCAACGAACGCAGGGTAACCCGGCTGATGTCGTAGCCATCGAACAGGATTTGCCCGCTCTGCGGTTCGTAGAAACGCCCTAACAGACGCACAAGCGTGCTCTTGCCCGCGCCAGTGTGCCCCACCAGAGCGACGGTCTGCCCCGGCGACACGCTCAGAGAAATGTCGTGCAGCACATCGGAGGTCTGTTCCGTCCCGTCACTCTTACCTGCTACCGAAGCGGGCGCAGGGGTGTCGGTCAGCAGACGCTTCGGCTTGGTGTAGTGGAAGTTGACGCGCCGGAATTCCACCGCGCCGCGAATACGCGGTAACTCGATGGCGTCGGGAGCATCCACGATTTCTGGCTCGGTGTCCAGCACCGTGAGAATGCGTTCGCCCGCCGCCGCGGCCTCCTGAAACTGATCCAGCCGCATCGCCAGGTCGCGGATGGGATCGAAGAACATGTTCAAATACAGCAAAAACGCCACCAGCGTACCAGGGGACATTTCGCCTGCCAGCACGCGCGCGCCGCCAAAACCCAGCACAATCGCCACGCCGATCTGCGAGATGATGTCAATTCCCGGCATAAAGATGGAAGCCAGCTTGTCCGCGCGCAAAGAGGCGTTCAGTTCCGTGGTAGACACCGTGCGGAAACGCTGCTCCTCGCCATATTCGCGCACAAAGGCCTGCACCACGCGCATGCCGGCCAGGTTTTCCTGCAGCGTCGCCGAAACCACGCCCACCGCCTCGCGCACCGCGCGATAGCGCCGGGCAGACTGTCGTCGCCACCATACCGTCAACGCGGCCATGGCGGGCACAATGGTAAAGGTGAGCAGGGCCAGTTGCCAGTTGAAGACCAGCAGCAGGATGATGATGCCCGCCAAGGTGAGCGAACTGCTGATCGTATTGATCACCGCCCAGGTGATGAAGTTCTGCAGCGAGTTGCTGTCTTCGGTGATGCGAGCCATCAGGTCGCCCACGCGATGATGATCGAAGTAGCTCAGGTTCAGGTCGAGGTACTTGAAGAACAGGCGCTGGCGGATGCTCATGATGGCGTGCTGCCCCACCCACACCATGTTGTAGAGCTGCACGCGCAGACCTACCGCCTGAATGATGAGCACGATCAGATAGGCCACGCTATAGGTCAGCAATGCCGATCGGTCACCGCGGGCCAGTCCCTGATTGATCGCCTGGCGCACCAGCGTAGGCGCAATCAGCGCGCAAGACGACGTGATGAGCATCAGTCCCAAAATGCCCAGGATACGCCTTCGGTAGGGCCGCACGAACGTCAGCAGGCGGCCCAACGTCTCCAGCACCGGGCGTTCGAGCTTGGGATAGGCCTCGCTCATGGTCAGTGCTCCTGGCGGGCGTTGCGACGTGCGGAGGCAGTCAGTTCGGCACGGTTCTGTTCGTCCGCTGCGCGATCTTCTACCGGCAGGGCCGCCTCTGGAGCTGGCATCACCAGATCATCGGAGAGGCCAATGCCGCGAATGTCTTCGGCTGGCGGCTGCCCGTCAGCCTGCAAACGCCACAGGTGAGCATAGCGCCCACCCCGCCGCACCAGTTCGGCGTGCGTGCCCTGCTCCACAACGCGCCCGTGTTCAAGCATGATGATCTGATCAGCATGCATGACCGTGCTGAGCCGTTGCGCAACGATGAGGGTAGTGCGGCCAACCATCAACGTTTGCAGAGCAGCGCGTATTTCATATTCGGTGCGGCTATCCACGCTGGCGGTCGCGTCGTCCAGAATCAGGATGCGCGGGTCAACCAGCAGCGCGCGGGCAATGGCGATACGCTGTCGCTGCCCACCGGAAAGCGTGACGCCGCGCTCGCCAACCAGCGTGTCGTATCCTTCGGGGAACTCCATGATGAAGTCGTGAGCGCGGGCAGCGCGGGCGGCGCGCTCGACTTCCTCGCGCGTTGCCTCTGGGCGACCGAAGGCAATGTTCTCGTGAATGGTCGCGTTGAACAGAAAGGTGCTCTGCATCACGTAACCGACCTGTGAACGCAGAATCTTCAGCGGCATATCGCGAATGTCAATCCCGTCAATGGTGATCCGCCCCTCGGTCACATCGTAGAAGCGCGCGATCAGGTCAATGAGCGTGGTCTTCCCGCTGCCGGTTGTGCCTACGATAGCCGTCACCGTGCCCGGCAGAGCCTCGAAGCTGATGTCATCGAGCACCTCCACTTCCGGCTCGTCCTCGTGCGCTCCGTAAACGAAAGAAACATGCTCGAAGCGAATATGACCGCGCAGGCGGCCAGGATTCACCGCCCCCAGGCGCGTCTTGATCTCCGGCGTGGTGTCCATGATGGCGAAGATGCGCTTACCGTTGGCAATGGCGCGCGCCGTGATGTCAATCATGAAGGCCAGGCGATGCGCCGGCAGAGCGAGCAAGGCAACGTAGCTATTGAATTCGATCAACGTGCCCAGGGTGAGGTCTCCATCCAGGACGCGCTGTCCCCCGACAAACAGCAGCAGAAAGGTGAGCGCGCTCACGATGAACCAGATGGCAGGCTGAGCCAGCGTGAAAATGCGCGCCATGCGAATCCACGCTTGCAACACCGCGTCATTGTCCTGTTCAAATCGCTGACGGGCGTAGTCCTCGCGGGTGAAAGCTTTAACCACCACGATCTGCGACAGGTTCTCCTGAATTCGGGCGTACATTTCGCCACGCGCGGCCCTGATCTTCCCAAAGAGCGGTTCGATGCGGATGCCGAACAGATAGGCCACGGCGAACAGCACGGGCAAAGGCAGCAGAAACACGGCAGCCAGCGTTGCGTTGCGGCTGAACATGATGCCATAGATGGCCACCAGCAAGACGACCAGATTGATCACGTCGCCGATCACCACACCCGCGAAGAAGCGAATTTCGTCCACATCGCCGATGGTACGGCTCATCAACTGACCAATGCGGGTGCGGTCGTAGAAAGAGAACGGTAGCCGCTGCAGATGGGTGAACAGGTCCATGCGCAGATCATAGGCCACCTTGCGCCCCAACCATTGCGTCCCGTACCGCTGCCCAAAGTTGACAGCACCGCGCACTACAGCCATCGCCACGATCAGCGCTGCCGTCACCGTCAGCATCTGCTGGTTGCTCCAACTGGAGGGGAAGAGCGACGCTCCCCGTCTCTGACCCAGCGCGGTGTCAATAGCGTTGCCGATCAGCCAGGGGCCAAGCAGCGTGAACAGGGTAACCCCAATCAGACAGGCATAGACCAGGACAGCCACGCGCCAGTAGGGACGCATGTAGCGCAGGATACGGAGAAGTATGCTCATAAGCCGCCGCTCCGAATTGGTGAGCGATCTTCGGCAGAGGTTCGCAGTACGCCTGGCAATAAGGTTGCTACTTCAGCAAACACCACGAGAAGAGCTGGATTTTCCCGGCCCAGGCGCGATCACCGGTCGGACCGTCCCTGCACCGGCCCAGGCAGGTGCGGTGTACCCCGACAAGCCCCGCATTATAGCGCACCAGCAGGCAGAACGTCCAGCCAGTTTTCCATACTTGCGCAAAGACGCAACTGCGCAAGGGTTATGCCAATAGTACCTTTCGTCAGGCCAGGAAGTGGCGGAATACCATGGCTGTGCCTGGCCTGGTGCGCCTATACTGGGAGCAGATGAAAAATACAGATAGAACGTTCACTTTTTTCGGTACTGCGAGATTCGAGGAGTACGCATGATGCCATTCGTCCCCCTAGGCAACGAAGCGCTGGCCCAAGGCGCGCTGGATGCCGGAGTATCCGGCGTATACGCTTATCCGGGCACGCCCTCCACCGAGATCACCGAGTATGTGCAGCGTTCGCCAGAGGCGCGGGCTGGCCAGGTACTGGGCACCTGGGCTGCCAATGAGAAGACCGCCGTGGAAGCCGCGCTCGGCATGTCCTACGCGGGCAAGCGCGCCATGGCTTGCATGAAACACGTCGGGCTGAACGTCGCCGCCGATCCTTTCATGAACTCGGCTATCACCGGCGCACACGGTGGCCTGCTCTATGTTGTCGCCGACGATCCGTCCATGCACTCGTCGCAGAACGAGCAAGACTCCCGCTTCTATGCGCGGTTCGCGCTCATCCCTGCCCTGGAACCAGGCAGTCAGCAAGAGGCCTACGATGCGCCCTTCTACGGCTTCGAGCTTTCGGAGAAATATCATATTCCTGTGCTGGTTCGCATGACGACGCGGCTATCGCATTCGCGAGCCAACGTGATCCGGCGCACAGCCCGCGCACAGAATGAATTACGCCTGCCCCCCAACCCTCTGCAGTTCGTGTTGCTCCCCGCTGTGTCGCGAGCCAACTACGCCGAACTCCTGGCACGACAGTCCGACTTCCAGACCGAATCCGAGGTCTCACCTTTCAACCGCTATGAAGACGGGCCGGACACTTCGCTGGGGATCATCGCCTGCGGGATCGCCTACAACTACCTGCTGGAAAACTTCCCGGACGGCTGTCCGCATCCGGTGTTGAAGATCGGGCAATACCCCCTGCCGACAGCGCTAATCGGGCGACTGATAGAGCAATGCGCCGAAGTGCTGGTCTTGGAGGAGGGTATGCCGCTGGTGGAAGAAATGCTGCGCGGCTACCCGGTGGAGAATAGCAGGGTGCACGGGCGGCTGGACGGGCGACTGCCGCGCGCAGGCGAACTGAGTCCCGTTGCTGTCGCACAGGCTCTGGGGCGAACGACAGAGGCAGCCCGTTTCGAGGTGCCACCAGTCGTCAGAGACCGTCCTCCGCAGCTTTGCCAGGGTTGCCCGCACGCCGACACCTATCGCGCCCTCAATGAGGCGCTGCAAGATTACTCGAAGGGCCGCGTTTTTTCCGACATCGGCTGCTACACCCTGGGCGTGATGCCTCCCTTTAACGCGATCAACTCCTGCGTGGACATGGGCGCTTCGGTGACCATGGCCAAGGGCGCTGCCGATGCCGGCCTGAGACCGGCGGTAGCCGTGATCGGCGATTCCACCTTCACTCATTCGGGCATGACCGGCCTGCTAGACGCGGTGAACGCAGCTTCGCCTATTACCGTGATCATCGTGGACAACCTGACCACCGCCATGACCGGAGGACAGGAATCGCCCAGCCAGGGACATCTGGAATCCATCGCAGTAGGGCTGGGCGTGCCGCCCGAACATGTACGAGTTATCACGCCGCTACCGCGCTGGCACCAGGAAAATGTGCAGGTCATCCGCAAAGAACTGGCTTACGAGGGTGTCTCGGTGATCATCGCGCGGCGCGAATGCATCGAGACAGCCAAACGCAAGAGAAAGGCTGAAGCATGAAATACGATATGATTCTGGCGGGGGTTGGCGGACAGGGAGTGCTCTCCATTGCAGCCACCATTGCCCTGGCTGCCGTGAGCGAAGGACTGCGCATCAAACAGGCGGAAGTGCACGGCATGTCGCAACGCGGCGGAGCCGTGCAAAGCCATCTGCGCCTGAGTGACCGTCCCATCTTCTCCGACCTGGTGCCCGAAGGACAAGCCGATATGATCCTGGCGATGGAACCGATGGAAGCGCTGCGCTACGTGTCGTTCCTGTCGCCGGCAGGGGTGATCGTCACCGACAGCGCGCCCGTCGTTAACATCTCCGATTACCCCGATCCGGAAGCGGTGTTGGCCGCTGTGCGAGCATTTCCTCGCGCTCATCTGGTAGACGCCACCCAGGTTGCCAGGGAGATGCACAATCCGCGCGGCTCGAATATGGTGCTGTTGGGGGCCGCGTCCCTGTTCCTACCTTTGAGCAGCCAGACTCTGGAAACAGCTATCGAGCAGATGTTCATTCGCAAAGGCGCTGCTGTCGTCGAAAAGAACATCGAAGCCTTTCGCGCCGGTCGGCAAGTTATTCAGCCCGCCTGAGCGCCCCGCGCCTCCAGCATAGAAAACCGGGGCAGGGTATCCCCCCTGTCCCGGTTTACTTTTCTGCCGGGTGCAGCCTGTCGTCAGGCCTGGACACGCACCGGTGTGCCGATGGGCGCCCAGTGATAGAGCCATTCCGCTTCCGGTGTAGGCATGTTGACACAGCCATGACTCATGGGCTGGCCGAAGTTGCTGTGCCAGTAGGTGCCGTGCAGCGAATACCCTTTGTAGAAGTACATCACCCACGGGACACCGGGCAGGTAGTAGCCAGGGCCTGTCATCAACTGCGCATCGTACTTGCGGTAAATTCTGAAGTCTCCAGTGACAGTTGGCGTGCCCCACAGCCCTGTAGAGACCAGCACATTGCGCACCAATTGCCCGTTTTCATAAGCGTACACACGCTGATCGCTCAGGTCAACGATGATCTGTTTGCCTACGGTAATAGTCGGCGCAGGTGCGCTCTGGTACACAGCCTGCGGCACGTCCACAACCGTACCCGGCGCGGGAATGATCAGCGTCTGCCCGCTGTATATCTGATTGGGATTGGTGATGTTGTTCACAGCGGCGATGGCAGGCCAGGTCACACCGTAGGCCCGCGCGATGGCCGCCAGATGCTCGCCAGGCTGAACCACATGCGTACGCTGACCGGTGACCGCTGTGTTGGCAGGCACGGGCGCTGCCGATGCCGCCGTCCCCGTCGCGCCGGGGATGATCAGTTGCTGCCCGGCGTAGATCCGGCTGGGATTAGCCAGACCGTTGGCGTTGGCGATGTCAACCCAGCTCACCCCATAAAGCTGAGCGATGCGGCTCAACGTCTCGCCCCGCTGCACGGTGTGATATACGGGGTTCGCCACAGGTGCAGGGACCGCTTCCACAGGCGCGGGGGCCGGAGCCGGATCAGGGTTGACCACCACAGGAGCAGGCGGAGCACTGGGATCGGGAATGGTCAGCACCTGACCCACATAAATACGTGTCGGATCGGTGATGCCGTTGACAGCAGCCAGATAGTCCACAGTGAAGCCGTAGCGCAGGGCGATGCGGAACAGATTTTCGCCCGGCTGCACCACATGCGTCGAACCTTCCTGAGCAGCCACGGTTGCAGGCCGCAGGTGAAGGCCAAGAGCGATCAACAGAAGAATAAGTGCGAGGCCAAAGCGATAGCCCCAGGTTTTCGCGCAAGTCGTGGCCGGTGTCATTGTGTCGTCTCCCTTGTCAGGCTGGCGCTGGCGCATCACGCAAGCGTCAAACAGCGCGAAGCGAACGATCTACGGTCAGTGTACAGGGAATTTGTGCGGCTGGCAATCGTCCTGTGACAGAAGGAGGCCAGCGGTGGGTCAAACAGCGCTCAGGCGTAGCGCAGGCGCAGAGATAGGGCGGTCTGGCGAAGACAGCGTCCGGGCTGGACTGTACTAACCACCACCCCAGGCGCGAATGGCCAGTACCAGCGGGCGGCCAATGCGCACGTCGCTCTCCGGATAGAACAACTCCCACACCCCGTAGTAGCAACCGAAGAGACGCGGGGCCGTGCCGGTGAAGACAATCGCCGGAGAATTCTCGGTGATCCCCACCGGCTCTTTGATGAAGAAATTCGACTGCTGTTGCCGGGCGAAGTTCAGCCCAGGCCGCAGATTTGCCCCGCAAACATCGGTCAAGGGAGTCAGATCAACCGAACGGTCAGGGTTTTCGGTCAGGTCAGGGTTGAAACTCAGGCGGGCACCGGCGGGCCAGGCACAGGTGCTTGTGTTCTGCAGCACGATCTCAAAAGAGAAATCCGTGTTGGCCCGCACCAGCCGTGGATTGTTGACGTCGGTCACTGGCGGCGGCACATTGTGCCTGTCCGGAGCGACCACAATATATTCCAGGTGACACGCAGCCAGAGTCTTCGTCATGTTAGGTGTGGGAGTGGCCGCCGTCTGCCGCTCGAAAAACAGAAAAGCAGCGGTGCCTGTCAAGTCTGGCGAAGGCGTCGGAGAAGGAGACGGGGTCAATGTGGGTGTCTCAGTGGGAAACACCGTATACGTAGGACTGGCCGTCGGCGTGATCGTCGCTGTAGCGACAGGCGTAGCAGTGCGCTCAGGAGTCGCCGACACAGCCAGACCTGGCGTGCTCACGGCACCTGCCACTATCGCGGGGGTCTGTGTGCCAACCGCCGCATCAGGTCGCCGTGTTGGCGGCACCGTGCCAGAGCGGTCGCGCCCCAAAAACGCCACTGCCACCAACACCAGCAGCATGGTCAGTCCGGCCACGACCAGCACGCGCACGAAGGGCCGACCTGCGCTCGGCAACTGGGCTTGCGGCAATTTCTCGAGCGGCAGGATGGGCGTATTAGCGTTCTGCGCCTGGGACACAGTCGGGGCAGGCGGAGGCGAGGCGACAGCGCCGCCGGCAGCTTCCAACAGCAAAGCTGAAACCTCCAGCGCCTCCAGTGCCTCCGCGAACTCTTGAGCGCTCTGATAGCGGGCCTCTGGCGCTTTGGCCAGTGCCTTGCAGATCACAGCCTCCAGTTCGGCGGGAATGTCGGGCACAATCTCGCGTGGCCGCGGCAACGGCTCGTTGACGTGCTTGAGGATGATCGCCAGGGGGGTAGCCGCATCATACGGCAAACGCCCCGTGACCAGTTGATACAGGATGACGCCCAGTGAATAGATATCGGAGCGCTCATCCCCCGCCTCGCCCAGCCCCTGCTCTGGCGACATGTAAGCGGGCGTCCCCACCATGCCCCCGCTGGAAGTGACATGCGCGCCAGTCAAAATCTTGGCGATGCCGAAATCCGTGAGTACCACGCGCCCGTCATCGTCGAGCATCAGGTTGGCGGGCTTGACATCGCGGTGAATCATGCCGCGTTCGTGCGCATAGGCCAGGGCCCGCGCGGCAGCCTTGACGATGCGCAGGGCTTCAGCGAGCGGCAGGCGGTCTCCCGACAGCCCCAGATCGAAAAGGCGATCCTTGAGCGTCGGGCCGTTGATGTACTCCATGACCATGTAGTAGCTCTCGCCCTTGGCATCGTACTCGAAGTCGTAGACCTGGACGATGTTGGGGTGCTTCAGGCGGGCCACGTTGCGCGCTTCGCGCTCGAAGCGCTCTTTGAACTCAGGATCGTCGGCCAGGAAAGGGTGCAGGAGCTTGATCGCCACATAGCGATCGAGCGCGGCGTGATAGCCCCGGTAGACTTCCGCCATGCCACCGCGGCCAATCCTGTCAATAACCTCATATTTGCCGAGGGTACGTCTGGACACTACGACTATCCCTGCGGGTACCAGTTCACAGGCCAGGAGTGCTCCGCACCAGTATAGCCAAAAGATGGGCAGCGCCCAAGCCCGTTTCAGCCAAAACAACCGTTGACCCGCCCCCAGCCTCAGGGTATAATCCGCCCGATTTCACCACACGCAGACATCCGGTGCCTTTCACCGGCGGAATCGAAACCCTAAGGAGCACGTCCCATGACCACCGATAAGCCCGCGCCCACCTCAATTGACGACATTCACCCGAAGATGGAGCTGAAAGGCATCGTCAAGAAGATCGACCTGTACGGCGCACTGGTTGATATTGGCATTGGCCGCCTGGGTCTGCTCCATATTTCGCAGCTTTCGCACGACCACGTCAAGAACGTGTCCGATGTGTTGCACGAGGGGCAGGAGATCACTGTCTGGGTGCAGGATGTTGACCGCCAGAAGGGACGTATCGGCCTGACCATGATCAAACCCCCTGCCCTTGACTGGAAGGAAATCGCTGTCAATAATGTATATCGGGGCACAGTGGTACGCCTGGAGAAGTTCGGCGCGTTCGTTGATATTGGCGCAGAACGTCCGGGCCTGGTGCACGTGTCCGAACTGGCTTCTGGTTACGTCAGTTCGCCCTCGGACGTGGTCAGCGAAGGGGACGAGATCGAAGTCAAGGTGATCAACGTAGATCGCCGCAAGAAGCAGATCGATCTCAGCGTGCGCGCGCTCGAACAGGCTGCCACCCGCGCCGCCGACGACGAGGAAGACGAGGCGCTACCCACCGCCATGGAACTGGCCTTGCGTCAGGCGCTGGAAAGCTCGGGGATTGCTATGCCCCTGCGCCAGTCCAAAAACAAGCGCCGCGCCAAGAAAAACAAGCGTATGGCGGAGCACGAGGAAATCTTCGCCCGTACCGTCCAGCAACACATCAAGGAGTAACTCCTTGTCCTGAAGGGGACGTAGCTCAGACGGGAGAGCGCCTGCTTTGCAAGCAGGAAGTCAGGGGTTCGAGTCCCCTCGTCTCCATGATAAGCGATCAGGCGGTGTGCCTCAGCAACACCGCCTTTTTTTCTTTTCGTTCGCCCGTCTCTTTACGAGCGCAACGGCTTCAGAAACACATAGAGCCGATAGATGCCCACGATCAACAACAACGAGATCAACACATAAGAGATCACACACCACTGACACCATTTGTTCAGCACGGCTGCCTCGATGTAGGTGAGGTACGTCTGGAAGATCGTCCCGAACAGCGCCATCCCGACTACCAGAGTGCGCCCGTAGGCGGCGAACAGTGCCAACTGATCTTCCAGTACCACGATCCCCAGCATGGCTACATAGCCCAGCAGCCCCAGCAATGCCACTGGCACGCCGAATGTCTTGGCGTAGGCGCTGTTCTGCACGGCAGAGCAGTCCACCTTGCCCACGTCCACGCAGGCGGTCTCGTTATTGGTCAGCTCAGCCCATGTCATGTACCCCGCCACCAGTATCCCCAGCACACACAACACGGCTGCCGCCAGCCGCGCCCAGTCAGAACCTACTACCACGGCGGTTGTCAGGGCAGCCTTTTCGGTCTTCGCAGTGTCCACCGCCTCTATGCCTCCCTTAACCTGGACAGAAACCAGTATACAGCGGCCGCTTTTCATGTAAAATATAACGCAAAAGGTTCATTTTGCCTGTTTTTCCAGAACTCTACATTGCGCCTGCAACCCCAATAATATCTTTGTCGGCGCAACTTCCAATCGTTATATTTGACATTATCTAGAGAACTAGCCCAAAGAGGAACCGGCATATGCAAGCGACTACGGCTGTCGACATTTCCGGCATTCTCGCTGCATTGCCCGATCTGTCTCGTAACGATCAGGCGCTCATTGAGCGCGCCTTCCGTCGGGCTGAAGAAGCGCATCGCGGTCAGATGCGCAAGTCCGGACAACCCTACATCGCCCATTGCGTCGCTGTGGCGCAAATCCTGGCCGATATGCATCTGGACGCTACCACTATTGCCGCCGCCCTGCTCCACGATATCGTCGAAGACACCGGTGTCACCATCGAAGACGTCGAGAAGGAATTCGGCAAGAAGATCGCGGAGCTGGTAGAGGGCGTCACCAAGTTGAAGATGCTGCCCACCGACGTAGGGAGTATGCACGGCGGCAAACCGGGCGACCGCGAAATGGAATATCTGCGCAAGATGTTCCTGGCCATGGGGGCAGACTTTCGCGTCATCCTGATCAAGCTAGCCGATCGTCTGCACAACATGCGCACTCTGGGCTATATGCCCCCTCACAAGCAGATCGAAAAGGCCAAGGAGACGCTGGAGATCTTCGCGCCCATCGCCAACCGTCTGGGCATCTGGCAGATCAAGTGGGAACTCGAAGACCTGGCCTTCCGCTACCTCGACCCGCAGAAATACCGCGAGATCGCCTCGCAGCTCGACGAGCGCCGTTCTGACCGTGAGGCGTATCTCAAGCGCACCATTGCCTACATTCAGGAACACTTCGCCCGCGAAGGGCTAAAGGCAGAGATTCAGGGCCGCCCCAAGCACATCTACAGCATCTATCGTAAGATGGAGCGCAAGAATCTGCCCTTCAGCCAGATTTACGACGTGCGCGCCATCCGCATCATCGTGGATACGGTGCCGCAGTGCTATCAGGCGCTGGGCATCATCCACAACATCTTCCACGCCATCCCCGGCGAATTCGACGATTACATCTCCTCGCCCAAGGAAAATCAATATCGCAGTCTACACACGGCGGTGCTCGATAAAGAGGGCAAGACGCTCGAAGTGCAGATTCGCACTGCTGAAATGCACGAAGAAGCGGAATATGGCATCGCCGCCCACTGGCGCTACAAGGAAGGGCGTTCGTCCAGCGCCTCCGAAGCGGCTTTCGAGCGCCGCCTGGAGCGCATCCGTCGCATGATGGAAGAAGTTCAGGAAGCCGGCCCCGCTGACGCCAACGGCTTTGTCGAAGGCGTGTTGGAGCAGATTAGCCCAGAGCGCATCTATGCCTTCACGCCCAAAGGTGACATCATTGATCTGCCCGAAGGCGCAACCCCCATTGACTTCGCCTACTACGTCCATACCGAAGTCGGACACCGTTGCCGCGGCGCAAAGGTCAATGGCAAGCTGGTCTCGCTGGATTATCAATTGAAGAATGGCGATCGCGTCGAAATTCAGACGGCGAGTCGAGGTGGCCCCAGTCTGGACTGGCTGAATGCCGACCTGGGCTATGTAACCACTGCCCGCGCCCGCAACAAGATCAAGCAATGGTTCAAACGGCAGGAGCGGGAAAAGGCCATCGCCTACGGCAAAGAAGTGCTGGACCGCGAACTGCGCAAGCTGGGCAAGAGCGCCATGCCGCGTGACGAAGTCGCGCAGATGCTGGGCTACGCGCGCGCCGACGACCTGATGGCCGCCATCGGCTATGGCGAACTCACGGGTGCGCATATCAGCCTGCGCCTGCTCGAAGCCGAGCATCCCGCCCCACTGGAAGAAACGCTCGAAGCCACTGTCACGCGCAAAGACGAGCCGGTCAAGGCCGAAGGCATGCGCATTGACGAGACAGGCGGACTGCTGGTCACGCTGGCTCGCTGCTGCAACCCGACCCACGGCGATGAGATCGTCGGTTTCATCACCCGTGGCAAGGGGATCACCGTGCACCGCGCCGACTGCAAGAATGTGCTGAACACCAACGAACCGGAGCGCCTGATCAACGTTACCTGGCCGCCGGACAGCGAGCAGGTCTTCCCGGTACCGGTGCTGGTCGTCGCCTACGATCGCGAAGGCCTGATGCGCGACATCGGGGCTGTGATCGCCGACGAAAAAGTGAATATGTCCAACGTTAACATCAGTACGCGCCAGAATATCGCCACTTTTGAGCTAACCATGGAAATCCACGACCTCAAACAGCTCTCGCGCATTCTGGCGAAGCTGGAACGTCTGCCCAACGTGGTCGAGGCTTTCCGTCGCACGGCCTGATAATCTCATGCGCCTCCTTGCGTTCACCTTACGTTCGCGCCGCGCCTGGCTGCTCTGCGTGGCTTTCCTGACGCTGGCCGCCCTGGCCTGCGCGACCTTCCGCGCGCCGGGCGAACCCGCCCCCACCCGTCCGCCGACCGTCTTGCCGGCCACGCCCACCTTCACGGCAACTGCTACCCCAACGCCAACTACCACGCCAACTGCCACGCCTTCGCCCACCCACACTGTCGCGCCCACGCAGACAGCTACGCTCAGGCTTTCCGCTACCCCCTTTGCGAGCAGACCGCGTCAGTCAACCGCAACTCCGACGTCTTCGCCGGTGTCCTGATCTCCTGGCAAGCCCTCAGCGTGCAACTGTTCCGTCTTCTGTTGAACAACAACCGACTAGTCTGTGGGTTGTGCTCTGTCCCTTATTCGTGTATAATGCGACCAATAAAGTTGATAAGTCTGCTTTTATAACAGAATAACCAGCCTGCACTAGTCCAGAAAGGGACAGCTTTCCTTCTGGATGGAGAGAGACCTATGAGCAAGATGAACCTTTTTTCTCAGGCACAGGAACAATTGCGTAACCTGCCCAGAAGGGTATCACTGGTCGTCATTCACCCCGATTTCCACGGCCACAACAGACTCCTCGGTCAGGTGCTGGCCGACCCTGCTCTCAGGATTATCTTCATCACTGTCCCCTACCCGCGCTGCACGCTCAAGGAATTCGTCGCCCTGCTGCAGGACGCGCTCATCTCTCAATCGAAGACTTCGCTGAGTCTGCCGACCTCAGCCAACGAGGCCGCTGCCG